>JGI24721J44947_10001182_pt1 | contig 36803 bp, 34 predicted proteins | sample YelNatPaOPGAMG01_FD_44947 | JGI IMG/M metagenome (IMG submission 44947) | reverse complement strand
AAAAGGGAAAGCCTCAATCTAACTGTGGAAGAAGTAGCTAGAATTACCAAGTTAAAGAAGAGTACGATCGTAGCACTGGAAAAGGGTGACTATAAAGAACTGCAGGAGGCGGTATATATACGTGGCTTTCTTAAGATATACGCCTCTCTGCTTGGACTTGATTACAGGGATCTATCTCCCCTTCTGGATAGGGAGTTGAAACTGGCTGGCAAACTGGAAGAGGAGGCGAAAGAGAGGAGGATACAAGTTCCTCTACTTTTTACCAGTATAATAGCGAGAGAAAAGGGAAAGCCTCAATCTAACTGTGGAAGAAGTAGCCAGAATTACCAAGTTAAAGAAGAGTACGATTGTAGCGCTGGAAAAGGGTGACTATAAAGAACTGCAGGAGGCGGTATATATACGTGGCTTTCTTAAGATATACGCTTCTCTGCTCGGACTTGATTACAGGGATCTATCTCCCCTTCTAGATAGGGAGTTAAAACTGGCTGGCAAACTGGAAGAGGAGGCGGAAGAGAGGAGGATACAAGTTCCTCTACTTTTTACCAGTATAATAGCGTTTATCCTGATAGTCATACTTATTGTTGTATTTGTCTTCCACTGGAATCCAAAAAGTATCATCTTCAGGACAGAACGGCAGTCTCCCAAGATAGAGAGTGTACAGCCTGGAAAAACTGAGCTTCAAAAGGAGTTCCCCAGTGTAGAAAAGACCACCCCAGAGAGTAAAACTCCAGAAGCTATTCCTCCCAAAGTACAAAAAGAGAAAGAGGTGCTGGTAGAGATAAGAGGATTGGATTACTCCTGGCTCAGGGTCACAGTGGATGATAAAAAGGTATTTGAAGGATTTCTGAAGAGTGGAGAATCATACTCCTGGAAAGGAAAAGAGAGGATAACTATTAGAACGGGGAATGCAGGTGGCATAAGTATCAGGGTAAACGGTAGAGACCTTGGCACTCTGGGGAAAAAGGGAGAGGTGTTAGAAAGAGAGTTCCCAGCAGAATGAATATCTACATACATACCTTGGGATGCTTTAAAAATGAGGTGGATTCCTCAGGGATAGTCAGTATATTAAAGCGATCGGGATTTAATATAACAGGAGATATAAATGATGCGAGTGTTATCATCCTGAACACCTGTGGTTTTATAAAACCAGCCAAAGAGGAAGCAATAGATTATATATTGAAATTTATAGAACGGAAGAAAAAAACCGGTGCAAGGATCATAGTAACTGGCTGTTTGGCGCAGAGGTATCTTAAAGAACTCTTCGAAGAATTTCCCGAAGTTGATGCATTTGTGGGACTCGGCAACATAGAGAGTTTCCCCGATATCATTCAGAGGGTATTGCAGGGGGAAAGATTCTTGAAAGAAGGAAATTTGAATGATCTCCTCAAGTTTAAGGTAGAAAGACCAGCACTGGTTTACTATCTGAAAATAGCCGATGGGTGTAATAACAGGTGCAATTACTGTGCTATCCCCCTGATAAGGGGAGGATTACAGGTGAGAAGACCCGAAGATATCATTGAAGAGGCAGAGAGGGCTGTAAATAGTGGAAGTAAAGAGCTAATATTAATTGCCCAGGACCTTACCAGTTATACCTATAGAGGTTATACCCTGGTCAATCTCTTGAGCGATCTGAATGATATAAGGGGAGAATTCTGGATAAGACTCCTCTATCTATATCCAAGCAGGATCGACGAAGGACTCGTAGATGCCATAGCCAGTCTTGATAAAGTAGTCAGGTATATAGACGTACCCCTTCAGCATACAGATGACTCTGTACTGGCAAGTATGGGTAGACCTCCGAGGTCAGTCTCAGAAAGGGCTTTGGATCTTATCAGACAGATTCCAGATGTGATTATAAGGAGTTCCTTTATTATTGGGTACCCCACTGAGACCCAAGATGCATTTGAGAATCTTCTGGAATTCCTCTTTAGAGAGAGGATCCATAGGGTTGGTTTCTTTACCTATTCTCAGGAAGAAGGTACACCGGCATATGAGCTTGGTGATCCCATCCCTGAGAGGGTCAAAAGATTCAGATTAAAAAGGGCTCAATCAGTACAGAGAGAGATCACTTTAGAATTTCACAAAAGTCTTATTGGAAAAAGATTTAAGGTTCTTGTAGAAAATTGGCTAGATAGAGCTGATAATAATCAAAAGATATTTATAGGGAGGACATATATGGATGCGCCTGATATAGATTCTAGGGTCTTTATAGAGAGTAAGGAAGATATACTCGGTAAGTTTGTAGATATTGTAATAGAAAAACTCGAAGGATATGACTTCTGGGGAAGACTCTGGAGGGAGTAAAGTTATGGAAGCATATATTATAGGAGTTGGCAATGAACTGTTAAGAGGGTCTATAGTAAATACCAATGCAGTATTTATGGCTCAGGACCTTGTAAGGTTAGGTATAGGGGTAAAGGGTATCCTCAATGTGGGGGATAATATAAATAGTATAGTCTCCAGTCTGAGATTCGCCACCAGTACTGCTGATATCATACTGATAACCGGTGGATTGGGACCCACTCATGACGATCTAACCAGAGAGGCTATCTCTCTTTTCACCGGTCTGCCACTTGTATTCTCAGAAGAAGCACTTGAGAATATCAGGTACTACTTTTCTCTCAGAAATAGACCATTTGGACCCGGCACTCCAAAAGAGGCATTCATACCAAAGGGAGGAGAGGTATTAAGAAATGGTGTAGGCGTTGCCCCAGGATTCTGGATCAAATATAATAACAGNGATATCATAGTTCTACCCGGTGTTCCCAGAGAAGCCAGGGATATCTGGGAGAATACTGTAAAGAAGAGATTAGAGGATTTATACAGTAAAAATACCCCAATATTCACCTTAAGGACCTTTGGCCTTGGGGAATCGATGGTTGAATCTAAAATCTTAGACATTATAAGAGAGGAGCAGTCTAATGTAGATATACTTATAGGGGAACCGATGGAGATAAAATTATTTATAAGAGGAGAGAATGCAAGAAACATTTTCGAAAGGATAAAAGAGAGACTGGGAGATTATGTGTTCACTACCGAAGATGAGTCTCTCGTGGAGGTTGTTGTAAAGAGATTGAAGGAGAAAAGACTTACAGTAGCTACTGCAGAGTCCTGCACGGGAGGGTTACTGGCAGGAAAGATAACCGATGTACCTGGAAGCTCTGAAGTATTTAAGGGAGGATTTGTCCCATATTCTCGATCGGCTAAGAAGATTCTGGGGGTACCCCCTTATATATTCGAAAATGGTGATGTAAGTCTAGAGGTGGCAGAAAATCTTGCCAGAATAGCTAAAGAAAAGCTCTTTGCCGATATTGGTATAGGTATCACAGGTAATGCCGGTCCATCTCAAGGAGACAAGACCAGACCTGTTGGTTATGTGTGTATTGGAATTGTAAAGGATAATGATGTGATCTGTAGAGACTTTCAGCTTGAAGGAGATAGAATTAGAATAAGGTCTCTAGCTGTTCAGTGGGCTTTAGATATGTTAAGGAGGTCTGTGTGAGGGTCTTTATAGCGATTGAATTACCGGAGGATATAAAAGAGGAGTTAGATAAGCTGGTTAATTCCTTAAAGCACAGTATTTCTAATGTAAAGTGGGTTGAAAGGGAGAACTTTCACATAACAATCAGATTTATCGGGGAAGTAGGAGAGGAAGAAGTACTAAAAATAGAGAGGATACTGGATGAGGTAGGATCAAGATTTTCTCCCCTTTGAGGTCGAATTGAATCATATGGGAAAGTTTCCACACGTCCTGTGGGTGGGGATAGAAAAAGGAAGCGACATTTTGAGAGATATTGCCTATACAATAGAAGGTTCCCTTTTGAGGGAAGGCTTTCAGCCTGCTGATAAACTGTTCTCTCCCCATATTACTCTTGGAAGGGTAAAAAAGGAGATAAAGAAACTACCACTAGAGAGGAAGTTTGGCCCATTCCTATATACTGTAGATTCTATTACCCTTATGGAGAGCAAGTTATTTCCCACAGGACCAGTTTATACACCTGTAAAGACAGTAAAACTTATCAAAAAGAGCTAAAAGGCGCGTAGTCATCCCATTTACAAAAAATAAAAAGACCCCTTAAGGGGTCTTTTGTCTTCTATCCGATAGCTGATATATAGCTATAACAAGGAACTCTCTATTCTATCCCTACCAGACTAAGTTTCTCAGCAAAGTGACAGGCAACAAAGTGGTCATTACCAAGGTTCCTTAACTGTGGATGCTCTACCTTGCATATATCCTGCACATAAGGACATCTCGGATGGAAGTAACATCCACTCGGTGGATTCGATGGGTCTGCCACTTCTCCAAATAACAGCTTCCTCATACCTCTATACTTCGGATCTGGCTTAGGTACCGCTGCCAACAGCGCCTCTGTGTATGGGTGCTTTGGATTCTTGAATAGCTCCTCCGTCTCTGCCATCTCTACAAGCTTCCCTACGTACATTACCGCTACCCTATCGCTTATATGCTCCACTACCCCAAGGTCATGGGAGACAAATAGATATGTCAGATGGAACTGCTCCTGCAGGTCCTGTAACAGGTTTAGCGTCTGCGCCTGTATGGAGACATCAAGGGCTGATACCGGCTCGTCACATACTATCAGCTTCGGATTCAGTGCCAGCGCCCTCGCTATCCCTATACGCTGTCTCTGCCCTCCACTGAATGCGTGTGGGTACCTTATCATATACTCTGGCCTTAGTCCTACCGCTCTCATCAGTTCCCCTACCCTCTCCTCTAGTTCCTTTCCCCTTGCTATCCCATTTACAAGTAATGGCTCTCCTATTATGTCCTTTACTGTCATCCTCGGGTTCAGTGACGAGTAGGGGTCCTGGAATATCATCTGCATATACCTTCTCATCTTCTTTAGCTCGTCTTTGTTCAGCTTCGTTATGTCTACCATATTACCATCTACATTGAATAGCACTTCCCCTGATGTCGGTTCTATAGCCCTCAGTATGCATCTTCCTGTTGTGGTCTTCCCACATCCTGACTCCCCTACTAATCCCAGTGTCTCTCCCTCTTTTATGAAGAAGTTTACATCATCTACTGCCTTTACGTACCCTACTACCCTCCTCAAAAACCCCTTCTGTATCGGAAAGTATTTCTTTAATCCCTTTACCTCCAGTAATATGTTGTTACTCATCATCTACCTCCATATAAGAAGCAACTGGCTTTATGTCCGGGAGCTACCTCTACCTCTGGTGGCTCTCCCTTCTCACATACCCCTCTTATGTATGATGGACATCTTGTGTGGAACCTGCACCCCTTCGGTAGATTGTATGGGTCTGGTACCATCCCTTTTATCGACTCTAACCTCGCCCTTACCTTCTTCCCTATCTTCGGTATTGACTTCAGTAATGCTATCGTGTATGGATGCTTAGGATCGTAGAATATGTCATTTACATATGCACTCTCCACTATCTTACCAAGATACATTACTACTACATCATCTGCCATCTCCGCTATTACTCCCATATTGTGGGTTATCATCATTATCGCCATACCTATCTCCTGCTGCAGACTCCTCATCAGATCCAGTATCTGTGCCTGTATCGTAACATCTAGTGCTGTCGTAGGCTCGTCCGCTATCAAGAGACTCGGGTTACAGGAGAGTGCCATCGCTATCATAGCTCGCTGTCGCATACCCCCTGATAACTCAAATGGGTATGCGTCTATCCTCTCTTCTGGCTTTGGTATCCCTACCTTCCTAAGCATCTCTATCGCTATCTGCCTTGCCTGTTCCGGTGTCACATCCTGGTGTAGAAGTATCGCCTCTATTATCTGATCCCCTATTGTGTATACTGGAGCCAGGGATGTCATTGGCTCCTGGAATATCATCGTTATATCCTTCCCTCTTATCTTCCTTATCTCTTCACCCTGGGGGTCTAACTTTGTCAGGTCTATCGTCTCTCCATCTCTGTGTAGTAGTATCTCTCCTTCTACTATCTCTCCCCTTGGACCGAGTATCCTTAGGATAGATTGGGCGGTTACACTCTTACCACATCCTGACTCTCCTACTACACCCAGGGTCTTACCCTTTATAATCTTAAAGTTTATCCCATCCAGAGCCTTGACTGTACCCTCATCGTAGAAGAAATATGTCTTGAGGTTTTTGACTTCTAATAACACCTGATCATTTTTCTTTTCCATAATCTCCTCCCCTATCTCGCATATGGATCTGCCGCATCTCGCAGTCCATCACCCAGGAAGTTAAAACAGAGCACTGTAATTATTACAAATACTCCAGGAAGAAGTAACCAGGGTGAAAGGGCTACTGTTCTCACATTCTGAGCCTCTTGGAGCAATACACCCCAGCTTATTGTTGGGGGCCTTAACCCTAACCCCAAGAAACTCAGTGAGGTTTCACCTAATATCATACCGGGAATTGCCAGAGTAATATTGGCGATAATATAGCTCATAAATGAGGGAACCATATGCCTCATTATAATTCGGAACTCACTAGCTCCACATAACCTTGCTGCCATTATAAAGTCTTCCTCTCTCAAAGATAAGAACCTGCTCCTGACAACCCTCGCCAGACCTGTCCATCCGATCAATGAGAGTATTATTGTTATTCCAAAGTAGACCTTTACCGGTGGCCAGTGTGGCGGTAGCGCAGCTGAGAGAGCCATCCACAATGGGATGGTGGGTATACTCCTTATAAACTCTATCGCCCTCTGAATAAATGTATCGAGAGTTCCACCATAGTACCCAGAGAATCCTCCAATGATGAGCCCCAACACAAAGCTCATAAAGACACCTATGAGTCCTATGGAGGTAGAGATCCTTGCCCCGTAGAGGATCCTNGAAAGCATATCTCTACCCATTCTATCGGTTCCAAGGAGGAACATAGTNCCTTCNTTTACACCTATAAAGTGGACATCTTTCTCCCACCTGCCCCACAACTTATAAGGGTCTCCCTTTACAAAGAAGTATACGGGGTATACCTGATCGGGGTCTGGCTTATATATCCTCCTTAGAGTTACAGGGTCAAACTCCATCTTATAGCCAAGGACATACGGTCTTACCAGTTTTCCGTCTCTAAATATGCGTATCCTCTGTGGGGGTGCATAGGTATACTTTATATCATACTTGTTTGGATCGTATGGGGCTAGGAATTCACAGAAGATAGCCAATAGATAGATAATGATAAGAATAATTCCACTGGCTATTGCCACCTTGTGTCTTCTAAATCTCCACCATATGAGCTGCCATTGAGACGCCAGGTATATCTTTTCTTCAAGAGAACTTTCTATCTCTTCATGTGCAAGGGTTTCTTCATTAGCCATTCTTCTCCCTCCTTACTCATACCTTATCCTTGGGTCAACCCAACCCAGGAGTATATCAGAGATCAATGTACCTATTACCGTCAAGAAACTTAGGAACATAATAAAGCTTCCAGCCAGATACATATCCTGGCTCTGTAAAGCCCTCAGGAGAAGTGGACCTGTCGTTGGAAGGCTCAATACTACCGCTACTATGGTCTCACCTGAAACTATACCTGGAAGAGTCCAGCCCACCGTACTTATCCAGGGGATTATGGCCACCCTCAATGGATACTTCCAGACAAGTTTCCTCTCCGGAACCCCTTTAGCCCTTGCAGTTATCACATAAGGTTTATGTAGCTCATCCAGAAGGTTTGCCCTTAATGTTCTTATTAATCCGGCGGTTCCACCCATTCCTATTACTATAGCCGGTATCCACAGATGGTTCAGCATATCCAGGAATTTACCCCAGCTCCATGGTGCTTCCACATATTGGGGCGAGAACAGTCCTCCTACACTGGCTCCGAAGACTGAATATGCTATCCACATAAGTATAAGTGCTATCATAAAGTTCGGGGTAGCTAGACCTATGTATCCTATAAACGTTGCCAGATAATCACCGATTGAGTACTGATGGGTTGCCGAATACATCCCTATCGGGAAGGACAATGCCCACGAGAATAGCATAGTAAATACAGATACTGCTACCGTTAAGCCGAGTCTTTCCCAGATAAGCTGACTTACAGGTCTATTCCACTCAAAGGACTGTCCAAAGTCCCCCTGGAACATACCTTTTACCCACATAAAGTACTGGATGTAATAAGGCTGGTCCAAGCCATAACGCTTCTTTAACGCTGCTATGGTTGCCTCATCTACCGTCTCCCCTGTCTGGCTCAGCTGAGCTATATANGACGTCAAGAAATCACCCGGGGGTAACTGGATGATTATGAATGATACCACTGATATGAGTATCAGTGTCGGTATCATATACAAGATACGCCTGAGTATGTACTGTAGCATTCTCTCCCTCCTTTAACCATATCTTTAGTCTCCTAAAATCGCTTGCAGTTTAGAATATATCACATTAAATTTTGCCTGTCAATGATTTTAGACAACTTTCTACAAAACCTATGAATTCTTCCAGTCTCTCTATAACATCTTCCTCAGCATTATAGACCAATACCGGAACCTTCTTAAATTTCTTCAGCCACTCTTCGTATGCCTCATTTAAACGCTCCAGGTAACCATAAGATATTAAGTCTTCCTCCTGCCTCTTGCGTTTTTTAATCCTCTTCAACAATACATCTACAGGTGCTTTCAGATATATTATAATGTCTGGTTTTGGTAGATATTTAAGTGCAAGTCTGTACAATTTGAGATAGGTCTTATACTCCTCTTCCATCAAGGCTATCCTGGCAAAGACCTCGCCATCTTCATATATTGTCCTGTCCAGTATGTAAGACCTTTGAAGCTTACTAAGCCTCAGCTCTTCCTCGAACCTGTTTGTAAGGAAGTAGAGCTGGGAATGAAGTCCCCATCTCTCAGGTTCCCTGTAGTATAACTCCAGGTAAGGATTCTCTTCTGCTGGTTCTCTATAAAATTCCCAATCAAAATGTCTTGCCAGACTCTCCACAAGGGTTGTCTTACCAACCCCTATATTTCCAGAGATGCCAAGGATAATTCTTCTATCCATAAGTATTTAAAAACCTTCTTATCTCTGAAAGAATAAACTCTCTATCATCAGTTCTATTCACATAATCCAGGGTTTCTGCATCTACTTTTAATACGGGGGATAAGGTATATCTGTTCATATACTCTCTGTAGTATCTGCAGAGTCTACTTATATATTCATATTTAATAGGGGATTCATAATCTCTTCCCCTCTTTCTTATCCTTTCCATCAGGACCTCCGGACTGGCAGATAGGTATATGACATACCTTGGTGGCTTTATATGTTCAACCATAAAGTTGTATATCCTTCTGTATAGTTTTATATCCTCCCCTTTCAGGTTCATNTCGGCAAATATCTCATCTTTATAGAAGAAGTAATCACATACANCATCTCCTTCGGCATCCTGGATCTTCTTCCACTGTCGGAATCTATTCACCAGAAATTCTATCTGGATTGGGAAAGAATAACGTTCTATATCNCTGTAGAATCTGCCAAGATANGGATTCCTGAAAGACAATTCGTATACGCCTCTGAGTTTCAGCTCATCTGCCAGGATTCCGGTGAGTGATGTCTTTCCAACTCCTATAGGACCCTCAATCGAGAGTAACACTGACATATGTCTTACCCAGTGATTTCAGATATTCTTTTATCTCCAAAGTTATCAGCGCTCCTGGTATCAGTAAGGGCAACCCTGGAGGATACTTAGTAATAATCTCTCCAGAGACCCTNCCAGCGCTATCTTCCACAGGTATCTTNTCTTTAGGGGATAAGAAAGCACTTCTGGGTGATTGGACTAATGTATACCTTGGAGGGATATCTGCCTTACCAGGAGGATACACGGGTATATCTTTTAATGCATTAAGGAGAGTATTTACAGTACTCCTAGAATCCAACAGGGATATAATGAATAGACAGTAGGTTTCAGATGACATTTCGGGCTGGATTTTAAATTTTTCCCATAGATCAAGNGATACTCTGTTTCCATCGATACTGTATAGTGTCAACTTGGTCCTGTCCATACCTGGTCTCTTATATACAGGAAAGCCTATCTTTTCTATCTCCCTTCTTAACTCATCTATTATTGGTATCAATCTATCTAACCGCCTCTTTCCATTTAGAAAGAGGTCTCTCCTTGCTAAGTCCATAGAAACCAGGATAGATGTAGAAGGGCTCGTGGTGGAGAGTAACTTTACACTTTCCTCAAGAGCCTCTCTATCGATTCTATCCCCCTTAATGTGGATCAATGCTCCCTGAGTTAGAGATATCCCCATCTTATGCATACTCTGAACCACCACATCTGCATCTGCATCCAAACCAGATATCGGCATCTTTTTATTAAAATGTAGATGAACCCCATGAGCCTCATCCACAATAACCACAATACCCTTACTGTGNGCATAGTCCACTATCTCCTTCATCTCTGGAACCAGACCAAAATAGTTGGGATTTGTTAATACAATNCCCTTTATATCCTCGCCGATCTTACCCTCTACATCTTCTAACCTTATATTCTGTGGAATTCCCCATCTGTCTATCCTTTCTTCTATAAAGACCGGTTCAGCCCCAGAAAGTATAAAACCCTCTATCACGCTCCTGTGAGAATAGTATGAAACCAGCACTTTATCCCCTGGTCTAAAGATTGAAATAAAGGCAGACTGTATCCCCTGTGTACTTCCATTTACCAGGAAATAACTAGTATCTGACCCAAAAGCCAGAGCGGTAAGTCTCTGCGCATCTAAAAGGGGTCCGGTGGGAGAGAAAAGATTATCCGTTTGAGGTAATTCAGTGAGGTCCAGGGGGAAAAGTATACCTTTATGTCCAGGATAGTGAAATCTTACAGGATTTTCTTTTATATATCTGGCAACAGCATCTAGATAAGGAGTACTCTTCTGATCCATAACTATAAGAATATGGGTGGTTCTATCTTAACCCCAGGTCTTCCCCCTTTCCTGGCTTCTACAAGTACCCTTTTACTTGGCTTTCCCTGGCTCGTATAGACAAAGGTCATCCTTTTAACTTCTAAGCCAAAGCTATCAAGATCTAAGATTATTTCTTTCAACCTTTCACTTCTGTGAATCATATATAACCTTCCCTTTATCTTCAGGAAATAGCTGGCTACTCTGGCAATATCGGTTAGTGTAAGTAAGAGCTCGGTAGTGCTTATAGCTTTTACCCTATATGGACTTATTCGTCCTTCCTGCCTCTTCATATATGGGGGATTAGTAAACAGTACATCAAAGGAATTAGCCATCTTAGGAAAGAGTGAGGGGAGCTCTCTGGCATCATTATTTACCAGAATAACCCTATCCTGCAGACCATTTTCCTCTATATTTCTCTTTAATACATCAAATGCTTCCTGCTGAACTTCTACCAGTATAGCCCTTTTAAAATTCAGGTATCTACTAAATATAATAAAAGAGAGACAACCTACCCCACTACCTATCTCAATAAAACTCTCATTATCCTTCAAACTTATAAAATCGGCAAGAAGCAAGGTATCGGTAGTTGAAAGAACAGTATCTTCTGGGTATAAGATCCTGAAATTACCAATAACCTCCTCCCTTATATAACCGTCACCTCTACCCGTGGTAGTATATCTTCCACATCACTCTTTCTTACATCTCCAGGTTTCAATGTAAGTACGTTTGCAGTCCCCATCGCTGCACCCAATCTTAGGACNTCTTCTATCTTTAGATNCTGCTCCAGACCTAGTGCGATTCCTGCCACCGTCGAATCCCCTGAGCCAACAGCATTCAGAGGGTCCAAAACTGGAGGGGTAACTTTATAATAATTCCCTTTGTAGGAGGCAAATAGTCCATCTTTTCCCATAGAGATAACCGATAGTTCTATCCCTTTATTGGAAAAATAATCAAGGGCATTTTTAATATTTCCGACATTGTTTGGGTCTAAGTTGATATTTAATATTGCCTCCACTTCTGCCTTATTTGGTTTTACGGCAAAAGGACCGGCTTTTATGCCTTTCGTCAAGGCTTTCCCACTTGTATCTAAAATGACCCTTCCTCCTTTAGACTTTACAAGTTCAACCAGTTCGGAGTATAAATCTTCAGGAGCTCCCTGAGGGAGGCTTCCTCCCATACATACTATTGTATATTCCGACAGATACTTTGAAATCTTATCCTTTAAAAGATCTATATCTTCCCGGGTTATGGCTGGTCCTCTTTCAAGGACCTCGGTCTGTGTATTTTTTATAACATCTACTATATTATAACAGGTCCTGGTCTCTCCTTNTATCCATACGGTATCTTCTACAATACCTTCATACTNAAATATACTCTTTATATGATTTCCGGTATTTCCTCCCAAAAAACCCAGAACTGGGGCTTTGTATCCAAGACCTAACAGGGCTCTAGAGGCATTCACCCCCTTTCCCCCGGGAACAAATGTTATATCTTTCACCCTGTGAGTCTTCCCTATTTCAAAGATTCCATCAACTATCAATGTCTTATCCAGCGAAATATTAGGGGTTACAGTAATTATCATTGGTCCTCGACCTCCTTGACATTTTTATCAGACGAATTATAATGATATTGTGCCGAAGTGGCGGAATTGGTAGACGCTCTGGACTCAGGATCCAGTGGATGTAAATCCGTACCGGTTCGAATCCGGTCTTCGGCACCAGTTTTATTTTTTATCACTATATCTCCCAGGGGTACCTCTTTCTGCCAGCCATTTTTAAATTCCAATATCACCGTATTCTTGATTGCATTTATACCCACAACTCTTCCCTCCCCCAATTTAGAGTCTACGATAGAATCTATCTCCGGGAAGTCCTTTATAACCTTACTGTAGAACTCAGCCTCAAATCTGAGACAGCACATCAATCTTCCACAGATTCCTGAAATCTTGGTAGGATTTAAAATCAATCCCTGATCCTTTGCTATCTTTACAGATATAGGGGCAAATTCTTCCAAAAATTCACAGCAACAGGCAACTTTACCACAGGGACCAAGACCGCTTATCAGTTTTATCTCATCTCTGACACCTATCTGCCTTAGTTCTACCCTATTCATAAGGGTATGAGCCAGATCCTTTACCAGCTCTCTAAAGTCTATTCTGCCCTCTGCCGTAAAGAAACATATTATCCTGTCAGGGTCTACACCAAAGTCAACCTTTACAAGCTTCATCGGTAGATTATGAGCCCTTATCCTGCTTTTTACTATGTTAAATAATTCCTCTCTCTTTAAGTTACGTGTCCTGGCTTCCATCTCTTCTTCAGGTAAAGCCCTTCTGATGATCTCTCTTAAAGGACTTACCCTTTCATCCTCTATCTCACCTAGTCTACATACTATTTCGCCTATATGCTCTTTCTTCTTATAAGGTACGATGACCGCATCCCCCTTTTCATACTTTTCGTGGGACTTATACAGGCCCCTCTCAGTAAATATCTCTAACAACCTGACCATATAGAGGAACAATTATCTTACCTCCAATTCTCTATAGAGAAGAGCTAGAGCCATTTTCCAATCACTATTACAATCTTCAAGCACCTTTATCTCCTGTATAAAGAAGAAATCTTCTATTAAGTTTTCCAGTCTGTTCCCATTTAATATGGCTTTATTGCTCTTCGAAATAATAAATCTCTCATCCGCCCCTGCCAGACTCAGTATACCATCCCTAAGTGCCACAGAGATGGTATTCAATACTTTATCTGGAGCATCCAGAGTCTCTATTTCCTCGTATGACACTATCTTTCCCCCAAGGTCTCCAGTCTCAAACATCTCCAGAGCCCTTTCAACATTTCCGCCTGAGAGGTAACTTATCTCTGACGCCAGACTCTCCGGGCATCCCTTCTCTATCAGAATCGAGAATATCACATCTCTCTTTACCGGGGAAAAAGGAACNATCAAAGCCCTTGATATTATTGTCTTNAGGATATTGTTTAAGTCTCTGGCTGTAAATATAAATATGCTGGAGGACGGTGGCTCTTCCAGGACCTTCAAGAGGCTATTTGCTGAAGGAAGGGTAAGGTTCTCCGCATTTTCTATGATAAATACCCTGTATCTTCCAGATATCGGAGATAAAAATGCTATCTCTCTCAACTCCCTCGTCTGAGATATCCCTATGGTCTCATTGTTGATAAGGATGACATCTGGATTCTTATTATTTAATATACTCAAACACATAGGACAGTTCCTGCATGGTCTATCAGTCCCCAAACAATTTAATGCCATAGCAAACTCTTTAGCCATAGAGACTTTACCAACGCCATCTGGACCTACAAAGATAAAAAAGTGGGGAATTCTTCCCTGTTGGATGGCATTTTCCAATATCCTCTTTGCCCTCTTCTGTCCAAGAATGTCTCTCATACCTTTTCAAATCTCTCTACATTGATTACAAAGATCGTAGCTCCTCCTATCTGCACCTTTATAGGATAGGGGATAAATCCACCCATAGATTCTATCATACCTGGTGGAGTTGGACTCATCAGTCTCTCTCTGGACTTACATGTGCTTCTCACTATACCCAGCACATCATCTACAAGTTCATCATCAACACCTACAAGTATAGTCGCATTACCTTCCCTTAAAAATCCACCTGTACTTGCCAATTTAGTTGCCCCGAATCCCTTTTCTACAAGATTGGATATGAGTAGATCTGCATCGCTTGACTGGGTGATAATAAGGATTAATTTCATATGGCACCTCCTACACTATACTGAGATTTGCGTTTTCTACCCCCTCTTTCAGAGAGAGTAAAAAGAATGGTTCTAAAAGGCGCTTTCTATGGGGAGATATCTTACAGGATATAACTAATTTCACTGTAGAAGAGTCAAATGACTGAATTCCTTCTATCTTAGGTCCTTCTATTATGTCTTCTTTATACCTTTCAACCATTCTATCCCTAACATAACTTACTACGCTCTCTATCTTTTCGAGAGATTCCTTATTGCTCACACTCATTACGTAAGATATCCTGGACCACTTCTCTGTTAAATTGGCTACCTGTACGATTGAACCATTTGGAATTGTATACAGGGCACCAGAGTCATCCCTGATCCTTGTAGCTCTCAGGGTCAAATCCTCAACCACTCCCTGTATAGCGCCTATCTTGACCTCATCGCCTATATCGTACTGATTTTCAAGGATTATAAAAAAACCATTTATCATATCTCTTATGAGATTCTGAGAACCAAAACTTACCGCCAGACCTATTATCCCTGCCCCCGCTATAAATGGGCTCGGATCTATATTTAATGTCCTCAATATCCATACGACACCTGATACACCTATAATGACCCTTATAACCCAGGTAATTAGAGACCCCAGGGTAATGACACGCTGTTTATTGCCCCTATAGTTGAGCCTGCTTATCCTCGAGATGATATAGTTACCTATCAGATTAGCTAGATACCAGACGACTATAACACCTAAAGCTATAGATATAAGTCTTATAAGAGTCGATATCGTCATCTTATAAACCTCTCCATCTCTTTCAGGATGATTTCAGCAATCTCCTTTGGCTCTCTTGTTGCGTCTATAACCAGATACCTCTCTTTATACAGGTCTGCCAGCTTAAGATATCCATACCTCACTTTTTCCTGTAGTCTCAGACCCTCAAGCTCTATCCTGTCTTTCTTCTTATCTTCAAGCCTCTTGAGAGATATATACGGGTCTATATCCAGCAGAACTGTCAGGTCCGGATATAGCCCCATAATTGCCGGCGTATTTACCTCGTATATAAACTTTAAGGGTACCCCCTTTCCATATCCCTGATAAGCCAGAGAAGAATCAAGATACCTCTCAGAGAGTACAACCCTACCACAAGCTAGCGCAGGCAAAATGACTCCTCTTACAAGAGCGGACCTGCTTGTGGCATACAGATATACCTCTTCTATAGGAGATATAGAATAGTCTGGATCTAAAAGGAGACTTCTTATCCTTTCTCCGATAGGTGTCCCCCCAGGTTCTCTAACCGCTACATATTCAATACCTCTTTCCCTCAGTCTTTCCTGCAAAAGGAGACTTATAGTACTTTTTCCGCTACCATCTATCCCTTCTAAAGTGATAAAAGGCATTAAGGCAATATCCTTACTCTCCTATAGGGTTCTTCTCCAATGCTCTCAGACCGGAAATTATACCTCTCTATAATCTGATGCTGTAGCTTCCTGATCCTTGCATTCTGTGGTGCAAGTTCTACCGGTTCTAATGTCTCCATAACGCGTCTTATACCCTCATCTATCTCTTCCAAGATCCTGTTATACTCAGATTCTTCCTGCTCCTCACCATTGAAATATCCCCTGAGGAAGTTCTTCATCTGTACAAGGGTATTACTCTTTATGGTATATATAGGTATATTTCTGTGCGCCTTGGCTAAGAGCTTATTCCCCTCTCTCTTTTCATGCGATGTCAATGTAAGTATAAAGTCTGCCTCATCAAGCTTTTTCGTAATGAGCGCCGGGACATCTAACTCTCTTATAGCCTTTTCCAACCTGTTTCTGCTTATCCCAAATGGATAGACCCTGAGATAGTGGTTCGACCTCAGAGAACTCTCACCCATCTCTTCTTCAACTGGCATAGAGGCTTCCTCTATAACCTCATATCCATACTCTCGCCTGGACCTTATCTCTGGCCTGGGAGAATAACCCCTCAGCATATAATCTATCACCTGAGCCACATCATGATGAATCGCTAACGTATCCCGATCTCTTATCTCTATAACGATATCAAAAGTCGGAGGGGCTTTTCTTTCCAGGACGGTCTTCTGTGTACCTCTCTTTTTAGCCTCTTCATCGCTTAATGTTACCGCCTGGATGCCACCAACGAGATCGGAAAGTGTTGGGTTTAAAAGTATATTCTCGAGGTTTATACCGTGGGCGGTTCCTATAAGCTGAACACCCCTCTCGGCTATAGTCCTTGCCGCTTTGGCTTCCAGTTCTGTCCCTATCTCATCTATAACTATGACTTCAGGCATATGATTTTCTACCGCCTCAATCATAACATCATGCTGTCTCTCAGGAGAAGAGACCTGCATCCTTCTGGCTCTCCCTATAGCTGGATGAGGTATATCACCATCTCCTCCTATCTCGTTGGATGTATCTACAACCACTACCCTCTTTTTGAACTCGTCACTCAGGATCCTCGCTATCTCTCTGAGCATAGTGGTCTTGCCGACCCCAGGTTTTCCCAGTAGAAGTATACTCTTACCCGTCTCTATAACGTCCCTTATAATATCCACTGTCCCATATACAGCTCTTCCAACCCTGAGAGTAAGTCCTATTATGTCTCCCTTCCTGTTCCTTATACAGGATATCCTGTGGAGGGTCTTTGGTATACCTGCTCTATTGTTGCCATCAAAACTACCAATCTTAGAGACGATGTAATTTATATCTGCCATAGTTATTGGCTCATCGGAGAGCAATACCCCTCCGTTAGGGAACCTGGCTTCTGGTTCCCTGCCCAAGTCCACCACAATCTCTATAAGGTCTTCCAGCCCCTCCATATTGGAAACTCTTTCCTTAAGGAGTGGGGGAAGTATACTCAACAATTCTTCAAGATTATCAGTTACCTGAATCCTTGGATTCATTTATTTCTCATACCTCTTTTTATGAAAATATTTTACAGTATCAATTATACCATAGTTTACCTGATATACATAGAGCCTATAGCTTCCCCTGCCTCCAGTATGAGAGACTCATCTGCTACAAGGGCAACCCTTATAAATCCTTCACCATGCTTTCCGAAACTATCTCCGGGGGAGACTACTATATTTTTCTCTTCCAAGAGCTTGCTGGAAAATTCCTGAGATGTATATCCCTCTGGGATACGTAACCATACGTACATAGTTCCTTTAGGGACCTTAGGATAGACACCATACTTATTAAGGGTACTGATAAATATGTCTCTCCTGCGTTTATAAGTCTCTACCGTCTTCTTCACCTCATCGAGAGGGCCATTAAGGGCAGATATACAGGCGTACTGAATCGCCTCAAATACACCATAATCAATATAACTCTTAATCTGAGCCAATTTCGAGATAACCTCACAATTCCCTACTACATAGCCCGTCCTCCAGCCAGCCATATTGAAGGTCTTGGAGAATGAATTAAACTCTACAGCTCTTTCCTTTGCCCCATCGAGCTCCAATAAACTAGGAGCCTTATACCCATCAAAACAGATCTCAGAATAAGCCAAATCACTGACAACTATAAAATCATATTTCTCTGCCAGCTCCAATACATCTCTATAGAAATCCTTCTCGACAGTGCTGGTGGTTGGGTTGTGGGGAAAACTTATTATCATAAGCTTTGTCTTCCTAAGCACTTCACCTGGTATCTCCGAGAGGTCAGGGAGAAAATCGTTCTTCTCCCTCAGTGGGAGGAAAAATACTTGTCCTCCAGCTATAAAGGTCCCATTATAATGTGCAGGGTAAGAGGGATTTAAGGTGATTGTAAAGTCCCCCGAATCTATGTAAGCCAGAGCCAGATGAGAGATACCCTCTTTAGACCCTATCAGTGGAAGCACTTCTCTTTCCGGGTCTATATCTACACCAAATCTTTTCTTATACCACAGGGCTATACTCTCTCTTAACTCAGGCAGTCCCTTACTATTTGGATATCTGTGTGTCTCTTTATGATTACTTACAACCTCTATCAGTGTGTCTACTATATGTTTGGGAGTCGGTAGGTCGGGACTCCCCATACCCAAGTCTATTATCTTCTTACCTTCCGCTTTTAGTTTTAACTTCTTTGCATCCTGTACAGAAAAAACATATGGTGCTAATTGATTAAACCTTTTTGAAGGGTCTTTAGGCATAGCTTCTTCTCCTCTCCTTCTCAGTTTACAAGGATTTTTATATATATAACAACTACTCAAGTCCTCTGTCAAGGAGGTTCTGTTAGAATAGGGATCGAATTGCCCTCTTTAAGGATGAAACTGTTGAATCCTGTATCAAATTGGCTTACTATATAAATTGGCTATGATAGGTTATAGAGATACACTTGAGAATTATATAAGAGCTATCTCCAGACTGAGCGGAATGGAGTTATGTATATATGACCTGGATTATTTTACCTATAAATTCGATGAGCTCTATGTAAACTGGATATATAGATCCCACAACTCTCCTTTATGTATGCTGACAAAGTTCTCAAACAGGAGACATCAGGACTGTGTAAGACTAGAACATAACCGTTTAATATCTGCATTTAGGAGTAGAGATGGTTTTACCATAGAACCTTGCCACTGTGGTCTTGTGGATATAGTAGTTCCAATAACCCTTGGGAATAAGCTTATAGGTGGGATATTCCTTGGGCAGGTATTTTTGGAAAGTCAGCCTGATCTGTCCATATATGAGGAATACTTTGAGGGACATCAAGATATAGATGTGAAAGATATCTTTAGGGTGGTGGAGGAGGTCCCTGTAAAATCTTACAGCGAAATGATCTACTGGAAAGATATATGTAAACTACTCGCTTCTTATGTAGAAGAGAAGATAAGATTTCTTGAATTCAGAAAGGAGGAATTGGGCAAAAACTGGTATGTATCCAGCATAGATCTACTACCAGCTCTCTCCGAACCGATCCAGAAGGCTATAAATATCATAAGGAACAGAGTTACCAAGGGAGTGACATTAGAACAGGTGGCATTTGCAGTGGGTTATAGTCCCTCTCAGTTCAGCAGAAGATTCAGGCAGGAGACCGGGATGACCTTTTCCCAGTGTCTTAGGACACTCAGGATAGAACTGGCTCAGTATCTGATAAAAGAGTCCAACAAGAACTTATGTGAGGTCGCCTTTGAAGTTGGCTATAGCGATATTCCATCTTTTTTAAGGGCATTCAAGAGTGTGACTGGAATGACACCTAAAGAATGGGTAAAACACCATGTGCCCATAAGGGCACATAAGAGTGGAGGTGAGGTTAGCATATAAGGTTAGTTTTTTAGCAAAACCTGTTATTGAATTATACTGCTTCAGGGGGTAATCTAGATTTAGAAGTCTTAATCTAAGAGGAGGGATTTTTGATGTGTAAAATTTTTAAAGTCATTATCTTATCTCTTGTTGTTATCAGTCTAATTATGGGGACTGTTTCTGTTAGCTTTGCCCAAAAAGAAGCCCAGGGGGTAAAGGTGTATAACAGTCCTTCGGAGTATCAGAAAGCCACCGGAAGAAAGATCACCAGGTACAGTGAATCTCCTATGCTAGCCGAACTTGTTAAGGCTAAGAAACTACCGCCAGTAGAGGAGAGATTACCAAAGAATCCAGTGGTGGTGGAACCTCTAGAGGAGATCGGACAGTACGGCGGGACATGGTACATAGCGGTAACTGGAAGACACTATGCACTTCTATCGTATCTGGGAGGTCGTATAGCAGATATGGACCTCTTTCAGTATGACTTTGGTGGTACCAGACTCCTACCTAATCTGGTGGATAGATGGAAGGTATCAAGAGATGCCAGGACCTATACCCTTCACTTCAGAGAAGGATTAAAGTGGTCTGATGGCGAACCATTCACCACGGACGACATTATGTTCTGGTATAAGGAGATGTTAACCAATAAGGAACTCTATCCAAATCTTCCTGGATGGATGAGAATGGGAGACAAGGTGATAGAGATAAATCAGATAGATAAGTATACGATAGAGTTCAAACTACCAAGCCCTAATGGTGTATTCCTCTATAATATTCAGGGTTCTTTTCCCCTTTTCCCAAAGCACTATCTCAAGCAATTTCACCCTAACTATACCCCCATTGAGAAACTAACTGATATGGCAAAAAAGGCAGGTTTCGAGGCTTGGCATCAATACTTCTGGGATAGGGCTAATGGGACCTACTATACAAACCCAGACTGTCCTGTAATGAGGATGTGGAAGGTTGTCTCTATTACACCAAGCAGAGTGGTCGCCGAGAGGAATCCCTATTACTGGAAGGTGGATATCGAGGGTAATCAGTTACCCTACATAGATAAGGTTGTAATAGATATAGTATCTAATGCTGAAGTAGTAAAGATGAAAGCTATGTCAGGAGAACTTTCCCTGCAGACATTCCACTTCTCTCTAGCTGATTATCCTCTCCTGAAGGAGGGAGAAAAGAAGGGTGGCTATCGGGTAATGTTATGGCCCTCTACAGGCGCTGATGCGGTCCTTATGATAAATCATACCTACAATGAAGACCCTGTGATAGCCAAACTCTTAAATGATGTAAGATTCAAGAGGGCGCTGTCTCTAGCTATAAATAGAGAAGAGATCAATCAGCTATATGCTTTGGGGTTAGCCAGAGCAACTCAGTATTCTCCATCAACCACAGACCCCGTATATGAGAAGAGATATTCGGAAGCCTATTCAAAGTTTGACCCTGCCACTGCAAATAAACTTCTAGACTCCATAGGTCTGGTCAAAAGGGATAAGGATGGCTATAGATTACGTCCGGACGGTAAGAGGCTTACCATATCCATCCTGGTAGCTACAGACTGGCCTATGCATTCAGATATATGTGAGATGTTGAGAAAATACTGGAAGGATATAGGGATCGAGCTTTTGATACAGCCAACAAGTTTTGAGTTAAGGAGTCAAAGGATAGCTGCTAACGCACATCAGATTGTCATTTGGAAGATTGATGTCCTGTTCTATCCACATTACATAAATCTAGCCCGTGGAGCTATGAGTGCATTTAGTGAGGGACCGGATGCAGTCGGCCCACTATGGAGAGACTGGGAACTTTCCGGTGGTAAGAGTGGGGTAAAACCACCTGAGGACTGGTTCAAAGTAAAGGAATATCTGGAGAAGGCAGCTTCATCTCCAAGCGAGAGAGAAAGAATACTCTATGCAAAGAAGATGTGGGATCTATATATAAAGAATCTCTGGAGTATAGGTGTCTTACAGCAGTTACCAATACCAATAGTAGTTAAAGATAACTTCCGCAATGTACCCGATAAACTCCCTAACAGCTGGACAATAAGGACACCGGTAAATGGATCTGTAGAGCAGTTCTTTATAAAACAGTAAAAGTTTAAGGGTGACGGGTAAATTGCAGGTATTATACTCGTCACCCTTATATCTTTATAACAGGAGAGTCCAATGAGTACTCTTTCTAGTAGAGAAAGACTNACTCGATTATTTGAAAAGAAGGATATAGACAGGNTCCCCATATGGCTATTATTTCCGTACCATCCGATAGGGTGTTATGTGGATGTATACAGGATCCCCTGCTACAGACCTGTGTTAGATGCTGTCGAAAGGTATGGGGTGGATATATTTGACAGGAGAAACTTTGATACAGGTTTCTGTTTCTCTGCATCTAGAGAGATAGAAAGAACCAGAGAGATCATAGATAGAAAAAGCGAGGTTGTAATAAGAGACAAGATAAGGTATAAGGATGTTGTCTTAGAGCAGGAAAAGATAATAAAGAATGGAAGGAGTAAAATCACAAGACCATTTGTCAGAGAGATAGATGACCTCGAGAAAGTCCTGAGCCTTCCCTATGAACCCCCAAGACCTGACGTAAGCTGGTTCTTTAAGGAAAAGGAAGAGCTAGGAGATAGGGGACTGATGATGGTAGATATAGGNGATCCTTTAGGGGTACTATTCCATCTGTGCAATATAGAAGATTTCTGTATCTGGACTCTGGAAGAGAGAGAAAAACTCACCCGCTTTCTGGATGTAATCTATGAGAGGGTCTTGGAGATGTACAGATATCTTCTGGAAAATGATGTAGGTCCTGTATATTTTATAGTTGGAGCAGAATTTGCTGGACCACCGATCGTTTCTCCAGATCACTTCAATGAACTCTGTGCCAGATATGTAAAAGGGATTGTAGATCTTATAAGAACTTATGGGATGTGGTCTATTGTACACTACCATGGGAATCTCAAGAGGATATTGGATGGGATAAGATATATAAACCCTGATGGATTACATACTGTAGAGGCACCTCCGGTTGGTGACTGCACTTTAACTGAAGCCAGGAGAGCCTTAGGGGACATAATACTTATAGGTAATATACAGTACGATGACCTCGCCGATCTGGAAGAGGCAGAGGTTAGAGAATTGACAAAAAAGATACTGGAAGAAGGTATGACTGGCAGATTTATCCTTTCCCCTACTGCAGGTCCTTATCAGGAATGTATAAGCGAAAAGATGCAGAGAAATTATATCGCCTTTATTGAAACTGGAATAAAGTTTGGAAAATTCTGATGGAGGTACGATGAACTATGTATGACTATGACGTGATTGTCATCGGTGGCGGGATAGCCGGAATATGTGCAAGTATAAGTTCAGCAAGGCTTGGCTGTAAGGTTGCACTCATACACGATCGTCCGGTATTGGGAGGAAATTTCAGCAGTGAGATAAGGGTCCACATATGTGGCTCTGCTGGTGGAGGTCATATGTTTGCAAGGGAGTCGGGAGTCGTAGACGAGATAGTGACGGAGACGAGATTCAGCAGTATATTCGGCAGAAATGTCTGGCTGGAACCTGGACAGGACATAGTCCTCTTAGATCTGGTTAAGAGAGAACCAAACATAGACCTTTTTCTTGAGACAGAGGCAAAGGAAGCCATTATGGAGAATCCTTCCAGGATAAAAGCTGTCAGGGTTGAAAATCAGAGGGGTTCCTTCATACTCTCTGCACCAATCTTTATAGACTGCAGTGGCGATGGAGTTATAGCCTACAGCGCCGGTGCAGAGTACAGGATGGGGAGAGAGGGGAGAGATGAGTTTGGAGAATCTCTAGCTCCCGATAAACCAGACAGTTATACCCTTGGTAGTTCTTTAATGTTTACCACGAAAAGACTTGATCGCCCGGTGAAGTTTACCCCTCCTGAGTGGGCTTATAAGTTTGAGGAGAAAGACCTCTTATATAGGAGTCATTCCCCGAATGAACTTAACTACTGGTGGATAGAGTACGGGGGAACACTGGATACCATAAAGGACAATGAGAAGATTAAAGAAGAGCTCACCAGGATACTCTTAGGGGTCTGGGACCATATAAAGAATAGGGGAAATCACAGGGCAGAAAATTATACGCTTGACTGGATAGGGCAGGTCGTCGGTAAGAGAGAATCCAGGAGATTTATCGGAGATTATATCCTCACGCAGAAAGATGTAGAAGAGGGGACCCTATTCCCCGACAGGGTGGCTTATGGTGGTTGGCCCATAGATCTACATCCCCCAAAGGGGATATTCGACCCTGGACCCCCCTGTGAACAGCACAGATTAAAAGACATATACAGTATTCCTTTCAGGTGTCTGTACTCAAAGAATATAGAAAATCTGATGTTTGCAGGTAGAAATATAAGCGCAACTCATATTGCTCTTGGCTCTACCAGGGTACAGGGTACCTGTGGTCTTCTCGGTCAGGCAGTTGGGACAGCAAGTTACCTCTGTAAGAAATATGGAATAACCCCTAGAGAGGTCTATAAAAATCATATAGGAGAACTGCAACAACTCCTTCTTAGAGAGGACTGTTATATAATTGGAATTAAGAATGAAGACCCCTATGATATAGCCAGAGATGGAAAAGTCTCTGCAAGTAGCTGTAAGCCCTTGGGGGTAGAAGAATTTACCTTTCTTTCCCCAGTAAATTCTTCTATTGGGCAATCATTTATAGTTACCTCATCAAGATTAGACACTATATCTCTCTATCTATCCCTGAAAGACGAGCTAACAGTTACTCTTTCGACATATAAGGTCGATTCTCTCAGAGATATAAGATTAGATAGACTTATAGCTAGAACAAGTTTACCTCTAAAGGATGTAAATGGATGGGTAGACTTTCACATACAAAAGGATATAGAACCAGGATACTACCTGTTTAAGCTTGAAAGTGATAAGAGTTTCTATATAGGCTTTAACTCCCGTTCATTCCCGGGAATCCAGCGGATTGATTTTTCCTCTGAGTTTAAGATTGCTCATGGAGTATACGCCTTTAGAGTTAACCCTCCTTCTTATCCTTATGGCCCAGAGAATATAATTAATGGTATCTCAAGACCTACCTATTATGGCCCAAACCTCTGGATATCCGATAAGGGTCTACCCCAAAGAATAGATATAGATCTTCCTCAAAGAACAGCAATAAACACGATATACCTTACCTTCGATACCTATCTCGACTCACCTGAGCACTCAAGAGACGTCCCCGAACCCGAATGCGTTAGAGACTACGTTATCTACTGCAAAATTGACGGGGAGAATAAAAAGCTCCTAGAGGTTAGAGACAACTACTATAGAAGGAGAGTTCACAGATTTGAGGAGATAGAATCCGACGGAATCTCTATAGAGATACTGGGTACAAATGGGGACCCACACGCCAGGATATTTGAGNTAAGGATATACAGGTTCTAATATATCCTTACCTCTTTTTCCTCCTCTATAGACCTGTGTATACCTGCCACTATCCTTGTAGCCTCTAGCCCATCTTCAAGGGTTGCTATTACTGGTTTATCGTTCTCTATAGCATCTATAAATGAATCGAGCATCCATATGGGTGCACCTGTGAGCCTGTTGTGAATGTCTGCCCAGAGTGTAGGCATACCGGCAAAGTAGTACTTTTCACTCGCGTTTGTTATAACAGAGTTTGTAAAGTCTATGTTAGAATATCCCTTCTCCCCATAGATCTCGAATTTAAACTGGGCAACATATGGAATACTTTCAGGAAGAATCCACGAGGAAAAGATATGCGCTATGCTTCCATCTTCAAATCTCAAACTGGCATCTATCATATCATAAGTATCTATTCCCTTCTTCTTCAGCAGATTCTTTATCCCCCTGGCATCCACAGACTTTACCCTCTTTTTCGTGAGCCAGAGAGCCATATCCACGCAGTGGCTCATCAAAAACCAGCCTGGTGAAGATCTACCTGCCCAGCTTATCATCTGAGTCGGAACATAGATGGAGTCATTCAGGGTTATCCTCATCCCATAGATATCNCCAAATTCACCACTGTTTATCGATTCTCTGACCATAACAAAGGGGGCATTCCATCTGTTTTCAAAGGCTACCTGAGCCTTTATCCCCTTCTTTTCAGCACTCTCAACTATCTTCTCTGCCTCTTCTACACTCATAGCTAGAGGCTTTTCAACCATCAAATGAAATCCTCTGTCTATTGCAGCCAGAGCAGGTTCAGTGTGAGCAAAGTCTGGAGTTGCTATTATAACAGCATCTATGTCTTTATCGAGAAGTTCTCTATAGTCCTGCGTACCTTTAATTCCAAAGAATTCTTCTGCATCTTTAAGACTCTTGGGATTGATCTCGGCAAAACCAACCAGTTGTGCATCAGGATTCTGCAGGACTGCCCTTCCATAAAGTCTACCCCTTATACCCATCCCAATAATCCCTACTCGAACCATAGATATCACATCCTTTCAGTTCTTAGACTCTTAACTGCTTCTCCCTCCCACTATAAAATAAACTTCAGTTAAGATTATATAACAACCTATGTAGAGACTTCAAGGTTTTGCGTGGTTCTAAATTTATAGAACCTTACAGCCCTTTATGTTATAATTAAAAATANATCTTAGATTATTCTGAGGTTTTGTATGTCTAGTGTGAGNCTAGAAAATATTAGTAAGGTCTTTAGGTCAGATGCAGGTCCTTTTAGAGGGGAAAGACTCGTCAAACTGGAAAGTGGAGGACTCTTATCTACCGATGCCCCAATAACCGCTCTNGATGATGTCAATATTGAAGTCCAGCAGGGAGAAGTCCTATCAGTTCTAGGACCATCGGGTTGCGGTAAAAGTACCCTCCTAAGGGTCGTTGCCGGTTTGATCGAACCGGATTCTGGACATATATATTTTGACGATAGATGCGTTGATAATATGTCTCCCAGACATAGAAGGGTTGGCTTTGTATTTCAAAATTATGCGCTCTATCCTCATATGACATCAAAGGGTAATATCATCTTCAATCTTCTACTGAGGAGATTTCCTGACAAGGAGATCGAAGAAAGGGTAAGGTATACATCCAATGTACTGGGAGTTGGATTCGATGCATTGCTTTCCAGAAAGCCTGGGACATTGTCCAGTGGGCAAAAACAGAGAGTTGCCCTTGGAAGATGTATAATAAGGGANCCCTCTGTCTTTCTCCTGGATGAACCANTATCTGATCTGGATGCAAAGCTCAGAGAAACAACGAGAATAGAACTGAAGAGATTACTAAGGCACTTTGGTATAACAACCATATATGTGACCCATGACCAGAAGGAGGCAATATCTTTAGGTCACAGGCTAGCTATAATGAGGCAGGGTAAGATCGTTCAACAGGGAACATTCGAGGAGATCTACAATAATCCCCGTAATGTATTTGTCGCCGGATTCCTGGGTACACCTCCTCTGAATCTTATCAGGGGAGAAGTAATTGATAATATATTTTACGGAGGAGGAATAAAATTTCCTACTAAAGGACTGTTGGGCGAAGTTATAGGGGGTATAAAGGTAGAAGATATAACAGAAGGGGGTGATTTCAGGGGAATAGTAGAGGTAAGTGAACCAAATCCTTCAGAGAAATCGCAGGTTGTAACTGTAAGGGTCAAGGAGAATGTACGTATCAAACTCAGACGTAGTTTAGATTATATACTGGAGGCTGGGGAGATAGTTAGCTTCTCGGTAAGGCGGATGTACTTCTTTGACCCTATAACTGAACTATTAATAAAAGTTATAGAGAATAAGGAGGCGGTAACAAATGAGTATAATGCGTAGACAGATCAGGGAATCCACAGATCATCTGGATGACCCATATATAGATGGGGTTGAATATCATGACCCTAACGTATGCCCTTCTTGTGGGGTCGTTTATAATAAAAAGCAGTGGCAGTTTATAGATATAAAACAGATAAAACTGAATGAGGGTGACTATATAGGTAATGCCAAATGTCCTGCATGCAGAAAGATAGAAGATCACTATCCAATGGGCCTGGTTGAACTTTCTGGAAAGTTTATAGANTCTCACAGGGAAGAGATACTTAATTTGATAAAGAATGAAGAGGTAAGGGAGAAGGAAAAGAATCCCCTCGGTAGGATTATGAGTATAGAGGAGAGAGATGGCAGACTTTATATAGAGACCACCAATGAGGCGCTTGCACTCAGGATAGGCAGGGCAGTATTCAAAGCATTTAAAGGAGAAATAGAGTATAAATTCAGTGAGACGCAGAAGTTGGTTCGCGTCCTTTGGAGGAGGGATTAACTCTTTATGGCAAACTGGAAGCCGATTAACTTTTCAGACGATTTTTGGAGGATAGACAGAGAAATCCAGCAGTTTATGGAGTGTGTCTTCGGCTCCTATTCCTGGAAGCCTTCCGTTGATGTATATGAGACAGACAAGGAGATAGTTATTCTTGTAGAGATAGCCGGAGTCAATAAGGAAGATATAGAGGTCTTTATACAGGGGAATATAGTTACTGTCAGNGGAACAAGGAAAGAACCAGATATAAACAGGAAAGAAGCTTATCACCAGATGGAGATAAACTATGGAACCTTCGAGAGGGTAATTCCTCTTCCAGTATTTGTAAGGGAAGAGGATGCCAAGGCTTCATTCCAGAATGGGATACTGAAGATAGTCTTTCCAAAAGTAACAAGAGTTACTAACATACCAGTAGAGGAGGGAAATGTATGAGTGACGAGGTCAAGATACCTGAAGTCCTTCCAATTCTCCCGTTAAGAGAGACGGTCATCTTTCCCGCTATGGTTGCTCCCATAGTGGTGGGAAGAGAGAAATCTATAAAACTTATAGATGATGTAGCAGTTGGAAACAAGATGTTTGGGGTGGTAGCCCAGAAAGACCCCCAGATAGATGAACCCAGTCCTGATCAGATTTATAATGTCGGTACAGTATGTACAATTATACGAATGCTGAAGTTCCCAGATGGAACGACTAGGCTACTTGTCCAGGGGATATCAAGGATAAGGATAAACCAATTCATTGAGACAGAACCATATTTCAAGGCGAGCGTAGAACCCATACAGGAAGTCTATGAACTGACGATAGAGATACAGGGCCTTATGAGGAATGCCCTAGACCTCTTTCAGAAGGTTGTCTCTATGGCTCCTTACCTCTCAGAAGAGGCATATATAACCGCTATGAATATCCACGAACCTAACAGGCTGGCAGATTTCATAGCAGCAAACCTGAATATCTCCCCGGCTCAGAAGCAGGAGGTCCTGGAGACAATAGATACAAAGGAGAGACTCCAGAAGGTTACCTATTTCTTGAACTCCGAGATACAGATACTAGAAGTTGGCAGACAGATACAGAGTGAGATAAAGACAGAGATGGATAAACGCCAGAGGGAATATATACTTAGAGAACAGTTAAAGGCGATACAGAAGGAATTAGGAGAACTTGACCAGCAGACTAAAGAGATAAATGAGTTGCGAGAGAAGATAGAGAAGGCAGGTATGCCTGAAGAGGTAAGAAAAGAAGCAGAGAGAGAACTGGATAGGCTCTCTCAGATGATGCCTGGGGCAGCAGAGTACACAGTAAGCAGGACATATCTCGACTGGCTTATAAACCTTCCATGGTCAAAGTCTACCGAAGACAATCTGGATATAGAAAGGGCAAGACAGATCCTGGATGAGGATCACTATGACCTAGAAAAGGTCAAAAATCGTATCCTTGAATTCCTGGCGGTGAGGAAACTAAAATCCGATACCCATGGTCCCATCTTATGTTTTGTCGGACCCCCAGGAGTGGGAAAGACTTCTCTGGGGATGTCGATAGCTAGAGCTATGGGCAGGGAATTTGTCAGGATCTCCCTAGGAGGAGTTAGAGATGAGGCAGAGATAAGAGGACATCGGAGGACTTATGTAGGTGCTTTACCCGGGAGAATAATCCAGGGGATAAGAAAGGCCGGGACCAATAATCCTGTCTTTATGCTCGACGAGATAGATAAACTGGGTCTGGATTTCAGAGGAGACCCTGCTGCAGCGCTATTGGAAGTCCTGGACCCTCAGCAAAATAGTAAGTTTGTTGATCATTACCTCGATGTCCCCTTTGACCTTTCGAAAGTATTCTTTATAACCACGGCAAATATGCTGGATACAATTCCTCCAGCCCTACTGGACAGGATGGAGGTTATCACTATTCCGGGATACACAGAGTACGAGAAACTTGAAATCGCCAAAAAGTATCTCATACCCAGACAAATCACAGAGAACGGACTAAAACCTGAGATGATTAACTTTGAAGAATCAGCCATAAAGAAGATAATAAGGGAATACACCAGAGAAGCTGGGGTGAGAAATCTAGAAAGAGAAATTGGTTCTGTCTTAAGGAAGATAGCCCAGAAGGTTGCACAGGGAGAATCCGGTCCATTTACAATTACAGAGGCAGACATAGAGAAATATCTTGGTATACCAAAGTACAGGTTTGGTCTTGCTGGAGAAAAGGACGAGATAGGTGTAGCTACAGGGTTAGCTTGGACTGAGGCTGGTGGAGATATTCTCTTTATAGAAGTAGCACTTGTTCCCGGGAAGGGCAATCTCATACTCACCGGTAAACTCGGAGAGGTTATGCAGGAGTCAGCCAGGGCCGCTCTTACATATGTAAGGTCAAAGTCGGTAGACTGGGGAATAGAGAGTAATTTCTTTGATAAGTGGGACATACATATCCATGTGCCTGCAGGAGCTATACCAAAGGATGGACCATCTGCCGGTGTTACAATGGCCACCGCTCTTGCATCGGCAATAAGAAGGATACCGGTAAAAAAGGATATAGGTATGACAGGTGAGATAACGATAAGGGGGAAGATCTTGCCGGTAGGAGGCATAAGGGAGAAGGTCCTTGCAGCCCATAGGGCTGGATTAAAGACCGTTATGCTTCCCAGAGATAACGAGAGGGACCTGGAAGAGGTTCCTCAGATAGTGAAAGACGATATAGAGTTTATCTTCATAGAGCACGCAGATGAGGCGATTAACCAGGCTCTTCTTATACCGGAACTGGTAAAATAACCACGATAGGAGGTCTTTGATGGAAAGATTCAGTAAGGAGGCTCTAACAATTGACGAAATTAAACATCTTGAAAGACTGGGGGTACTATGTAGGGGAGATATCCTCAAGATGACAACCCTGGCTAAACAGGGACATCCTGGTGGATCTATGTCTTCCATAGACATCTATATAACGCTCTATTCTTTTGCAAATGTAAATCCAAAAGATCCGTACAATCCTGGTAGAGACAGGATTGTGATAAGTCATGGCCATACATCTCCCGGGGTATATTCTGTCCTCGGAAGGTTTGGGTTTGTAGATCTCGACAAGGCTATAGCACATTTCAGACAGGCTGGTAGTATATTTGAAGGTCATATCGAAAGAGTAGTCCCAGGGGTAGAATGGACTACCGGTAATCTTGGGCAGGGTCTCTCAGCTGGCTGTGGTTTTGCAGTTGCAGGTAGAGTAAGAGGGTTAGACTTCCATACCTTTGTCGTTATGGGGGATGGTGAACAGCAGAAGGGACAACTCTCAGAGGCAAGGCGATTTGCGGTAAAGTATAACCTTCCTATAACCGCAATCATCGACAATAATGGATTACAGATAAGTGGGACCAACAGGTCTGTTATGCCACAGGATATCAAAGCTAACTATCTCTCAGACGGATGGGAGGTCCTAGAGATAGATGGGCATAACTATCAGGAGATATATCAGGCTCTAAGATACAGCATAAGGAAAAAAAAGCCTGTTGCCATTATTGCTCGTACAGTGATGGGTAAGGGGGTCTCCTTTATGGAAAATAAAGAGGTCTATCATGGTAAGGCTCTCACTATAGACGAATATAAGAAGGCTATGGCAGAGCTTGGACTTGATGATGACCTAGAGGAATACAGGAGGATGAGAGAAGCCTTTAAACCAGAACCCCATAGATTTCCACCGAACGAGCCTGTAAATATAGATACCGGGACTCCATTTACTTATAAACCTGGAGATAAGGTAGACAATAGGAGTGCTTTTGGAAATGCACTTAAGGACCTTGGGGAGAGAAATAATGACGGGAAACATACCCCGATCATCGTCTTTGACTGTGACCTTGCAAGCTCAGTAAAGACTGATGGCTTTAGCAAGGTATGCCCCAATAACTTCTTCCAGGGTGGAATACAGGAACACAACACTGCCACAATCGCTGGATCCGCCTCCACTCAGGGAGTTATAAGCTTCTTTGCCGATTTTGGGGTCTTCGGTATAGATGAGACCTATAATCAGCACAGACTTAATAGTATAAATAATACCAACCTGAAGCTCGTCACAACACACTGCGGTCTGGATGTCGGTTCAGATGGAAAAACCCATCAGTGTATAGACTACGTAGGAGTTATGAGGAATCTATTTGACTTTAANATTATAGTCCCTGCGGATCCAAATCAGACAGATATTGTTACAAGATTTGTCGCCAGGTCAGNGGGAAACTTCTTAATTGCTATGGGAAGGTCTGTAATACCTGTGATAACAGATGAGTCCGGCAAGCCTTTCTATGATGCTAACTATACGTTTGAGTATGGTAAAGCCGATCTACTGAGAGATGGAAATGATGGGGCTATCATTACGATGGGGACGATGGTNTACAGGGCTATAAAAGCATGGGAGATACTAANAACTAAAGGGATTCTTGTCAAGGTGATAAATGTCTCCTGTCCACTGGCACTGGATCGAGAGATGCTTAAAGATGCCTGCAAAACTGGATTGGTAGTTACATATGAAGATCATAATGTAAATACAGGATTGGGTTCCATAGTAGCCTCTGCTATAGGAGAAGAGGGGATAAAGGTAAAGTTGATAAAGCTTGGTGTAACATATTATGGTGCCTCTGGAGAATCAGAGGAACTATTCAAGATGTATGGCCTGGATGCAGAAAGTCTAGCTAAGGTGATCGAAGAGGCAAAGAGATAGAGTATAATATAGGTGGCGTATTAGAAGATTGAAGTCTATACGCCACCTATATTTAACATCAATTCTTTAACCGTTTCTTTTAACCTCTCTTTTTCTCTGAAAACAATCTCTCTGTAAGTCCCTGTAACTACTGGAGGTGCTTTCTCTTCTATACTGACCTTGGTTATACCAAGGNCTACAGANCTTNTTATATCTTCCACAGAGATCTCTGGTTCTTTACGAAGTGCAAGCGGGATCTTCAATCTTCTATTTATCCTCTCCAAGGTTTCAAAATCTATAAGATTAGCTTTTTTCACAGCAACCTCTAACACATCTACCTCTGTCTCCAGCAAAAATGAATAAGCNAGATCAGGATCTGTTATCTCATATGCCTCTATCCTGGAGGTTATCTTTCCCTCTACCGAGATACCAGCAGCCCTTGCCACCTCCACAACGGTAGAGGTGAGTTTTACATTCTCCTCATATGTCATACCTGAGCCATCTATCATTACAGAGGTAAATCCGAGGCTTACAGCTCTCCAGGCATCTTTCAGGTCCACTGCACGATCCAGATGAAGCACTATGGGAGTACTGCAATAATCTGCAAGAGACCTGTAGACGCCTACCACACTTCTTCCTCCCAGCTGGTTTAGAATAGTAGGAGTACAGGCTACAATAACTGGCAGATCTAACTCGTATCCTGCCTCAATGATACCAACTATATCTTCCAGTGTATATATGTTAAACTGAAGTACTGCCCTGTGCTCTTTATATGCCTTAGGTAAAATATCTCTAAGCGTTACTTCCATAATCTCTTGTTTCTTTTAATAAACTCAGTATAGCCATCCTTATAAATACCCCATTCGTCACCTGTGTCTCCACCAGAGACCTCTCAGAGTACAGCACATCTTCGGTCATCTCTATTCCAACATTTACCGGACCGGGATGCAGTACAATCAGATCAGGTTTGGCTTTTCTGATCCTCTCTTGATTTATCTGATACCTTCTTATATACTCTTCTACCGAGATATTCATCTTTTCCATCCTCTCCCTCTGGATCCTCAAGCCCATAAGAATATCCGTATCCTGTATAACATCATCAAGAGAGTAACTTATCTCAACACCAAGTCTTTTAAAATCTATGGGTAGGAATTCTGGGGGTCCAACAAGTGTTACATCTGCGCCCAGCTTCTTCAAAAGCCATATATTAGACCTCGCCACTCTGCTATGGAGTATATCACCGACAATAACAATTTTCTTTCCCTCCAAATCTCCTCTAGATTCAATCATAGTCATCGCATCTAAAAGCGCCTGAGTTGGATGCCCTCTCGTTCCATCCCCAGCATTTATTATTGATGCAGATACCTTATCGGCTATCTCATACGGAAATCCAGATTCCCTATGCCTTATAACAAAGAAATTCACCCCCATAGCCTGCAGAGTTCTCACAGTATTCAGAGCTGATTCACCCTTTACCAGACTGCTACCACCGGTATCCATAGATACTACCATTGCGCCAAGCCTCTTTCCTGCAATCTCGAAAGAATTTCTGGTCCTGGTACTCGGTTCGAAGAACAGAAGAGAAACAATCTCATCAGACAGAGGGAGAGTCTTTAATCTACCAGATTTAAACTTAAAGGCAATATCTATTATAAGTAGAGCCTCTTCCTTTGTAAGGACATCCGTATCTAACAGGTCCTTATTTCTTAATCTCTCCATAAATGGATCACCTCACCTTCTTGGGGCGATCCGGCAAAACCTTTTCTGCCTCACCGGACCGATTAAAAGGTCAAGGGTATGATAGCAGAAAAAGAGAAAAAAGTCAAACCACTGTATTGCAAGTACAACAGGTTTATGGTAAAATTGACTCCAAGTATGGAGAGACTGGATAATAGAGAACTAAGAAGAGTCCTTGCAAGAGTCAATATAGGGTTAGGTATAATTCTTGCTAGTATAATCTTCCTTTCTCTTCTCTTAGTAGTATTTAACCCCAAACCAATAATATCAGTATCAATATACATAGCGTTGTTTGCCATCTTCTCTATACTTATCCGATCTTTTATAAAACCCCTGTATAATTTCTACGATATCTACAGAGAACAAGAAAGGATTATAAAAAGATACGAAGAGTTTGGTGAATATATCGAAAAGATGGCAAGGGACGGTTTTAAAGAGATTATCTTCGAAGAAAAAGATGAGGTTACAGGTAAGATCTCTTATGCATTCAATACCCTTTTAGAAAATACCAATAAACTTATAAGAGAACTGGATTCTCTTTCAGAGAGAGTCCTCAGTTCAAGCAGGCAGTTAAATGAGACCATCAAACAGACGTCAGAATCGATGGAGGAAGTGAATACTGCACTTCAGAATCTTACTAAGGAGACAGATAGTCTGAATCTGAATATTGAAGAGATTACACGAAATACAAAAGATGTTGAGGCTCTAACAAACGAAGGGATCTCTAAGATGAGTATTATGGAAGAACAGATGCGACAGATAGTAGAGGCAACAAACCAGACAGCGGTAATGATAAATGAACTTAACGGTGTTTCAAATGAGATAGAAAAGATAATTGGGGTAATTTCTGGTATAGCTGAACAGACAAGTCTCCTTGCGCTGAATGCAGCTATAGAAGCAGCACGTGCAGGTGAATATGGGAGAGGCTTTGCAGTTGTAGCAGATGAGGTAAGACAGCTATCTTATCAGACACAGGATTTTCTTAAAGAGATTAAAGTTATGATAAACAGGCTCTCGGAGAAGATGACTGAAGCGGTTACAGCCATTACATCCGGTAATACTCAGGTAGCGGAAGGAGAAAGGGTCCTATTAGAGGTAACCAATAACTTCAAGATAATAGCCGACAGGATACAGGATGTATCCAAGAGGATTGAAATGACAGCAAAATCCAGTCGTGAAATTACAGAAGGAAGCAAAGATATATCTTCAGCATCGGAGCGCCAGATGGATATAAATCTAAAACTCACAGATATGTCAAGTAATCTGGCGGATATAGCTACAAAATTAAAAGACAGGTTAGCTGAGACACAAATAGGTGCTTACAACCTAGAAATTGATATAGGCGAGTTTGATAGAGAATTTAATAACATTGATGAGACGAAGAGAAGAGCATTAAAAAATGAACTGAGACTCAACAATGAATTTGTTATAGGAGTTATTGCTAGACTTGAGCCTATAAAGGGTCACAGATTCTTGTTCGAAGGTCTAAAACTGTTATCTCCAAAATATAAGAATTTCCGATGTCTTATAGTTGGTGATGGTTCTCTGGAGAACGAATTAAAGCAACTTGTGATAAAAGAAGGTCTAGGTGATAAGGTACATTTTCTTGGTTATCGAAGTGATATCCCTAGGCTCTTAAGCATTGTGGATCTAGTTGCTCTTACATCCGAAAAAGAAGGTGTCCCTCCGAAGATTATCTGTGAAGCTTTAGCAGCCAGAAAACCTGTTGTTGCTACCAATACAATAGGAGCAAGATACCTGGTAAAGGATGGTATAAATGGTAGATTAGTAAACTATGGAGATACGAAAGCATTAGCTGAAGCGATAGAGTCTTTTATCAATAATCCGAAAAGGTGTAAAGAGTACGGACAGGCTGGAAGAAGGATTCTAGAGGAACTACTTAAAGGAGACTTGATGCGGTAAGATCTTCTATAGCTCTGCTTTTATTATAGATAATAGAAGATTTAGGAGATGTTAATTTTTGGGGTTATGGTTGCAGGTATAGATAGTGAGTTCTTATATGGTTCTTTCAATTATAACTTTTTTGTTGAGTATAATATTACCCCCCCCGAGGGGTGGATATTAAAATATCCTACAAAATCCTGATTCTCACTATTTCGCATCATCTACAGATCATTAGAAGCATAAAACTTTATCTATTACTTTCTTCCTGTCCTATATTACTAATTTACCTGAGGCTTATATTAATATGAAACTGATAGGCTTTAAGATAGCAGTATTTATAGCGGTACTTTTGTTTATCCTACCATCGCCTTTACTGGCAAGGACTCTAAGGGTAGTACTGGGTAAGTATTATCCTCCATTCAACTA
>JGI24721J44947_10001178_pt1 | contig 36843 bp, 37 predicted proteins | sample YelNatPaOPGAMG01_FD_44947 | JGI IMG/M metagenome (IMG submission 44947) | reverse complement strand
GGGGGGGTTTACGTCTACTTTGGCACAAGCCGGGCTTTCTGTATCATGAAGAGACCACAGTTCTCTTTGGCGTCTATGGCATACTCCAATATTTCGATTCTTCTCTTAAAGAGCGGAGCGTCTAAGACCGTGGTTTCGATTTCTCCGCCTTCACCCGCCGGGCTTAACCCGTATTCCTTGCTGAGGCGCAATAGCTTCTCGATCGTTTCCTTGTTCAAACGTTTGCCTAGCCAGTCTTTGTTAAGCGGGTAGGCGAAGATTCCAGACAGTATAATCTCGTACTCTTTTGTTGCGAGTTCTTCAAGCAAGGCTTTTTGATCCATATGCCACAAGGGGTTGAAGCATTCCATATTAAGTTGCCTGCATATACGGTGCACACGTTCACTTTGGTAGACGGATTCAACGGCGCCAGAAACGATGCAGTCGACGCTAAACTCTCTTACCGCTGATGATATGGCTTCGGTGAGATCTGCAAGTTCAGTTTCCTTAAGACCGTTAGTTGTTTTCTGGATTATTGGCAAACCCAATGCTTCGGCTTGAAGCGATGTCAGGTGAATATTTGGGGTGTGAAACATGTAACTTTCAGTGTTTCTTGAAAGTATTGTAATTAAACAGGCAACTTCGCCTATTTCCGAAGCTCTGTGAAGTGCAAGCGTTGAATCTTTCCCGCCTGAAAAAAGAATGGCAAAGCGTTTAGCGCCTCTCAATGTTTAACGCCGTTCCCATGAATTTTTGAAAGTCAAGGAGAACTTNTTTTAGGCGTTATCGTGGTTTGAAGCCAGTCGGCGAGAAGTACAATATTCGCGTTTCCAGACCTCTCAAGTTTCACTATACCGTGTTCGGCAAGTCGTGCTACAATCCTATGCGTCTGAAGACGGCTTAGACCCATTTCTTTGCGCATGTATTTTTGCAGATACTGACCCTTATGCAATGCGAGAACATTAACAACTCTGTGTTCTGGTTCGGTCAGTGTTTTGTAGACGGCGCCATATGTTGTATTCGCTTCATCAACTTCCTCGCCATTGGATACGCTGCAATTCGAGTTTGATTTCATTTCCGAGTAAACAAGATAGTATGGAACTCCTGCGAGCCCTACTAACGCCATAATAGCCAAAATTGCTGTCGCCAAACCAAAGTGTGACAGAAACGGACTTGTTGAGACCACAGGGCCCACGGAGTCGCCCATCATGCCTGTCAAAACTGCCACAGAAGTGACTAAGAGTACTAGGAAAATGGTCATCTTACCCATATAAATTAGGATGTCTCAAAAGCCAAATTTAAACTTGGCGTCATCAAATTCATGGTTAAAACATGTAGCATAGGANTTTGGCATTTGCAACGGAATTTGCGCAGGATCCTTTTTTCAGTAAAGCCCTAAGTAAAGGATATACTCCACCGCCAAGTAGTTTAGCCTTACAGCGTTATCCTTTTTCGATGCTGATAAAATTACCTACCAAGCAAGAGATTAATCGCAATCAAGCACTTTGACAAGAGCTGAGCTTTACCGAGTTTANCTATGTTTTGCAAATGTAGCTTAAAGCGTCATCTACTGTTTGGAAACCGTACTTAACACTGCTAAACTCTTTTTTGAGTTCAATCACGTCTTTTCGAACCTCTTCAGGTTTTCGTTTGGCTCTCATCACCTGCAGCATTAGGTCGCATAGGTATTTGGTGTCGTTTTCTCTGAAACCACGGCGTGTTATGTCTTGGAAGCCTATTCTCAACCCTGAGGGATTATCGCGTTGGTTTTGGTCGTCATATGGAAGCAGGTTTTTGTTGACAATTATGTTTGCTTCTTCGAGTTCTTGAGCAATTTTTTTTCCGCCGCCGAGGTCGCTTACATCGACTGCAAGTTGATGCGACTGAGTAAAGCCTTTTTTGGAGCACAAAACGTGAATGCCATGCTCGTAAAGATATTGCCCTGCTGCNTGTGCATTACGTACAGTTTGTCGGGCAAGTTCAGCGCCGAAGAGTTTCATTTCGAGCGCCGCGATCCCTAGTGCGGGCAAGCGTCCAAGATGTGTGTTTGAGGCGCTTAGCGGAAATATGGCGTACTGTATCGATTTTATAGCTTTCTCGAGTCGCGGGTTCTTAGCGTTGCCCATTATGACGCCGCCTTGTGGGCCTGGGAACGTCTTGTGCGTGGAGGAAGNTATGAAGTCAGCGCCTTCACCGAAGGGGTCTTGGAAAACTCCTCCAGCAACCAAACCTAATACGTGTGACGCATCATACGCAATGAATGCCCCTACCTCCTCGGCGACTGAACGTAATTCTTTTACGGGATGCGGAAACAGGAATAGGCTTCCACCGAACGTTACAATGCCAGGCTTAGCAGCTCTTATTATATCCGCAGACTTCTCTGGGTCGATGTTGAATTCATCGATGCTGTACGCATGATTTATGTTTTCTAAGCCCAGCACTGCGCCAGCTAAGCCTGCGTAATCATGTGAAATATGCGCGCCGCAGCTTAATGGGGTTACGACCATTTTTTTGTTTTTCGCCGCCATGGAAAGTCCTTTAAAGGTTGCAAGGTTGGCATGCGTCCCGGAAACGAGACGAACATCAGCCCAGTTGCAGTTGAAAAGGTTTTTTATGAGGTCTGTTGCGTAATCTTCTATGGCTGATNTGTACTTTTGTCCCTGGTAATAGCGTTTTTTCACGTGCCCTTCAAGGTCGTTTTCGCCCTCAGCATAACGACATTCAAGGTCGTGAGACATGCTTAGCATTTGCCTTACAGCCGGAGATTTCAAGCCTTCACTTGCAATCATGTTGATGCATTCAACGTCACGATAATGTTCATGACTGCGAGTAGCCTCAACCAGCTTGAAGACGAGCTCAAAGAAGCTTTCCATGCCAAACGCACCCAAACATGAATATTAAACCGTGAATAGCGATGGCAGTATTTAGCCCTTACGAGAGGACTGAATTGAAATACAAGAAGGAGCGGCCAAACTTACCTCGACACAGGTTTAGTTCGTTTACCAATCTTCGGCAAGAAAGTCCACGCCTTTTAAGGGTGGCATGAATCGACGGGAAGTTTAATAGTGCTTTTGGCNATTAAAGTTTCAAAAGAGTCGCTTATGAAGACTGAAAAAACCATTANGGCTAAGGTTCTTGAGCTGCGGAAAAGGCAAAGAAGAAGAGGTTTATACATAGATAACCCATACTTTTTCCCATGGACTTTGAATCTTGGCTGACCAGATTTACAGACGGCGAAGATAGCTTCATAATAAGAGTATCTCAGGAAAAAGGAAGATTCAAGCCTCGGGCGCGTCCAATATTCGATATTGCAAACCAGAACCTCGATATATTAAAGTATGCAACGTACGTTTCTTTTCTTCATAGGCTTGTTGAACAAAAGACTTCTTAGGCGTCATTGAAGTATAGACCGCGTTACGTCTTCACTTAACTATCAGCGAAAAATAAGCGAAAACTGCACTGCTTAGAAACACGGCGCCTTCAGCTTTTTGAGCAGCCACGCAATGTTTTTCCCAAGGTCTTCCATCGTCTTAAGACCTTCTGGGTCATTTTGAACATCGCCTTTCTTCTGGCCTATTCCTATATTCCAGTAAGATGAACCGGGAACAATCATTTGGCTTATAAGGAAAAAACGGTTTATTGCATCAAACGTTGGAATAGCACCAGCTCTTCTCACAGCCACCACAGCAGCTCCAACCTTCTTTTTGAACATGTCATCGTTGGCTCTTGCCACGTAACCTGCACGGTCTATCAGCGCTTTAAGCTCTGGTGTCATCATTGAAAAGTAAACGGGAGAGCCGAGAACGATTCCGTCGGCTTCAAGCATTTTTTGGATGTACTCATTAACTTTGTCGTCTTCGATAACGCAGCGTTTGTTCTTCAACGTATAACATATTCTGCACGCGTTGCACCCACGTACTGATTCTCCACCAAGTTGTATTAGCTCAGTTTGAAAACCCTCACCTTCGAGAACATTGAGTACTCGTTTTAGGAGAATCGCCGTGTTTCCATCCTTTCGCGGGCTACCGTTGAAAGCCACAACTTTCAATTTTTTTCTCCCCATGCAAATACTGAGCTTCATATGCTTATCCCGCAACCCAAAATAAAAGTTTCTACACAGCTTCTGAACAACCGATAAAGCACTTAACTTGAACGCAATAACAAATGTAGCCTGAGAAAGCAGCTATAAATACTCTGAGTGCAGAAGTAATAGGATATGTGTAGGCTTTGATGGACTGAACACTCATGGATCGAAACGGTATGTATTTTCCGCATGGCTTCAAAGTTTTCATGATCCTAGTACTTTTGTTAGTCACCGTCGTTGCCTTGATCTTTGTTGGCGTTGTGGGCGTGGCGTTCAGGGACGTTGGGTTTAGCGCCTCAACAACCGTGCTCATCCTTGTGGCAACTTTTGCTGGAAGCTATGTTAACATTCCACTGGCTAAACTTAGAGCCACCGTGCCTATGATTCGAGAGGAATACGTAAGTTTCTTCGGATTAACTTACAGAATCCCGCATTTAGAGTACGGTGAAACCGTAACTGTTTTGGCAGTTAACGTCGGCGGCGCGCTTATTCCAGCTGGAGTCTCTTTGTATTTGCTGGCGAAGTCGCCTTCAGCGCTTCTCTATTGTTTCATCGGAATCCTTGGAGTAGCCATAGTAACACGTGCAGTCGCTCGTCCCGTTAAAGGAGTTGGCATAGTAACGCCTGCTTTCGTTCCGCCGTTGACTGCGGCAGCCCTTGCGCTGTTACTTCCTTCAGGAGCACCCAAAGTAGTTGCTTACACCGCAGGAGTCTTAGGCACTCTGATAGGTGCTGACCTCTCAAATCTGAACGTCATCCCAGAGCTCGGAGCACCTATGGCAAGCATCGGTGGCGCAGGAACCTTCGACGGTGTTTTTCTCAGCGGCATAATAGCGGTACTTCTCGCTTGACACACGCCTCGACTGAGACCACGAGAATCTTACACAGCCACTTTAACATTCTGAGNACAAACACTTCAGCGTCCACCCAATAATCCGCTCACTGCTTTTCCATAAGAGATATGCCCGCCACCCTGTAACGGCTTCTTCAACGATTAATGCTGAGTAGACCCACATAGTGGCTTGTTTAGGCGTAANCTGGTTTTCGCTGCAGGCTAAAGTTAAAGCGGTTCTGCGGTGTATATGGCTGGCTTAAGCTACAGGGATATAACATACACGCCGCNCGTCGCGCCATGCAGCCATGAAGCTATCAGGCTCAGGGTTAAGAAGCCTGAGCGGGTAAACGTCAATATAAACGCAAAACCAAAGCGGAAGGCAGCTGTCGACGAAACCAAGATTGGTTCACGCATCATGAAAGCGAGGATAAGCTGAATTCTTCAACAACTTCCCAGCGGGGAAAAAAGCCGACCTTCAAGGTTAAGCTCTTCATAAGGCTCTCAGTCTTATGGCTCAACTTCACAAGATAACACAAAACATTAAAAACACCACCAGCAATGCCCATAACTTGACGGTCTCGGGATGAATTGCAGTAAACTTTATTTCCCTCTTGTATCTGTCGTGTCGTTTTGGATGCGGCTTAGATGCTCGAAAAGCTCGAATAAGGCTTCAAACCGAGATAGGCGGGGTGGTTCGAGCATGAAATATAGGGCTTCTTCAGTTTCATGGAGAAGTCGCTAACAGGGTGGTGGCGCATTCTTTGCAGATAGCCCCTGAACGGTGAAGGGATAAACGCTGAAACGGACGTGNCCCTGAGCGTTGAAGAGGCTGTGTGCAAGAATCTCCAGGCTTCAGCCGTGGAGAGTGCCAAAAGCGTCCAAACCAAATCTAAAAGACTGGCGGGTACAAGAAAAATGATTTTCAGGGCGATCTACCTCTGCGACTAAAATCCTGAGCCTTCTCACAGAATACAATGTAATTTTGACAATTAGGAAAGCAACAGTGCAACTTTTTTAAAAAAAAGCCCATCTAACGTTGAAAAGAGTAGTCAATGCATGTTCGCGCTCAACCGTGCGTTGTTAGTTGCTCAGATCATGTCAGTCAAGATGGTAGGCTTCCTCACCATGCTGCGTCAAGTCTAGTCCTTGGTCTTCCTCCTCAGGGCTTACTCGCAAAGGCGAGAAGTTGTTGATTACTTTAAGAAGCATGTATGATCCGAAGAAGGCATATGCTGCAACTACTGTAACAGCAAATGCCTGTGCGCTTAGTTGAGAAACATTACCATAGAACAGTCCGTTGAAGCTGTTGACAGCAGTTGTGGCGAACAGTCCAGTGGCTATTGANCCCCAGATGCCGCTTATGCCATGGCATGCGAAGACATCTAATGTGTCGTCTATTCTTGTTCGACCTGCGCGCCAGTTCGCAGCCAAGTTTGAGGCAATGCCTGCGCCGAATCCTATGAGAAGGGTAGCAGTGATGTTTACGTAGCCCGAGGCAGGTGTAATCGCAACAAGTCCGCACACCGCGCCTACCGAGATGCCTACGGCTGAGGGTCNTCCCTTAATTTTCCAGTCCAGAAGCATCCAGCTTACGGCGGCTGCGGCCGCTGCTACGTTCGTGACAACTATGGCTGAGACTGCGAGCTCATTTGCAGCCAACGCGCTACCACCGTTAAATCCGAACCACCCAAACCATAATAGAGAAGCGCCTAGTATGACGTAGGGAATGTTTGTTGGTTTGAACTCGGAACCGTGAGTGTCTCTTTTATCCAACTCCTTCATATGATCTTTCCAGTATACGCAGCCTTTTCTCGGTCCTATGAATAATGCTGCTGCAAGCGCAGACAGACCAGCTGTCACGTGTACCACGATGCCGCCTGCAAAGTCTATTGCGCCTACACCGTGTAACCAACCACTTGGGTTCCACACCCAGTGCGCGATTGGCGCGTAAATGAACGTAGACCATAGGACGACGAAGATCAGCAGAGAGCGGAAGCGTACTCTTTCAGCGCATGCGCCTATGATAAGTGCAGGCGTGATGGCGGCGAATTTCAGCTGAAAAGCGAAGAATAGTAGTTCTGGAATAGAGGGGGCAATTGGTGTAACGCTGCGTATTCCCACGTTGTTAAGTCCGATGAGGGATAAATTACCGATTAAACCATGTATGCTCGGCGCGAATACTAAGCTGTACCCCCAGAGAGTCCAAACAAGTGTAATTATGGCAAAGATTATGAGACATTGCACAAGTGTAGAGACCAAGTTCTTTTTTCGTACAAGCCCAGCGTAGAAAAAACCTAGGGCCGGCGTCATCAGCATAACCATGGCTGTTGCCATTATCATCCACGAAGTGTCTCCTGCGCTCAACATGACTTACCCTTCATTTACGTTTGTTTATTATTTTGCAATATTCCTGAGCAAATATGCACTGCTATTATTTAAGTATATTCCTTTAACCTCTTATCGCCATATTTTTTCAACATTTATTAAAACCCCAAAAAAGCGAGACAGACTCAAATCCCAAACGCAATTGAAGGAAAAGTCCATCAGAATCCATGACTACAGAATATTTCGCTCAGTAAAACAAGGCTTCAGCAGCGTACAAACCTTTTTAACAGTGCATCATATGCACCTGAAGTAGCACTGTAGTGTATGAAAAAGCCTAAATACTTCTTGCGTAGGAGCATAAGTGGTTACACAGGGATTCATGCTTGGGAGAAGAAGACGCCGAAAGTTCTATTAAACCCTCAGCCAAGTCTGAGGGCTTGAAGATGATAGGCAACGGGTTCACTTCACTTCTAGATGGCGCAAGCTCACACGTCCCAGCTATAACACCTGAACTGCATTCGCTTGGACGGATATCCGCAGACAAAAGTCGCCCACTTGAAGAGAGACTTGAATGCTTTGAAATAATACTCGACTCGGAAGTCGGCGACACAAGCCTCACGCGGGCCAGAAATATTGAGAGGGAAATAGGGCTCCGTCAAGTATACCTAAAGTTTGAAGGCGGCAACCCTACCGGCACACAGAAAGACCGCATCGCCTTTGCTCAAGCGCTCGACGCGCTCCGACGAGGATACGAGGAAATTACGGTAGCTTCATGCGGAAATTACGGCGTTGCGATCGCATTAGCAGCATCGCTTGCTGGGCTGAAATGCATAATCTACATTCCTGAGGAATACCATGGTAACAGAATAAAAGAAATCCTTGCGCTCGGAGCGCAAATCATTCGAGTGCCAGGAGACTACGAAGAAGCCGTCAGAGTTTCACGTATGAAGGCGGAGCAGGAGGGCTATTACGACGCGAACCCAGGCGGTTCAAACACGAACCTACAGCTCAAGGCTTACGGCGAAATCGCCTACGAGATTTATGATGAACTCAGAGATGCACCTGCAGCTGTCGCTGTGCCAGCGTCCAACGGCTCAACGCTGGCAGGGATATACAGAGGCTTCCTCAGCTTGTATAACAGGGGAAAAACTTCGAGGATGCCTAGGTTTATTGCAGGGTCAGCCTCAGGTATGAACCCAATAGTGCAGGCTTTCATAAAGAATACACCGAACTGCGACGACCTTAAACCCGAACGAATAAGGAACACAGCCGTAAACGAACCGCTGATTAACTGGCGGTCGATCGATGGAAACTATGCGTTAGCTGCAATAAGGCTTACACATGGCTGGGCTGCTTACACCACAGACAAGAGCATGCTTTACTATGCTAGGCTTATCCGTGAGAAGGAAGGACTAAGCGTTCTCCCAGCCTCGACAGCTGGGCTAATTGCGCTTGTGGACAGACACAAAAAAGACCCGTTTCCGAACGACAGGTACGTCGTCATACTCACTGGACGGAAGGCTTAGGCCATTAATGTCTGATGGAAAAGCCATAGTTTTCTGCGAGGGGCAGTATACAACGGCGAACGGCAAAACTGCCCATGGCTTGGTACGATTCACTACACGCTACAATGTAGCCGGAGTAGTCGACTCCAAGGCTCCAACCGGAGACGCAGGCGAAGTATTGGACGGAAAGCCAAGGGGCATACCGATGTTTTCAAGTTTGCAAGAAGCATATGAAAAAACCAAGCCAGAAATCCTTGTGATCGGTGCAGTTTCTGAAGGGGGCTTTCTTCCGCCAGGCTACGACGAAGCCGTCGTTTGGGCGCTTTCGCATGGTTTGGATGTGGTTTCCGGGCTTCATCAGTTCCTTTCCGATGAGGAAAGATTTCTTCGCTTGGCAATCGAGAATAACTGCAAGATTACTGATGTTCGTAAGATGTTCAGGGACAAAAAACGCTTCTACACGGGTGAAATCGCCAACGTAGACGCCACAAGAATTGCTGTGCTTGGCACGGACTCCGCTATTGGAAAAAGAACAACGGCGGTCATGCTTGTCCAAGAACTCAGGCGACGCGGACGGCGAGCAGACATGATTTTCACTGGGCAGACAGGATGGATGCAGGGGTGGCCGCATGGCACAGTCATCGACGCATTAATAAACGATTTCGTTTCAGGCGGCATTGAGGGCGCCATACTTGAATCATGGAATGATGAAAAACCCGAGTTCATGGTCATCGAGGGACAAGGCAGCCTAGTGCATCCATTCTTTCCAGGAGGCTTTGAAATACTCGCAGCAGGTCAAGTTCACGGCTTCATCCTTCAAGACGCTCCTGGAAGACCACATTTAGACGGCTTTCCTGGATACGCTATGCCTGACCCAGGGCGCGTGGTCAAAATCGCGCAATTATTGTCGCAACGCCCTCTGATCGGCATCGGCTTGAATCATGAAAGACTGCCCTTGACAGAAGCGGAAAACGCGAAAAAGGCGTTACGACGAAGGTTTAAGGTTCCCGTTGAAGACCCTGTTGTAGACGGTGTGGAACAGTTGGCAGACGCAATTGAAAACCTTCGTTGAAAGGAGCTACATCATGAACTTGCAATGTTTTCGCAGCATCAACATTGCAGCACCAACCCTCAACGGGCTGTCAGCTCATTCATCGGTGTCGATTGAAACAGTCTCAGGCGAGCAATACAGCTTCCTCCTTAAAGCGAAGTACGAAAGAGAACTCCCTCAAGAAAGCCTCAGCCTGCTTAGAGTCGCCTTTGCTATGCCTATGCTCAACTATGGCTTGTTCACCGACGAGATAGTACTGCNTTATCCGATCAGCAAGGCCGACTTTGACTTGTTGAACGACTTGTTAAAAGTGTTTTCAGCAGACATCTTCATCAACAAGCTTGTTCGAAGGAAAAACCTATATGTTAAACCCGAGTTTCTGCCAGCCCCACATGAAGTAACTCTTGAAAACGCAAAGCCAAGGGCAAAAATATGCGCTGAAGACATAGTTGAAAACAAAGTCGTTTCAAGCAAATTTAACGAAAACGCATGCGGCGTGCTTTCAAGCGGAGGGAAAGAAAGCCTCCTAACGTTCGCCATGCTCAAGGAAGCAGGAGCAGATGTTTATGCATTGTACGTGAACGAAAGCGGCGGACATTGGCGCACAGCGCTTCCAGCCTACCGATTTTTCAAGAAAACTGAACCGAAAACGCGTAGAGTCTGGACTAACGTTGACAGATTTTACAATTTCATGTTGGACCACATGCGAATTATAAAACCGAACCATAGGGAAATTTGGGCAGACACTTACCCAATAAGGCTGTGCATCTTCCCCGTCTACGTCTTTCTCCTGCTACCCCTGTTTAGCTTGGAAGGCATCGGAAACCTGCTTATAGGCAGCGAATTCGATGACCCTCGAATAAAGCCTTACTTAAATGGAATACGTCACTATTTCGGCGTCTACGACCAAACCCAAGACTTTGACTCGCGAATGGCAGAGTGGTACAAACAAAGAATGCCTGGACTAATCCAGTGGAGCGCCGTTAGACCAATATCCGGATTGATAGTTGAACGAATACTGACGAAAAGGTACCCTCAATTTGCAAGCGTGCAACGCTCCTGCCACAGCTGCCGCGTTGCCGGCGAAAACATCTTGCCCTGCGGGAAATGCAGCAAATGTCTAGGTGTGCTTCTTTTTCTATGCGCAAACGACGTCGATCCCTTAATAATGGGCTACGGTCCTGAAGACGTGAAAGCTCTTCCAAGGAGACTGTTGGAAACTGCTTTAAGACTTGACGAGGACGAAAAAGAACATGCGCTTTTTCTTGCAGGATTTGGCGAAAACTTCGGAGCCAAAGAGCATGCACATGTTGAAGCGATTCACATACACCCTGAAAGCTGCAACATGCAGCATGTGCCCGCTCGTTTCAGGCATGCACTACTATCGATCATGAAAGAGTATACAAAAGGTTTCACAGCGCTGGAAGACAACACATGGGTGTTCAAGCCAGACCCNTTCACAAAGCTTTAACCATTCGAACGGCGTCTCTTGAGCCCCAATGTTCATACTTGTAGTAGCCTTCAAGCCTGCATATCACGCTGTAACCAGCTTTGAGGTAAAGCCTCAATGCGGGCTCGTTCCTGTCGGAAACTTCAAGCTTCGACCAACGTATCCCGCGCTGTCGCATGACTTCTTCCGCAGCCGTAAGCAAACGTATGCCTATTCCTCTCCGTTGAAACTGTGGGTCAACATCCAACGTTTCAATGCTGCCAACCAAGCTGTTTCTGCGATAAGTCACTATGATAAAACCGCGTACCACCGAGTTTTCAGTCTCAACAAGGCATATGCTGTTTGCATAGCGGATGAGGTAAGCGAGTTGACGTTTGGAATACGCAGTAAACCCTGGGAAACACCGCTTCTCAATCGCAACAATTGCGCTTAAATCTTCAACCCGTGCGAAACGAATGGATTTCTTTTCGGATGGTTTCAACAGCTTAAGCCTCGCCGTTTTTAGGCAAACATCTAAACAAAAAAACAATGTAGGAGAACGGGTTAAATTTGTTGCGCTAATTGCTGCTGTTTTCCTTTAGTTTCGCCATATCCCGTGTCTTGATCTGAGAAGACGTGCAATTGATACTGTTCTTTGTCGAAAGCTGTTGTGACATCAGGCTTCAGCAACTCTGGCAGGCTTTAACGTTACCACGCTCAGGCTATGCGAACAGCGACAAGGGAGCGTCTCAGCGTGCAATTCTGCTCAATAGTCAGAAATACGGCTCTTAGATAAATTTTTGGTAAGCTTTATAGCTAACTGAAAAATTCTGCCATTGTGTTTGGAATGGCCTTACCGATAAGCTTCGACGAACAAAGACAACGGGCTGCGAGGAATTATCTGTACATCCTCATTGTGGTCTCACTCTCTAAGTGGATTACCGTATCAGCGTTGACGTTGCTAGCCATACGTCTGAAAGTATTGAGCGTGCTTGATTTGACCGTTCGTTCATTCATCTCTAAGCAGTGGCTTGCTGTTGTCTGCTTGGTTTTAGTAGGTTATGTCATGTTCTGCATCGTCACGATCCCCTTTGATTATTTAAAGGAATACTATTTTGAACACAAGTTCGGGCTGACATTGATGGGCCTTCGAAACTGGCTTAGCTCCAAGCTTGAACGCAAGATGCTTGTCCTTTTTGCGCTTCTTGCGCTTACAACGTTCCTGTACAATGCCATGCTGCTTGATTATTTTGAACTTTTAGCGATTTCTGCCGTTACTGTGCTTGTTATCTTCTTTCTTCTTTATCAACCGCCAAGATTCTTGGAAAATCGCATATACAACATCCAAAGTTTGGGGAACGGGATCATCTTAAACATATTTACGAAGCTTATTGAAAAGACAGGTGTTCGCGGTATTAACATTTATGAAATAAAAACAAATCCAAGAACAAGGAAAGTTATTGCGGAAACGAATGGCACAGGCAGTCAACGAAGAGTAATGCTAAGCGACACGCTCCTGAAGAGTTACTCCTTGGACGAGGTTGAAACTGTCCTAGGACATGAGATTGCGCACCACAAGTTTGGCCATCACTGGAAATTCTCAATTATTCTAATATCTGCCTTCTTGAGCCTATTCTGCAGTATTTACTGGATCCTCCATACCACATCGACCTCCTCAATTCTGGGCATAGACCTGCAAAACCTAAGGCAGCCCACGTCCGTTGCATACTTTCCAGCATATGCTCTGATATTCGGATTTACTTATGCACTTTGTGTGCCACTGATGAACACATTGAGCCGCTGGGAAGAAAAGCAGTGTGACAAATTTGAGCTGGAGCTTGTGAAAAAACCTGAAGCCTTCATTTCATCCATCGTAAAGCTGTGCGACCAGAACCTCATATACGCGTATCCAAACAGGCTTGTGGAATTCCTATTCTACGACCATCCTTCAGGCAAGAAAAGAGTCACGCTTGGAATGAAGTATATAGCTTCTCTATACTCGCCGAAAGAGAAAATGCGTTCTAACATTGACGCTTGATGAAGCCACCGATGTGCCTCAAATCGGTTTTTGTGTTACGTCTTGGACAGGGCGATCGCCTGCTTAGGTGTTTTAACCTGCCAAGGAAACTTGTTTCATACTTGAGCAAGTAATGATTGTTGAGTTCAAGGCTTGGTTCCACGTTATTGTCAAATGGCTTCCATGGATGTCCCATTGGCAGCATGCTGTCTGCGTGGCTGCAGCCATGCGAAACATATTGTTGAAGGCTATGAAGAATTCGCATGCGTCTTCTTTGGTGTCCCATTTGATGCCCCATGTGAATAAGTAGTCGTTTCCCTGCTCGTAATAGCTTAGGGTGTCGCCGCCCCACCCTGCAGCAGCTTTTTCCGCTTCGTCTTGTGTAAGCCAGCGGCCTAGCATAACTTGAATGAAGTACTCGCCGTAAGTGTCTGTTTTGACGAGTGTCCAATTTCCATCGGGGGTGGATGTGCTTGTCACGTTTCGCGCCGGTTCTGCGCTAAAGTACTTCTCAGGATGCATTATTTGCTCCGTCGTATTCGGCGGGTTCCTGTAAGCTTCGTTGACCAGTTGCCAACCGCCTTTTTGATACAGCGCTTTGACGAACTCTTTTCCGTAAGTNTATGGAAAATAGTTGAGGCACAGCACGGCGTCAGGTATACTTGGCTGTGGCAGGTTATAGCCGTTCGGTGCATAAACACCCATAGCAAGCACTTGCGCGGTAAGTGAGGCTTGGGTCTGATTTTTGAAGTAGTCACCCATGAACGAAGCGTCACCTTCGTTCAACGCGTCTCGCGCCTTGTTAAGGTCAAAAGTTAGTATGCTCCATTGAGGGTGCAACTGTGCTTGCATTATATGCGTTAATTCGTGTACGAAGGTTGCTTCAGCGTCGGGCATTTTCCAAGGGTCAAAATTTTCTTGCACCACGTAGATTTTTCCATTCCATGTAGCTGCACCTATGTATCCTGCCCAGTCTACGTTTGCTTGGTAAAGGCTTGCGTTTTCAGGAATCATCAAGAGCGCTTTGTATATTCGTTCCTCCCGTAGAATGTTTTGAAGGTCGGGTGTCGCGTAGCCTTTGCCCCATGTTTCAATTGCCCATGACTTTGTCACGACTTCAAGTTCAACGTTGGGAAGAGTCACGTTTCTCAATCTTTCTACAAAGTCAACCGCTTTGCTGAGAAGCTTTTCAGCTTGAGCTTTATACGCTGTTTGAGCTGCAGCTTCGCGACTCTGTATCTCAAAGAAGCTTGCAACACTTATGAGAAAAATAATCAGGATAGTTACTGTGAGGATTGCCCATTTTTTCTTATACATACAGCAACTCATCGTTAACGTATATAATTGCACGCATATCTAAATCTTGAGTTGTTACCCGCCTTAGGCTTAAAGTGTTGGTCGGGCGGGCAGGATTTTCATGAAGCGAAACCTTCATTTTGAATTCGCCGAACCTGAGCCAACCTCAGGGTTCTCCTGCGACGCTCCGGTTTCTGCCTGTACGCCTGAGCAGGCTGAGTGATGCCCACCTCTGGTGGACCTCTACAGCGTCTCCGCATGCCAGCCTACGCTGGCACGCTCGGAAGCTCTGCCAGGCTGAGCTACCGCCCGACATGGAGCTTTAGATGAGGAGAAAGAATTTATGTGTTTTGCACAGCAAAAAGATGAATCAGCGAAACCCTTGTTGTCTGTTCATTACAATAGTCGTGCGGCATCAATGAAACTCGTGTTGCGGACGCCTTTTCATATGAGGCTTTTCGGTTGAGACGACCCACAGATCTTATTAAAACCGAGCTCATGGGGTAATACCTAAAAGCAGCGTCGCATGTGTTTTTAATGCTATGAATAAGGTGAAAGCTGCATACGCCGCGGTTATTGGCGGTGTATTCGTCTTCGTTGTGAAGCTAATAGCGTATGCGGTGTCCAATTCAGTGGCGTTGCTTTCCGACGCCCTTGAATCCATCATTAACATTTTAGCCTCGGGGCTTATGCTTTTCTCAGTTGAGGTTTCGAAAAAACCTCCGGATGAAAGCCACAATTACGGTCACCAGAAGATCGAGGACATTTCACGAATGATCGAAGGACTATTTATTCTTGCCGCAGCACTTCTCATAGTTTATACTGCTGCAAACCGACTTCTCATTGCTCCAGAGTTAATGAAGCTTGACTTGGCCATTGGAATTTCTGTCGCAGCCACTTCCCTAAACGCTGGACTCTCGTGGTTGCTTCTCCGCGAAGCGCGTGCCACAGGGTCCGCTGCACTTGAAGGCGACGCAAAGCATTTGCTTTCTGACGTGATTTCGTCTGCCGCTGTATGGGTTGGCCTATTTGTGGTTTGGTTGACAGGTTACAGTTTTATAGATTCTGTTCTTGCCTTCCTTAGCGCCGCCTTAATCGGCAAAATGGGAGTAGAATTAATGCTGAAGTCTGCGAGCCCACTTATGGAACAAGCATGCAAGTACGAGGAGAAGAGAATAAAGGAAGTTCTCTTACTCCACAAGTATAAGTTCATAGACTTCCATGAGTTGAAGACTCGCCGAGTTGGAAACCAGGTCTTCGCTGAGCTACATCTTTCAGTCGATGGCACCCTTAGCGTAAATGAAGCACATGAGCTTACGGACCATTTGGAGGAAGAATTGAAAAGCGAGTTACCCAACGTTAACCTAACCATACATGTCGAACCTAAAAAGTAAGTGTTCTTGCTGTCGTCTCGGTCAACAGCGAAATCGACCTTTTGAATGGTTTATGTTAAACTTAGTAAACTGCTTGTCTATAAGCAAAAATTTTATTAACACATGAGCGTTCATTTATTTTCTGGTGGTAGAGTCTGGAGCAAACTAAACAGTATATAGCTGAGTGGCTGTCCACCTACGCTAAGCCAAATACACGCAGAGTTTTCAATGCAGGAGTTAAACATTTCCTCGCTTGCGTCTACGATGAAGAAGCAGAGAATGGCGTCATCGAGCAGCTTGCAGCTAAATACGTGGGCGAATGTAAAGGAGGACGCGACTGGTTCAAAGACCTGCTTAAGTATGCTGCTGCCCTTCATGGGCGCCCACCAAAAAGTGCAAGGGCATTCATGACAGGCGCAAAAAACTGGCTTGAATTCACTTTGGACGTGGAGTTAACGCGTAAGCAGAGCAGGCTGCTTCTGGGGCGTTTACCTAAAGGCAGCAGGGCTCGTACAGAAGAGGCTGAACTGTCTAGGGAAATGCTGCGCAGGATCATAACACATGCAGACGTTAAGGGCAGAGCTTTGTTCCTGCTGATGGCTGGTTCAGGTCTGCGTGTAGGCGAAGCTTTACAGCTGAAGCTGAACGATGTGAACTTAACAGTGGAGCCTGCAGCTGTTACTGTGCGAGGCGAATATGCTAAGGCAGGCGACTCATACACAAGTTTCATCACAAGCGAAGCTAAAGAGGCGCTTCAGGAATGGCTAAAAGTGCGCGAGTCCTACTTGGCTTCTTCTTCAGGCAGAAGCAGAGGGCTGGGCAGAAGCAAAAACGCAGAGGATATAAGGGTTTTCCCCTTCAGCGCTACAGTTACTGAGCAGATGTGGCGTAACGCCATAATAAAGGCTGGAATGGCTGAAAGAGACAGCAAAACAAACAGGCATAAACTGCACATTCACATGCTGCGCAAATGGTTCCTTTCGCAGGCTAAGCTTGCTGCCCCTGAAAACATCGTGGAAGCTTGGGCTGGACACAGTGGCTACTTGGACGATGCATATAGGCGCTACAGCATGGATCAACTGCGCGAGTACTACAAGAAAGCTGAGCCTTACCTGCTCGTCAACGTTCCAAGGGACATAAGCGAGATACAGACAAAGTTTCAGAAGGATGTGGATCTGCTGCGCGAGCAGGTGGCTGACTTAACTAGGAAGCTGACTGACGCAAACGCCATAAACCTGCAGCTGATGACTGAGAACATGCGCTTGAAAGAGAAAATGGCGCAGGTTGAGGTAGAATTCAGGGAACTGCGAAAATACGTGGAGTCAAAGCTTCAGGGCTGAAAAAGAGAAAAAGAGTTATGGAAAGCTTTGAAAGATTGGAGTTAAACTGTATTTTTGTATGATTTTCTCTTGGCTTATGAGTGCATCTGCGTCTAGGTCTGCCTTCACTGCTGTAATTATGGAGCGTTCAATGTAGGTGTTGATTGGCTCGTCTAGAACGTCAGAGAGCAATTGCAGTATGGCTTTTGGAATCTTCACTTGAACAGTTTCAAACTCTATTGCGTGTGTGTCTTCCATAATGTTTCGCCCTACATTCTTTACTTTCTTTGAGTAAAGAATTTAAAGACTTCCTTATATTTCTTACTCGAATACACATGACAAAAATACTTGGAATAGCAAAACTAAGCTCAAAAGCTCAAGTAACAATACCAAAAGAAGTCAGGGAAATTATGGAACTAAACGCAAAAGACAAAGTACTATTCATCCAAGAAGACGAAAAAATCATAATAAGAAAGGCATGACGTAGGCAAAAGCCAAAATTAAAGAAAAGACCCCAGCGACCCCATTCAAAAAATACGTGTGTTACAAGTGCAGTGGTACTATTCTCTGAAAATGTGGGTGTCTGTGTAGCTTGAGAAATTGAGAAATCTGAGAAATTGAGAAAACCAGAACCATAATTGTCCATCTTAGCTCTTCTGTAAAACTGCGTTTCTTCTTTTTCTCAGCTCTTTAAGGATCTCCACCCAGAAGTCTGGATCCCTGCCCCTTGGATGATACAAGTATATGTCGCGTATTGTCCATGATGAAGGGGGGTCAATCGACACTTTTGGTGGAATGTTTCCTCGCTTAACAGCGCGATAAACGCTTTCCACACGCTTTATTGTGTTTTCTCTGAAAAGCCAGAGGCGATGATCGAGCCATCCATTTTTAAGGGCGTTAAGCCAGTCTTCAATCTCCAAGACTGTGCTTTTGCTGGAGAGATCCATCGCATCGTCGAAGCCCCAGAGGTAAATCACTGCGCATCTACATTTGCTTGGCAACGAGCAAAGTACGTCTAATCCTTCCTTGTACAGTTCAACCATGCTTTTAGCCTTGCCCAAGTCTCCTTCAACTTCAGCTAAAACCTCAGGGTTTTCAGCGAAGAGCGTTTGCATGAAGCTGTCCCATACCCTGTGATATGTCAAGAAAAAGCCGAGTTTTTGCTGGCCCAGCTTTTTTCTAAGCGAACCGTTGATGCCATACAAGGCATATTCGTGGAATGTGAAGAAATGTTCAAACAGGTCTTCTCCCCCAAGATAACGACAGTTTGTTTTCCTGATAATTTCGTCTCGCAACTGTTCCACCTCTTTCTTTTTAGAGAAAATGAATTCCAGCAGCTCCTTCAGGTTGCGCTTTTCACATGCTGCTTTCACATGGCTGAGAATTGCGAGTACGTTTTTTTCTGCCTCAAGGCGTTTAAGCGCCTTCGCGTCTCCCAAACGAGCCTTTTCTTCAAGCTTGGCTTCCTCTATGAACCTCAACGTGCCTTCTTCAACTTCACCAGCTGTTTTTGCAAGGTCAAAACTATGAAGACCTGCCCAGTAAGCCCACGCAAGAAACTCTACAACCTTCTTTTTCAGGTCTGGAGAATCCAATTCCTCCAACATCACATTTGCTAACATATCCTCTGGTCTCATGTCTGCGTCTGATTCATAGACACTCTGTATGACTGGTGTCATGTCTATGACTGGTGTCATGTCTATGGCGCAACTTGGCATTGCTTCTTCATAAATGAATAAAACAGGCGCCTCTGGATCTTTGAAGTGGTATTCATACCTGAAACTCTCGTTTTCAGCTGTGACTGCAATGATTTTTTGCAGCCTTTCAGCTTCTTCTTTTTTGAAGTAATTTCTTGAGAGTTTATACTTGACCTTGCCTTCATCGTCTAACATACGCTCTACAAGACGCTCTTGGACTAGTCTCTCAAGGTTTTCAGTTAAGACTTTATCTGCAATTTTTCGTTCATATTTGTTTTCAAACAATTTTTTCAACTCACTGAACCTGCAGGGTTGATCCTTCAGCACAGCAAGAATCAACTGGTGTGTTATTCTTCTTCTACCCATTGCTGTTCTCCAGAATTAGATGCTGGTGAAAGAAAAATATAAAGTTTTTCTAAAAATTAGAGATAAAGTAAGTTTACTTACTTAATATTTATATTAAAGTTCATCTATGCAGATGCTGGAGAGGAAAAGCGATGGCAACAAAAAATGAAGTTGTCCTTGAAAAGGAAGAATACAATGCTTTCATGCAATTGGTTGCAGCAGCTGTGGAATTGCTTAGAAAAAAGCAAACAAAAGGAGATTAAGCAGGCATGGCAGGCTTTGAATCGCTTCCAGGCTGCATAGGCTACTATGGCGCCCCCTCAGCGCCCAACAACTGCAAGACATGCGAATGCAGCGAGCTCTGCTTACGCATACGCATGCAGTTCATACCTAAAAACGATGTCAAACCAATATTGGCTATGCTGGGGCGCATAGAACAGCTGCTTCACAGTTAAGCGAGGCGTTGACGCATGGAAAAAGACTTTGAAGTTTTCCTTGAAGGCTTTTGCGACTTTCTGAACAGCTTAGAAGCCTCTATTGTCGAAATGAAACAGCAGATTGCTAAGCTTACGTCTGGAGAGCAAATGTGGACATGGAATCCTGAAAACATAAAGTGGACAAGAACAGAGGGCGCTAAGGGCGAATACGAGAAAAGCGAGGATGCTGACAGCCAAGACTTCAAAGCGCTTGTCAAAGACTTGAACAGGCATGCTGGGAAGCTGAGGAGAGACAGCTGGTTCTACTGGCTCTTCAAGGATGGCTCAGCAGTAGGAAGAAAAAAGAGGGAAGCGTGAATTATGCGTTGCAGCAGATGCCTCGCAGACGTTCCAGCCCAAGACACTATTTGCCCTAAATGTGGAGGCACAGTTTTCACTGGAGACGCAGCGAGCGAGCCATTACGCAGCACCATACAGTTCTTCAGCACACCTATGCCCTTTTACGCGAAGGCTAAGCCTCCAACAGTCGTTAATGGCGAATTAGCCAGTTTTGAATTAGAATGGAAACTTTACGTTACGCGAATACAGCAGAACGCACCTGCCATTTTCCTCTGGGACAGAGATGGCTATTTACCAGGCAAGCAGGAAGCAGCCCTGCACCTTGTTGAGCCAGATGAGCTTGCACGTGTACTAGCAGGGCTGCCTGAAAAGAAAAAGCAAACGCTAAAGCAGATACTGCAAAACGAATGGGCACTGCAGGTTAAAGACGAAGAAGAACTGCTGGAGAAGGCTATGAACCTACCATTGTTTTACCAGCCTGTTCCAAGACTTAGGGATCCTGAAGTTTTAAAGAGCATGGACTGGCGCGTCTACGTGGAGAAGCTTGCCAGCCCAAAGCCTGGAAAAGACCCTAAGCTTACAACTGTGCATTTAGCAAAGATTCTCCAGCCCTTCGTAATGTTCTACGCACCCCACAGCCTTGAAGTTACAAACAGCAACACTGGAAAAACACGATTTTACGATGCTGCAGGCGTAAAGATCGATAAAGCCACGCGTAAAGCTGTGTTAGGCTTCGCGAAGAGTCCTGAGGAAGTTTATCCTGGAACAATCAATGGAACCAGCATTCCAGTAGCGTTTGACCAGGTGGAAAGCCAAGACAGCTATGAACTAGCGCGTTACATGCTGGACGTGCTTGAAACTGGAAGAGCGCTTGTGGACAGTGGAGGCGTTCGCTTCGCTGTTGTAACACACAGCAGCTTTGCGTATCTTGGCAATCCCATAGCAAGAGACGCAAAGGTTCTGGAAGGCTTCAAGGCGTTGCTTGATCATGTATGCGCAAACCCAGCCATGGGCAGGCGTTTTGGCATAATCCTGTTTGGGACAGACTTGAAAACGATTCAAAGCAGCGAGAAAATGACGCTTCAGGATCTTGAACAATGGAAAAGCAGCTTCACGCTTTTCAGGGCAGTAGAGGAATACGCCCAACCACAAATCAAGCAATTAGTCAAGGACAGAAAGGTTTCAGATTGGCTGCACCAGCCAATAAAAGGGTACAGGGAAGCGATACTGAAAGCAACTGAGCAGCTTGAAGACTACAACCTTGCAGCTTTCTTTGAAAGCCATGCAGAAGCAACTCACAGAGTTAGAGGCGCAGCGCTGCATGCAGCCATCGCGTTGCTGCTGGATAAAATAGCCCTTGGAGAAGCAACAGAGGATGAAGTCCTCGCAGAAGCTGAAGAGCAGCTTACACAATACGTCAACATAAACCTAGACAGCATTGCAACATTATGCCAAATGTGGGATGCCATGAAGGCTGACCAGGCGAAGGCTTTCTTCGCGAACTGCTCAGACTACCTACGCGAAATAATCAGCGCCTGCCTGCATCATAAAAGAAACAAGCCAGAAGCTGTTTCAATACCACTGGAGCAGATACCCTACGAGCCAGAAGACAAGGTCACGTATGCATACTTCAGCAAATGCGTAGATAGATTGAAAAGGCGGAAAAAGCTTGACATGCTGAATGAAAATTTACGTAGTTTCTTCGGCTTCCAGTTAATCAATGATGATGGGAACTTCACAGTGGAATATTTTGAGTTTCCAAAGTTTCCCGAGGAACTGAAACTTATAGGCAATTATGGTTCTGGTTTTCTCAATTTCTCAGATTTCTCAATTTCTCAAGCTACACAGACACCCACATTTTCAGAGAAACCTGCTGTTTCAGCAGCTGAGAAACAGTCTACGCATGAAACGCTAGAGGCTGAGCAGGAAAAATGCCCCTCTGAAAACGCTGAGAAATTGAGAAAATTGAGAAATGGAGAAAAAATAGCTTTAGGCTGCAACGTTATCGACTCCTGCGCTTTATGTGGACACTATGGGCGCATGGCGTTCCAAGTTAATTTTGAAGATGGAACGTGGGCTGTGCTCTGCGATAAATGTGGGCTTAGCCTTCATGGGGGAAACGCTTCGTGAATTTGCCTGAACAGTTTCTACTTGACTGGTTTGGGACAGAGGGCAGGGAAATTGGCTGCCCAGAACGCTTTTTCACTGCTGACCCTAAAGAGTTGCTTAGGCTGATTCAGGACTGCTGTGGAAAGCTTAAGCCCTGCTACATGAGCGTGCAACCCTACAAAGCGAGGGATCAGCCTTGCGCGATTGAAAAATTATTCTTCGACTTTGACTCTCAGGATCCAATTGAAGCTTGGAAAGACGCTTCACGCTTCGCTGAAACTTTGAAGCGTTTTTACAAGGTTGAACCCTTAATCGTTTATAGTGGACGCAAAGGCTTCCATGTCTACGTGTTTCTTGAGAAGACAGTGGAATTTGAACTTGACCAAGCCAGCGTTGCCAAGTCTGTTTATTCAGCCCTGCAGGAACGATTAGCAATGGGCTTGGAACTTCACACATTAGACGAGAGTGTAATAGGCGACATTAAGCGTCTTGCAAGAGTGCCATTCAGCATCCACGAGGAAACTGGAAGTTTCTGCTGCCCTGTAAACTGGGACAGGCAGCCCATAATCCCTGAAAACTTGGACACTTACAGAACATTAGATTCTGCTCTTCTTACAAGCATCATCAAAGAGATAAAAACGCGCTGGAAGTTTTCAGCAACTAGCCAGCCCAAGTTTTCAGGAAACATGAAGGGGATACGCCCATGCATAGAGGCAGCCCTGCATTCGCAGTTAACTGGAGGAACTGGGCATTTAATGAGGCTTGCAGTTGCACGAGAATATCTCGCTGCAGGCTGCAGCATTAACGAGGTCGTTTCCCTGTTCAGCGGCCAAAACGACTTCAACCCTGAAAAGACACGTTACTACGTGCAGTATGCACAGCGAAACTCTGCTGCGCCATTCAAATGCGCTACAATAAGAAAACTAGGATACTGCCTTCCAAACTGCAAAAGAACAGGACACAACTTGAAAAAGAAAAAACAGAGGTGAAACTTCATGGAGAAAGAAAAACAAGGCAGCGATTCAGCATTAGACGAGAAGCTTGCTATGGCTGTGCAGAAGGCTCTGCGTGCACCTAAGCCAGGGCAGCTTGAACAGCTGCTTGCCAACGAGTTAGCTGTTGCATTGTTCAACGTAGACCCATTACAGAAAATCAGGCATATTCTGGAAGCGTACATGTCGCTTTCAGACACTGAAAGAAGCGAAGTCTTCACAGTGGAAGAGCACACCTTATACGCGAAGCTGTACAGCCTCTGCATCAGCCTACTGAATATAGTTACGTATCCAATGAGCGCGATTGAAACTGTACAAGCTGTCCCTTTCAGCTTCAAAAAGGATGAAGCAGAAGTCTACCTCAGCATGTTCAACTTTTCAAACCCAAAAAATACTTATGAACAGTTGGCGTATGGGCAAGCGCACCCTGTCAACGTGCAGCAGTTCAAGGTTTGGTACATAACTGTTGCCATGCCATACTGCCTGAACGTTTTCAGGCGCATTGTTGAACGTTTCATAAGCTCTGAAGTGTGGACGCAGACTCTTTCAGCCCTGCGTAGGAGTGGGCAACGTTGAAGCTTTTCTGGGTTCATGGCTACAACACAGTGGACTTTGACAAGCCCTATACTTGGCTATGCCTGGGTGTGCGTGGAGCAGGAAAAAGCGCTTTCCTCGAGCATTTGGCTGAGCAGCACTTGGACAAGGGTAACTGCGTGCTTGACCTGTTCGCTGCGCGTTCAGGCGAAAACCTTGCATGGCTCAGAAGTAAATGGGCGATGGAAAAGCGGGTACTGCTGTTGCACTCGGAAAACGCTGTCGTGGAAACGCGTGGAAACGTGCAGGCTAAGCCTGCAAGCCAAATGCGCCTTGCAGACTTTGAAGATTACGACTTAATCATAAGCAGCTGCGTGTGCTACCCAAACATGGACGCTGAATTCGAGGCAGTTAACAGTATAATGGACAGGCTTTGGCTGCGCAGGCGCTGGAGCAGGCTTATATTCGTCTTATGTAGGGAAGCAGCTAACATAGTGTACTCGCGCATGAAGATCAATGAAAACCAAACTTTGGCTAAGACTTACCTGACGTATTGGCTGCGTGAGTCGCGCCATACAGGCTGCAGCCTTGCCTTGGACAGTCAGAGGTTCATGGCTTTAGACGTGGACATACGTAGCCTAGCAGACTACATCGTGTTTAAGGCGCAGGGAGCTTCAAGCCTGCCTAAAGACCTGCATTTCATCTATCGCTACATAGAGCCTTCATGGCTTCAGTACACGAAGCCTCATGAATTCGCGCTTCTATCTCGTAGAGGTGACATTGCAATAGGCGTTTCTCCATTGCCTGAATGGCATGCAAGGGAAGGCGAGGATGTCGCGGGTAAAGTAGGCTTACATGTGCGTTTTGAAGAGTTGCCTGAAACAGGCATGGATAGGGGCAGTTACAGGACGATTGGCGATCGAGAGCACGCTGAAATTGTACGCTTGTATGGGGAAGAGGGGAAGGGCATGAGCGCCATCGCAAAAATCTTGAATCGCAGCAGCGGCTCAGTTAAGCTTCAAATAGATAAGCACAACGATGATGTGACTAAGCTTGGGTATTGTCCAGCATGCAGGCGCGTAAAAAGCAGCTTTGAACAGAAAATAGGAAAACGCTGCTGAACAGCTACCTTGAAATTTCACCATTTCTAAAGACATACATAGATTTTTAGTTTTTATTTTCTGTATCTCTGCTTCTTCTTATGGAGACTGCTTATTTGTCTAAATTTATGGATTTGTTAACAAACTTGTTGACAAGCTGTTTAACTTAGTAAACTGCCTTCTGATGTTGACGGCTTAGACCGATACAAAAGAACCCAAACATATGTCATGGAAAAACACTATGGAGAGCTTCGTCAAAACCGTGAATAGCTGTCACAACCCCTGCGAAGTCGTGTTAAAGGGAAAATTGAACCTCAAGCNTGGTTTATTTCATTTACTAAAAGAAGTAGCAATCCATATGACTGATTCATAAGCTTTAGGTACCATCACATCTAAGTTTACAGCATAAAAAGACTTCAAGGAGGATCATCAGTTAACCTACCATAGCAACATAGGCCTCAGCTTTCACGCTGAGTGTAACAGAAAATGNGGGTAACAAAGCCTTTGAACCCAAATGATTTCAGTTTCTTTGTCCTTCCTTTAGGAATNCTCGTCGTTGCCTTAGTGGGAGCTGTGTACTATTTCGCGCATAAAGAAGAAATCGCTCGGAATCGGACTAAAAAATTGATAAATGCTTACATACGTGAAAAAGCCAAGCAGCAGGAAATGACGCGGAAAGAACTTGCAAACCTTCAAAGGCTTTACGAATCGAAAGCTATTGATGATGAAACCTATGAAAGATTGAAGCGGGTTCTGCTTGTTATGCATGAAAAGAAATCAGTTGAGACAATGAGTTTGCTGGATTTCGTGAAGAAAAAAAGGAAAATTTAGCGTAATTAACATTTTTCAAGCTAGTAGTAATGAGGCGACATTGGCGCTGAAGCAGGATTTGGATTGTTTCGCTTGGCTGGCTGAATTTTAAGCGTTAAGCTGTAGAATAATCCGTTATCAGGTTATGCTATATGCGCTCAAGATGCCCTGGTTACGCGGGGTTTTTGCAGTTTTTCATCCTGAACGTCGATTGCTTACCTTTTAGAAGAACAGCTACAGAGACATCCAGAAAAATTGATGACTTAAACTATAAAACCGGTTTTCCAGCCAAAAACAGCCAATCATACTTTACTTGACTAATTAGAGGAAAACATAAGTTATAGCCTAAACCAGTAGAGCATAAAGTTTTTATCGAAGTTTTCTTGCCGCTTTAATTATTGGGAGGTGTGACTCATGAAAAATGAGAAAGCTCCTGAAAAAGAAACGCATACTTCTGATGAAAAAGAAAACATCCCAGTTGAGGCAAAGGCTAAAACCGAAAGCGCCATAGAATCACTTCCATCATTTAGATTCTGGCGCGAGTTCGATAGGGCTTTTGATAGGTTTCGAAGAGACTTTGAAGAGCTTTTGTGGCCCTCGGGACGGATACTGGAANGAGCATACGCAATGCTGCCGGTGACACGGGAACCGTGGCCGTGCATCGACATAGAAGACCGAGGAAAGGATTATCGCTTGACGGCTGAACTACCCGGCGTAAAGAAAGACGACGTCGAAGTTGAAGTTGAGGACCGAGCGGTTGAGATTAGGGGCAGGTCATCGTGGGCAAGAGAAGAAAAGACAAGCCGGTATGTGCGCAAAGAGAGAGCATCGCAAGAATTTCACAGACGAATCGAACTGCCTGAAGAAGTTAAATCTGANGAAGCNGAAGCAAGCCTTAAAGACGGCGTACTTGAACTTATATTGCCGAAGAAAACGCCTAAGCCTCGGAGGAAAATTTCGATAAAGTAGCCATACGGAATAGCCTATTCAAACGATTTCCTTTTTTGTTTTTCGTTAAGTAGTTAGTGGTTATAGGATTTCGCTTATCACCTCTGTTGGTTTTTTCAACGAAAACGCAAGTTCTTCGAATTTTTCGGGATCAAGTGGTGCAACGACCGCCGTCGCGGGACCAGCAGACTTGCTGAGGGCTATTTTCGCGTTTTCTCGTGTTTCATCAGACTGAGCCTTCCAATCCGCTTTGCTTGCATGTTGAGTCCAAATGTAGAATACAAATCGTTAGACGTTGACCGGNCAACAAATTCCTCGCCATATGCTATTGGTTCTGAAGAGTACCTATGCATTAACCCATAATCCGTGCGTTGTAAAACTTTTGAATCTGTTTTTAAGACCTAAACATTTGAGTATCAATGCTCAAAAAAGGCGAAAACAGGCAGATTTCCGCCCGAAGAGGCGGGCCCGGCGGGAATTGAACCCGCGACCCCCGGATTAAAAGTCCGATGCTCTAGCCTTACTGAGCTACGGGCCCATTAAGTTGTTTCCTGTCGGGTAGCATGACTGCGAAGGTGTTTTTTAGCGTTTCGTTTGACTGACATGCAAAAGGCTTTTTGACTTAACTCGATTGTGAGTTTTGATTTCGCAGCAATCCAGTGTGGTCTTGGCGACATTGCTACAAAAGTGTTTTTCTGGATGGGTTAAGTTAGATAGACGAAAAACTGTGTTTTTGACGGCGTTATTTGTGGATAAATTTGCAAATTTCAGTTATATACCGCTCGGTTGATGCTTCATGATTTAATCAGAAAGTTGCCTATTTGACAGAGTGCTCAGCTTTCTTTAACACTTAGCGATATACGGGCATGTTAACAAAAGTTATCTTTTGTTTTANCTTTACAAAGTGGACAGGTGTTAAAAATGATTTCGTGGAAGCTCTCTTTTAAGCGATTGAACGAAGAATACGACTTGGCGAAGCGAAAGAAGCAAGCATTGGACAATCTGTTTGAAACTGGCAGGATTTCGAGGTCTACTTATGACTCTTTCAGCGGGGAAATCGCCGCTGCGCTAGCGGACATCGAAAAACAACAGAAAGCCCTCATAGAGAAAATGCAACTTAAAGCACAGGAGCTTAACAGCCAGATCAAAACGCTGGAAATGCTGCTTGCCAACTTTGAGATCCAACATGTAGCTGGTGAAGTGGACGAGGAAGTTTACCAACGCGAGATAAGCTTGTTGACAATCGGGCTGGAGAACGCGAAGAAAGAACNGGAAGTAATCAACGACGCCGTGAACCAGCTTGTAGCCCCAGCGTCCACAGTTGTCGAGGCGCCGCCTCAGCCAGAGCAAGGACCCGTTGTTTCCGAACCTGCTTCGGAAACGCCGATTGAACAGAATAAGGCACCCTGTGCAGATGAAACCGCGGCGCCAGTTGAGCAGGCACCTGTTGAGACACAGCCAACTGAACAAACAGCGCAGCAGCAACCTCCCTCAGACGCTGTTGAAATTGCACAAACTGAGGATGTGCAGGCAAGTTCGGCAGAAGCAGCCTCAGAAGCCGCAAGCGAGGCACCAACTGAAGCACCAGTAGAGCAAGTCGCTGAAACTTCAGACAACAAGGTTGAGGAAGCCGTTCAGGTTCAACAGGAAGCCGTGGAAAACCCTCAAGAAACGACTGCAGACAGCNCCCCGGAAGCAAAGGAAGAAAGCGCTCCAGAAGAAATCGCGGATACACAGCCAGAGCAGATAGCAAGCGAAGGCGAAACCGCCACGGAAGAGGCAGTCACGCCCGAAGCGGCAGATTACGCGTAGCAGCCTCTTTATAACTCCTTTTTTTCTTTGTTCAATAANGGTTATGAAACGCCCTTTAAAGCTAAGACGGAGCATCCGGAAACTCGTTAGCGAGGTTCTTGTTTAGCATCCAAAAGAGTTTTTAGAAGGCTTATTGCTGACCAAGCCGCCAGCGCACTTGTCCGCGGATTTTCCGGGTGAGGGTCGTTGGCGAATTCCAGCTTCATCGTTCCGCCAGTCCATTCCACGTAAATTTCATGCGTGTTTCGGAACACATTTGGGTCTGAGATTATTTGAACCTTGACGGGTGTCGGTTTTACGGTTAATGCAAGCGTAGCGGCAACGTTCATCTCTCTCGGATAAAGTTTAACGGCTTCTTCAGCTACGCCTTCGTACACTACTTGAGGCGCCGTGTTACTCATGTCCAGCGCCCGCGGGTTCTTCTTAGACTGCAACGTTACTGAGCGAATGCCTGCCAAAGCGGCACTGCGGATAGCGTCAAGTCCACCTACGGCGCCTGATGGGACATGTACACGTGGGTTCGAGACGCCCATGTCGATTAATGCTCCTGTACTCATCACGATCACGTCAACGCCCTTGGAGAGTAAATGGTTCAAGTATTCTTTAACAGCTTGCTGCGACGCGGCTTCAACGACTACTGTAGGTCTACGCTCAAGCAGTTCGTCTACACTGTTAGCGACTTCTACGGGGACTTGCAGTTGCTTCTTGAGCAATAGAGCACGATTTCTTTGTTGGTCATACACTACGAGCAAATCGCATATCACAAGTTTGCAGTCAATGGCCTTGGCAATGAGACTTCCTATGGCGCCACAACCGATAATGCCTACGGTTTTCAAGCTGTTTCACACGCTTCCTATTCAGTATTCTGCGGCATAGGCTACGTTCGGGAATTGCGCCACAGGCTTAGCCTCTGCAGCGTTTGAAGTGATAAGTAAGTGTTCAGCTTTACACGCACCAGTAATGTCGCTNGCGCTTAAGCGAAGGATTCTTGCCGTGGCTTCGTCATCTGTGTACAACGTTAAAGTCCTGATTGGCGTGTTCAATGGCAATCGTTTTTCAGCTTTTTCCCTTCTAACCTCGCTGATCAGAGCGATCAGCATATCACCGTTTTTTTCAGCTTGTTCGTCGATGAATGACGGGTTGTATATGGGCCAAGGCGTGATTTGGAGACTTTTGTAGCCCATATCTGCAGCATAAATCGACTGGTAGATTTCTTCGGTGACATGCGGAACTATTGGCGCCAGAAGTTGAAGAACTCTATATAGCACGGTGTAAAGCGTTGCTTGAGCAGCAACTCTGCGGTTGCCCCCATGGATTTCTGGTCTGTAGAGTCTATCCTTTACGGCTTCGACGTAGCTGTCGCAAAGAGCGTGCCATGTGAAGTTTCGTGCTTCCTCTACAGCAACGTTGAACTGGCACTTTTCCAAGGCTTCCGTCACGGTTTTAGTGAGTCTTTCAGCTTTANTCAGTATCCACTTGTCAAGCACTTCAAGTGTTTCAGGATGTATCANGGATGGCGAATAATCAGAGAGCATACGACTTACAAAGCTTGAGGCATTCCATAATTTAACGAGGAACCGTCTGCCGTACTCGACATCAGGCCAACGGAAGGGTATGTCTGAGCCTGTGGCGCCTCCGCAGGCAGCCCATTGTCGTATAGCATCCGACCCGTACTTGTCGAGCACCTCAGGTGCAGCAACATAGTTTTTCAGCGATTTGCTCATTTTCCTACCGTCTGACCCGAGAACCATGCCGTTGATAAGGCAGTTTTTGTATGGTTTTTCTCCGAAAAGAGCCAGATGCCGGACCATGAGGTAATACGCCCATGTACGGATTATGTCTATGCCCGACGGGTGCAGGTCTGCTGGAAAAAGCCTGCGCCAGTCAGACTTGTCCGGCCATCCGGCGTGCACCGCACATGTAATTGACGAATCCATCCATGTGTCGAAAACATCTTTCTCTGGAACGAAGTCTTTTCCGCCGCATTTTGGGCATNCGCTAATGCGAGGTTTCTCGAGTTTCGGGTCGATGGGAACCCAAGTTTCATCCGCAACGACCGTGGCTCCGCAGTTCCTGCAGTACCAGACTGGAATCGGCGTAGCAAAGACGCGTTGGCGACTTATAACCCAATCCCAGTCCAACGAGCGGGCCCAGTCGACTAAGCGAGTTTTCATGTAATCAGGGTACCATGCGACTTCGTTCGCAGCTTTTTCCACGGCTTCTGTTAAGGCACGCGTTTTCATGAACCACTGCTTACGTTCGAGTATCTCAATGTGCGATTTGCATCGGTCGCAAACACCTATTTCCTGTATTATGCGTTCTTTCTTTTCAAGAAGCCCTGCGTCCTCGAGGTCTTTGACTATGGCATTTCTGGCTTCGACTACGGTGAGCCCTGCGTATTTGCCGCCATGTTCGTTGATGCGGCCGTTCTCTGTGAGAAGCATAATAACTGGAAGTTTGTGTCGAAAGACAGTTTTCACATCATCTTTATCGCCATAAGTGCATATCATGACTGCGCCCGTGCCGAAGGCTGGGTCGACACCCTCATCGGGTATAACTGGGACTGCACGGTTGACAACGGGAACCAGAAGCTCACAGCCTATGTACTTGTTGAATCGAGTGTCCGAAGGGTTCACTGCGACGGCGACGCATGCGGGTAGGAATTCGGGACGAGAAGTTGCGATGAGCATGTGCCCGCCACCTTGGGCAAACGGGAAGCGAATATAATGAAGCGTGCCCTCGTGCCTTTCGTAGTCTACTTCGGCATCGGCTATGGCTGTTTCGCATCGTGGGCACCAGTTAACTGGATGCGTGCCCTGATACATGTAACCTTTTTTGTAGAGTATTATGAAGCTTAACTGTGTTCGTCGCCAGTAGTCAGGATCCATTGTGCGGTATTCCGTCGTCCAGTCAACGCTGCAGCCAAGCTTTAGGATGCCTTCCTTCATCATGGCAATGTACTTTTCAACCATCTGCTCGCACCATTTGCGAAACTGGTCAGGCGGCACGTCTCTTTTACGAACGTTGTGAACTTTTTCAACTTGAACTTCGATGCTTAAACCGTGGCAGTCCCATCCTTGCGGAAAAAGAACGTTGTAGCCGCACATACGTTTATACCTGGCAACGATGTCGAAGTACGTCCAGTTCAGCACGTTGCCCATGTGGAACTCGCCAGAGGGATAGGGCGGAGGCGTATCGATCGAATAAACTGGCCGCGTCTTATCGTTCCAGTCAAAACGGTAGACGCCTAATTCTTCCCATCGCTTCTGCCACTTTCGTTCCAAATCTATAAAGTTGTAGGTTTTAGGTAAAGCTTGCATTTTATGCTTATCTCCGTTGAGGATGTGGCTTTAGGAAAAGATTAAAATACTGTTAAATAACATTATCCCTTCAAGTTCTCGGGGAGCTGGGGTGTGACCCGGCTGAGAGGATGGCTGAATCGCCGTCGACCCTTAGAACCTGAACCAGATAATGCTGGCGGAGGGAAAATGAACANAAAAGTTAGTAGCAGCTTTTCAACAAGAGTACTCGGTGAAGTAGTAACTTTCGTAGCGTTGGCAACGGCTTTGAGCTTCGTAAAGATCTACACTTTCCCGCAGGGAGGGTCTGTCACAGCAGGCTCGATGGTTCCCATATTGTGGCTTGCACTTCGCAGAGGACCAAGAACAGGGCTGTTCACGGCAATTGTTTACGGACTCGTGCAGCTTGCAGTTGAACCTTACTTCTACAATCCTGCGCAGGTGCTGCTTGATTATCCGCTTGCTTTTGGTGCGCTTGGCTTAGCAGGCTTCTTTCAGAAACGTCCTCTTGCAGGCGTAATCCTGGGAGTAGCCGGCCGCTTTGTGATGCATTTTCTCTCGGGCATTCTCTTCTTTGCTTCGTTCGCCCCTGAAGGCATGAATCCACTGCTGTATTCAGCGCTGTATAACGGCAGCTACCTCATTCCAGAGCTTGCAATAAGCTGCTTCATCGTTTACTTACTTGAAAAAAGCAATGTTTTGAGGATGCAGCTTTAGGTTGAAGCGCTATGAAGCTTGTAACTGGAATCAAAGGTTTGGATGAGCTTATAGATTGTGGAATAGAATCGGGCTCCAGAAACATACTTGATGGACCTCCTGGAAGCGAGAAAACAGCCTTTGCAACGGAGTTTCTTTGGCATGGACTGCAATACGGCGAAACTGTTGCTTACGACGTGAAGAGGGAAAGTTGCAGTCACTATTTTGGGTGGATTCCTTTCACAATTACGGCATGCGTTATTGAACTTTTGGAGTAGGAGCAGGAAAATCTTTGGGAAAGCTACCAACAAATGACCTGAAAAAGCTGCTTGCACCCGTAAGATCAGGTTCCGACGTGATCGTTCCGCCAATGCCTGGCTACGATTCGGGCGTTCATCTCCTCAACGATAAATGCGTAGTGGTTTCGACAGACCCATGCTTGAACGNCCCGGAACAATGGTTCGGGTGGCTGCTAGTCCATTTTGCGGCTTCAGATGTTGCGCTGTTTGGTGCTTCACCGAAATTCTGCGCGATAAATCTCCTCGCAGCGCCTGTCACATGTGTGGAAGCCCTACGTCGAGTGATGTCTCAAGCCGCTCAAGCAGCAGACGAGCTGGGCATGTCAATCGTCACTGGACATACAGGAATGTACGAAGAAGTAGGAACGCTAATAGGCGTGTGTACAGCGTACGGCATTGTTGAACGGGATAAACTGATAACACCTNGAAACGCAAAGGCTGAAGACATGGTGCTCTGCACGAAAATGCTTGGGCTGGAAGCACTTGTCAACTTTGCCCTGATGCAGCCAGTCGCAGCTACGAAACTATTTGGGCGCGAGCAGGCAGAAAAGCTTGGAACGATGGTTCCAATGCAGAGCTGCGTCAAAGAAGCGCTACTCTTGGCGGAAACGGGCAAGGTTCATGCGATGCATGATGCTACAGAGGGAGGCTTGCTTGCGGCGCTGAACGAATTGGCCGACNCGTCGGGTGTAGGCTTCAGGGTGGAGTATGAACGCATTCTGATAAGCAATGAGGCAAAAAAACTACAGAAGCATTTCGGGCTGACCAACGAGCAGATGCTTGCTTTGTCCTCGACTGGTTGTGTTGTCGCTGCAGTTGAAGCAAGCNCAGCGCGTGACGTTAAACAATTGCTACAGGACATGGGCTATGCCGCAAGCATCATAGGCACCTTCACGCAGGAAAGAGAACGCATAATCATCGAAAATGGTGTGGAAAAACCTTTCCCAACAGCCGCTGAGGACCTCTACGATAGGATTCTTTCTTCGCAGGTGTAAACGTTTAGTCGTTTTCCACGGACGAAGCCCACAAGCGTTAGCCGCGTAGCCTTCGCAGCAACGATTCCNGAGCTTAATGCTGCAGCCAGCGAGGCAACGATTGGAACACCTACACGTGCAGCTTTGGCAACGATGTCGCNTGAAAGGCGACCGCTAAGCACAAGAAAGCAATCGTTGAAATCTATTTGAGCCAATGCGGCCATCCCCACAACCTTGTCCACAGCATTGTGGCGTCCAACGTCTTCAGCCAAGGCTAAATTGGTGCCATCGCTACGATAGATTGCGGCAACATGGGTTCCGCCTGTCTGCCTAAAAACTTCAGCTTTAAAGTTCAGCTCGTTTACGGCTCTATAAAGGGTTTCAGCGTTAACCTTGAGGCTAGAGGCAACTTGAGGAAGATGNGGCGGAGGCTGAACCTGCAACTGACCACCGCATGCGGAGGACACGATTCGAGCGCGAAGCCTCGAAAGATTGAGGTGCGCCTCAACTTTGGCTGAAGGCAAAGTTTTAACGATGCATTTGTGCTCTTCAGGTTTCAGTCGAACCTCGTCNATCTCGCTTACAGAACGCAGAATTCCTTCCGACAGCAGGTGTCCAACGGCAAACGCGTCAAGATGCTGCGGCGTGCACATGAACGTTGCGATACAAGTGGCGTTCACGAATAAGCTTAACGGANAATCTTCAGCCACGAAGTCTACTTTCCTTGCAGTAGCACGCTTGTATAGGTCGAATCGAAAAATTCTCACTTTACGCGTGACCAAAACCTTCATCTTTTTAGCTCTGAAAGCAAGAAGTCCACGATTTCGTCTGCGATGTTAATCTTCGTAACCATTTGTAGACCTTTCCATCCTGGTTGACTGTTTACGTCAACGATTTTCGGTCCGTCGGGGCTTTCAAGTATGTCCACGCCTGCAACCTTGCAGCCTACGGCTCTCGCGGATTTTACCGCTATTTCTTCGAATTCNCGGCTTAACGTGACTGGTGCGGGTCGAGCACCCTGGCTGTAATTTGTTTTCCAGCCATTGGCTACGCGGCGCATGGCAGCTACTACACGTCCGTTGATAACGAAAGCTCGGATGTCGGAGTAGCCGTGTGGCACAAACTCCTGCAGGTAGATTACCCCATGCTGGAAGGCTATGGCTTTGAACACTGTGAGTGCTATCTCAGGGTCAGCTACACGTGTGGCACCGATTCCTCTTGAACCGAAAATCGGCTTAACTACGACATCTCCGCCCAATTCCTCAAAGGCTCTTAAAGCTTCACTGACGGACTCTGTTGCCGCTGTCCGCGGCACAGGTACACCGATATCTTCGAGAATCGCCAAAATGTCATACTTGTCAACGCAGTGTTCTATGGCTTCCGCCGGNTTAAGCACGTAGAAGCCTAACCGTTCAAGCTTATAGAGCATGTCCATTCTGAAAACAAGTTCCTCAAGTGAGCCGCGTCCGATGGGACGAATAATGAGGCCGTTCAATTCGTCCATCAAGTTGATGCCTGAAGCTTCAAATCGAGGACGAAAACACAGCCGAGCAATGAGTTTTGGAAAAGTGAAGCATTCATATGAAACACCGCGCCTAGAAAGAGCTTCTCTCACTTGAGTTGAGCTCCACGCTTCCATGTTCCGGGTTACTATTCCGATCTTCAAAACGTTACCCTTCCAACATGCGGACTTTCCAAAAAAGCTACGCTTTTAAACTCTTAAAGTTTCCTAAACAAAAAAGAAATAGATGAAGCATCAGTTGAGCAGAAACGCATACAGTTCGCTGGCGAGCGGGCCCAGTCGTGGCTGAACACACAGTCATTGCTGTGTACTTAGCCAACAGAACCTCTCGACTTTGTTCTAGAGAAAAGCATAAAGCATTGTACAAAGATAATTCTCACATAGCCAATTTTGGTGGTGAGGGAAAAGTGCAGACACTCGCAGTAGTCTTAACGCTCATAAATATTCTTGTGGTTCTCGGTCCAATCGCTGGCGTACTCATACTCTACAGAAATAACTTGACGGAAATAGTTGTTCCTCAGGAGGCTAAAAGCGTTATGGCGAACCTGACTTCATCGGAAAACTCGCTGGTNATGCCGCAACTTGTAGGTTCAAGTTACGATGTTGCTACTCGCACGGTCACAGTGACATTTAATTTTACAAACCCGCTTGATGTGGACTTGAAAATTAATGAGTTAGCTGCTGACGTGGAATGCGCTGCGCATGGCTACACGCTTGGACATGCGGGNATTAGCGGTCCTGTTCAGATACGTTCCGGTGAAACCGCTAACATCACGGTTGTCTTCACATGGACTCAACAGGCTGAGACGCATTTTATGGAGGCGCATGCTGGAGCTGCAAGCATCGACATAGATTTGGTTAACCTCGTCGCGGACGTCAGCGGGATCACAGTTCAAACTCCTGAACATGTCAGCATTCCTAATGTCCCGTTGCCGCAGTAGCATATGAAGGCGAAAACGGATGAGAAAGTACAATTGGTTCGGTGTTGCAGGAGGAGGAGTTGTACTTCTCCTCATAGCAGTTTCCCTGCTCGCTCCTTGGTGGCAACTTAGAGTGGGCGAAGACCTTGTAAAGGTGAACGCATCGCCGCTTAACACGAACTTCAACTTCGTCGGGAACGCTTTTATTATACCGCTAATCTTCGCCTTGAACGCTGCAAGCATACTTTCACTAATTGTAGGCGGCGTGACTATTCTCGTGTATGCCTTTAGACCTTCAAAACCATACTCAACCAGACTACTTGCCTTCGCGTATAGGAAACCAGTGTACGCCGTTGGTTTCTTTCTGTTAAGCCTCATNGCAGTCGTTGTATTGATCAAAGTAGCCTTCAGAATAGATGTGCCTCTTATTGGCACAGTGAAAGCGGAACTTCCCCCAGACATGGCGTATGGCGTAAGCGTAAGCATTCTCATGTCTGCAGAGTTCCAATGGCCTTTCTGGCTTGCCATTGCCGCCGCAACCTTTTGCATCGCTGCNCGACTGTATCATAAAAAAGTCGTCAGTCCCCAAAGGGAGGAAACACCTGAAAACGTGGCAGGCAAGGCTGTGACGTAAACGCAGACTCGCTGTGCCATTTTTTCTCAAAGTTTCTCCAGAAAGCCCGCACCATCATATGGGCGTGGTGAACGGTGAAAAGCTTAAAAATCCTCAACCTGCACAAAAAGCATACACCACCAACATAACCAGCCAGCACACAGCCAAACATCAAACCAGCCAT
>JGI24721J44947_10001142_pt1 | contig 37318 bp, 46 predicted proteins | sample YelNatPaOPGAMG01_FD_44947 | JGI IMG/M metagenome (IMG submission 44947) | reverse complement strand
CGATACGAATGAACAGGAACTTGCCCAATTAATGGTAGGGAGAGAAATAACCAATGAGTTCCCCAGACAACCAGCGCAAGTGAAAAATACGATATTGGAAATTAATTCGATTAATGTACTGAATGACCAACGATTACCGGCAGTTAAAGACTTGTCGTTGCAGATTAATGCTGGTGAGATAGTAGGGCTGGCTGGTGTATCGGGAAATGGGCAACGCGAGTTAGCAGAGGCGCTGGCGCGTTTAAGGCATATCCAAAAAGGGTCAATTATCATCAACGGTAAAGATGTTACCCATGCTTCACCAGCTGATGTCATTGCTGCAGGAATGGGTTACATCCCGGAGGATCGCTTGCATGTAGGAACGATACCCAATTTTTCCGTATCGGAGAATTTGATATTAAAAGACCACGCTCGTCCTCCTTTNTCGCATAANGGCTTTTTAAATTTAGAAAACATCCAAAGGTTTTCCTCAAATTTAGTTGCAGAATTTGACATAAAAACACCCAGTATCCATACACTGGCTAAATCTTTATCTGGTGGCAACATCCAGAAACTGGTTTTAGCGCGTGAAATTACCCGTCAGCCAGTATTTTTATTAGCAAATCAACCCACGCGAGGGTTGGATATTGGCGCGACTGAATTTGTCCATCGCCGTTTGATTGAACAGCGGGATCAGGGAAAAGCAATTTTACTTATTTCAGAAGATTTAGATGAAATATTTGCATTATCTGATAGAATAGCTGTGATTTTTGAAGGGAAGATTTTGGGGATTGTACCCATTACAGAAGCGAAACGCGAAACCATTGGCTTAATGATGGCTGGGCTAGCGGAAAAAATTGAATAATTTATAAAAAAAATTCATCTTGACATCACTATAATAGTTAGGTATAATATTCTTTCGTCTATTGGCATTATCTTATTTTAAGAAGAGTAATCCTTGATTAGCGTAAAACGACTCGGCATAATGATAGGGTGGTTTCAAGCCAAGAGCTATCGTTTTACGTTTTTATCTGTCTAGTAAAGTTAAATTCAGGAGATTTTTATGGCAGTACTCCCAAGCAAATCTTATGCGCGTATTGATGTTAAACTACCGCTACCGACTTTAATCGAGGTACAGCTCGATTCATTTCGTCGCTTAAAAGCCGAAGGCTTAGCGGATTTATTCAATGAAATTTCACCAATTGAGTCTTATAACAAAGGAATGCGTTTGCATTTCCCCAGCCAGGATGCGCTCTCCAAACAATGGGGATTACGCTATTGGTTTGGTGACCCAAAGCATTCCATAGAAGAATGCGTAGAACGCGATTTAACATACGCCAGTCCGTTATATGTCTCGGTGTTGCTCGAGGGTCCAGAAATTCAAGAGCCGATCAAGCAGGATATTTTCTTGGGCGATTTTCCCGAGATGACTGAGAAGGGAACCTTCATCATCAATGGCACGGAAAGGGTGGTTGTTTCTCAATTAATCCGATCTCCGGGTGTTTATTTCGAAGCGGTTGTGGATCGTTCCACGGGCAGAAGGCTAGCCATGGCAAAATTGATCCCCGACCGAGGGGCTTGGATGGAATTCGAAACCCGCAAGAGTGATTATCTAACTTTGCGATTTAATCGTAAAAGAACAGTTCCAGTGACGATCTTCTTAAGGGCGTTAGCTGCAGTACAAGACGCCAATTCTACTGCCGATTCGCCCCTTGTCAGTGGAAGTGATGAAGAATTGATTACTTTGTTCAGTGATATCGACAACAACCCCGATCGCATGTTTATCAGTTCAACCTTTGCACAAGAACCGGAGTGGGATCTAACTCATGTAAGTAATATCGCTGAAGCAGCATTGTTAGAATTCTTTAAACGTATGCGTCCGGGTGATCCCGCTACTTTAGAAAATGCACGCGAGTTTCTCGAGGAACAGTTGTTTGATCAACGACACTACGATTTGGAACGTGTCGGTCGTTATAAGCTCAATCAGAAATTAGAGCTGCATGATAAAGTGCCGATGCAGATTCGCACTGTTACGAAATGGGATGTGGTGCGCTTAATTCGGCGGATGATCATGATCAATAATAACATGCTCGACCCAGATGACATCGATCATTTAGGAAATCGACGAGCGAAAACAGTAGGGGAGCTCATTCAAAATAAATTNCGAATNGGCTTACGTCGAATGGAACGGGTCATCAAGGAGCGTATGTCGATTCGTGATCAAGAGCAAATCTCACCNATNACATTGGTTAATATCCGACCGGTTGTTGCGGCTTTACGTGAGTTTTTCGGTTCAAGCCAATTATCTCAATTCATGGATCAGACAAATCCGTTGGCAGAACTACGACACAAACGCACGTTATCAGCACTTGGCCCTGGAGGTTTAAGGCGTGAGCGGGCTGGTTTCGATGTGCGTGATGTTCACCATTCTCACTATGGCCGAATTTGCCCGATTGAGACACCAGAAGGTCCAAATATTGGTTTGATTGGGCGTCTCGCATCTTTTGCGCGGGTGAATGAATATGGTTTCATTGAAACTCCTTATCGCCGCGTGCTCAAGTTNATTAGTCCAAATGACCCGCGTTTTGTGGGCCGCGCTTTACGCGAGGATGTGCTCAATCCTCAAAACCAGGATGTNCTTGCCCGCAGTGGCGATAGGATAACAGAAGAAATTGCCCAGAAAATTCGAGAAGCGGGAATCACTAAAGATATCGCTATTNTTCCATTTGTGACGGAAGACGTAGAATATCTATCCGCTGATGTAGAGGATCGCTATGTGATTGCCCAAGCCAATGCGCCACTCACGGAAGATGGGGAGTTTGTGCGTTCCCGCATATCTTCACGCTACCACAATTCATTCATCTTCTCGCCGCCCACGAATATTGATTATATGGATGTGGCTCCTCATCAAATTGTGGGCATCAGNGCGGCGTTGATTCCGTTTTTGGAACATGATGACGCCAACCGCGCATTAATGGGTTCTAACATGCAGGCGCAAGCTGTTCCATTGCTGCAGCCCGATATCCCACAGGTATCCACTGGAATGGAATATGCCGCTGCTATCGATTCGGGGCAGGTTGTCATTGCAGAAGAAGATGGTGAAGTAGTTTCGGTGACCGGCCGTTATATTGTGGTGCGATCTACCGACGGTCATTTGAAGACCTATAACTTGCGGAAATATCAAAGGTCCAATCAATCCACTTGTATTGACCAGCGTCCTGCAGTGGTGAAAGGACAGCGCGTAAAAGCAGGAGAGGTGATCGCTGACTCTTCCTCGACCCAAAATGGCGAGCTGGCTTTAGGACAAAATGTGACGGTTGCTTTCCTCTCTTGGGAAGGCGGAAATTATGAAGATGCCATCTTGATTTCGGAACGGCTCGTTCAAGATGATAAATTTACCTCCATCCATATTGAAAAGTATGAAATCGAATCGCGGGATACTNGATTAGGACCAGAAGAAATTACCCGTGATATACCCAATGTTGGCGAAGACGCGATTAAGGATTTGGATGAAGAAGGGATCATCCGGGTAGGCGCGGAAGTTGGTCCGAATGATATTTTGGTTGGTAAAATCTCTCCGAAAGGGGAAAAGGAATTAACCCCAGAAGAAAGGTTACTCCGGGCAATCTTTGGCGAAAAATCTCGTGATGTTAAAGATACTTCATTAAGAATGCCTCATGGCGAGCGCGGAAAAGTGGTAGAAGTCAAAGTATTCACGCGCGAAGACAATACCGATCTCTCCGCCGGGGTGGACAAGATGGTCCGCGTTTCGGTTGCCCAAAAGCGGAAGATTACCGCCGGCGATAAGATGGCAGGGCGCCATGGAAATAAAGGGGTTGTTTCCAAAGTGGTACCGGTCGAAGACATGCCATTCCTGGAAAACGGTGAACCGGTGGACATCATCCTTAATCCTTTGGGTGTGCCTGGACGTATGAATATTGGGCAGGTGTTGGAAACCCATCTCGGTTGGGCAGCGGATCGTCTCGGCTTCCGGGCGATCACCCCGGTATTTGATGGCGCCACTGAAGACGAGATCGAAGCCGAATTAGCGCGAGCCTGGTTGATGGATGAGGCGTGGAATAAAGTTGGAGAAGAAGCCTGGGCTTGGATTAAAGACCAAGAGGAATATAACCCGGAACTGGTCGAGGATGACGATGAAGTCCGCCGATTATATCTGGAAGGCTGGCTAGGCGATAAAGGGTATGATGTCTATCAATTGATCTCGGACCCAATCTACGCGCGCAAGGCGGTTTTCTCGGAATACTTGCGAGAAAGAGGGGTTAATCCCGATGAAGTTTTATTCTTTGTCGATCGGAAGACTATAAAATCCTCGGTGCGCCGCCATTTGGATCAAATGGCGATTGTGGTGTGCTTGCGGGAGTGGTTAAAGACGCTCGGCGTGGATACAACTGACGTTCCTGATGAAGAAATCCGCAAGCTAGCTGAAACCAAAATGATTGAAACCGGCGTGCCGATGCCCATTTTGGGTAAACAGATACTTCGCGATGGGAAGACGGGTGAACCTTTTGATCAGCCCATTACGGTGGGCGTGATGACTATGCTCAAATTGCACCACCTGGTCGAAGATAAAGTCCATGCTCGCTCTACTGGTCCATACAGCCTGGTTTCCCAACAACCTTTAGGAGGAAAGGCGCAGTTTGGTGGGCAGCGTTTTGGCGAAATGGAAGTATGGGCTTTGGAGGCGTATGGAGCCGCATATACCTTGCAAGAGATGTTAACAGTGAAATCCGATGATGTGCAAGGGCGGGTGAAGACGTATGAGGCGATCGTTAAAGGTGAACCCATCGAGGAACCAAGTATCCCGGCTTCCTTTAAGGTATTGGTGAAAGAACTGCAAAGCTTGGCTTTAGCGGTCGAGGCAGTCACCGATACTGGCGAGACGATTCGGTTCGGGAAGGAAGAAGAACGAACAAGGCCGGTCAAACCACCGACGGGTTTATTAGATTTNGGCGAAGGATTTTAGCGGAATTGCTTGACGAGAGATAAGACGCATGGTAAAATCCCCCTTCGCCGCCTAAATTCGCGGTACATAGTCAAATAAGGCTATCTTTGAAAATTCAAGGCGAGGCCATCGGAAGTTGGATGGCCTCCCTTGATGGAAAAAATAAATTTTNGATGATTTTATTATTGTGGAGGCAAATGTGCCAACAATCAACCAATTAGTCCGTAAAGGCCGTCAATCGAAGAAGGAGAAAAGCAAAGCTCCGGCTTTACTCTTTACTTTAAATTCGATGAAGCAGTCCAGAAAACGTCAGGCGAAAGGTGCACCGCAAAAACGAGGTGTGTGTACTACTGTGCGTACGATGACACCCAAGAAACCAAATTCTGCGTTGCGGAAGATTGCGCGTGTGCGTTTGACAAATGGCATCGAAGTNACTGCCTACATACCTGGTGAAGGTCACACTTTGCAGGAGCACTCCGTTGTATTGGTACGTGGAGGCCGTGTAAAGGATTTACCGGGTGTTCGTTATCATATTGTGCGCGGTTCTCTTGATACAACTGGCGTTAAGGATCGCAAGCAAGGACGATCTAAATACGGTTCAAAACGGGCAAAATAATCAGTTTATAAAATATGGTGATGGAGAGAGTAAATGTCTCGAAGAAATAAACCCGAAAAATTTGAGATACCGCCGGATGTACGCTATAACAGTGTGGACGTGCAATCCTTTATTAATCGCGTGATGAGACGAGGGAAGAAAAGCTTGGCGGCGCGTTTGGTCTACGATGCTTTTGATATTATNCAAGAAAAGACCAAAAAGAACCCCTTAGAGGTATTTGACCAGGCTTTTAAGAATGTATCCCCATTGATGGAAGTGAAACCACGCCGGGTGGGTGGGGCTACATATCAAGTCCCGATGGAAGTCCCGCCGGATCGAAGGTTTGCTCTGGCGACCCGTTGGATTATCGCGGCATCGAAAGCTCGCACGGGGCGTACTTTTTCCGAGAAATTAGCAGCAGAATTAATGGACGCTGCCAACAATACCGGCACTGCCATCCGAAAACGTGAAGAGACTCACAAAATGGCAGAAGCCAACCGGGCGTTCTCGCATTATCGGGTATAACAAAGGGAACACCAGCGAGTTAGGATNGATGAGTTTGACTTATGCCTCGACCTTTACCGTTAGATCAAGTCCGCAACATTGGCATTATTGCCCATATCGACGCCGGGAAAACAACAACTACCGAGCGGATCTTGTTCTATACCGGGAAGACCTATCGCATCGGTTCGGTAGACGAAGGGACTACTGTGACCGATTGGATGGANCAGGANCGTGAACGAGGCATAACCATCGTTTCGGCAGCCGTTACTGCTGAATGGAATGGGGTGCAAATTAACATTATTGATACACCGGGGCATATTGACTTCACCGCAGAGGTGCAGCGATCGCTGCGAGTTTTAGACGGTGGAGTGGTCATCTTCGATGCTGTGCAGGGAGTTGAACCGCAAAGTGAAACCGTCTGGCGGCAGGCGGATCGCTATAATGTGCCACGGATGTTTTGTAAATAAGATGGATCGGATTGGAGCCTCTTATGAGCGGTCGATTGAATCAATCCGACAACGATTAGGGGCGAATCCTATATCGGTGCAGATCCCTATCGGGGAAGAGGCAGCATTCAAGGGTGTGGTAGATTTGATCCATCAACATGCCATTATTTGGGAAGATGATCTGGGTAAGGAGCCATTAATTGTTCCGATCCCAGCTGAGTTAGAGCAAAAAGCACGTGAGCAACGTGAGTTAATGGTAGAAGCAATCGCCGAAATTGATGATGCATTAACCATAAAATATTTAGAAGGCGATGAAATCACCATTGAAGAGCTAAAGGCAGCGTTACGTCGTGCTGTCATCAATAGTAAAGCGACCGTTGTCTTTTGCGGTAGTTCTCTAAAAAATAAAGGTGTTCAACCATTATTGGATGGGATTGTGGACTATCTACCGTCACCGTTAGATGTCCCGCCCGTGAAAGGCACCCATCCGCGCACTGGGGAGCAAGAAATTAGGACGATTGATGATAACGTTCCCCTGAGCGCACTGGTCTTTAAAATCGTTACAGACCCCTATATGGGACGCTTGGCGTATGTACGGGTTTATTCCGGAAAACTCGAACAGGGTACAACGGTTTATAACTCCGCCAAAGATAAGCGTGAGAGGATCGGGCGTTTGTTACGCATGTACGCAGACCGACGTGAAGATATTAGTGAGCTATATGCTGGCGATATTGGAGCAGTTTTAGGTCTAAAGGATTCTTTTACGGGTGATACTTTGTGTGATGCCTCGCATCCGATTTTGCTTGAAACCATTTCTTTCCCGGAACCGGTGATTTCCGTAGCGATCGAACCAAAGACCAGCGCGGATCAAGCGAAAATGGGAGAGGCGCTGAAGAAGTTATCCGAAGAAGATCCAACATTTCGCGTACGTACCGATGAAGATACCGGGCAGACGATCATCTCCGGAATGGGCGAGTTGCATTTGGAAGTATTGGTCGATCGGATGCTGCGTGAGTTTCGCGTACAAGCTCGGGTTGGCAAGCCACAAGTAGCTTACCGTGAATCCATTACGGTTCCAGTGCAGCATATCGAACATCGCTACGTAAAACAAAGCGGTGGGAGAGGTCAATATGGCCATGTCGTTTTCAATATGGAGCCCGGAGAAGCAGGCAGCGGTATTGTATTTTTGAATGAAATCAAAGGCGGAGTGATTCCGAGCGAGTTTATCCCTGCCGTGGAAAAAGGTGTTCGCGAAGCAGCTGAGGCAGGCGTTTTGGCTGGATATCCGGTTACCGATGTCATTGTCCATTTGGTAGATGGATCATTCCACGAAGTAGATTCGAATGAAATGTCTTTCAAAATGGCTGCTTCTATGGCATTCAAAAGCGGCATCCAAGCTGGCCAGCCGATCTTGCAAGAGCCAATTATGAAAGTGGAAGTGATTATTCCTGAAGAATTTTTAGGCGAAATCATCGGACAGCTAAATTCACGGCGTGGTGAAATTTTGGGAATTGAACCTCGTATAGGGAACACCCAGGCGGTAAAGGCGTATGTACCGTTAGCAGAAATGTTTGGTTATGCAACGGATTTACGCTCTGCAACCCAGGGGCGAGGGGTCTTTTCGATGGAATTCGATCATTATGCAAGGGTGCCTGAAAATGTCGCCCGAGCAATTTTAGATTATGCATAAAACTAAGTAAGGAGAGGTTCGCATGGCGAAGCAAAAATACGAGCGGACGAAGCCGCACATGAATGTAGGGACGATGGGGCACATTGATCATGGGAAGACGACGCTGACGGCGGCGATCACGAAATACTGTGCCTTAGTAGGAAAAGGAGAATATCGGCCATTTGATTCGATAGACAATGCGCCGGAAGAGAAAGCGCGCGGGATCACGATCAACATAGCGCATGTAGAATATGAGACCGAGAAGCGGCATTATGCGCACGTAGACATGCCGGGGCATCGGGACTATATCAAGAACATGATCACTGGGGCGGCGCAGGTAGATGGAGCGATCTTAGTAGTAGCGGCGCCGGATGGGCCGATGCCGCAGACGCGTGAGCACGTGTTATTAGCGCGGCAGGTAGAGGTACCGGCGATCGTGGTGTACTTGAACAAAGTAGACATGATGGATGATCCGGAGCTATTAGAGCTGGTGGAGCTAGAGCTGCGCGAGCTATTGAACGAATATGGATTTCCTGGGGACACGACGCCGATTGTGCGCGGGAGTGCATTACAGGCGTTAGAATGTCCGAGCAACGATCCGAATGCGCCGGAATATGCGAGCATCAAAGAATTATTGCGGGTAGTGGATGAATACATTCCGGAGCCGGTGAGAGATGTCGACAAGCCGTTCATGATGCCGATTGAAGATGTATTTTCGATCAAAGGGCGCGGGACGGTCGTGACGGGTAGGATCGAGCGCGGGAAAGTGAAAGTAGGGGATGCGGTAGAGATAGTAGGGTTGAGAGAGAAGAGCATGAACTCGGTAGTGACCGGGGTAGAGATGTTCCACAAGTCGTTGGATGAAGGGATAGCGGGGGACAACTGCGGGTTACTATTGAGAGGGATCGATCGGACGGATGTAGAGCGCGGCATGGTAGTAGCGGCGCCGAAGAGCATCACGCCGCACAAGCACTTCATGAGCGAGGTATATGTGTTGAAGAAAGAGGAAGGCGGGCGGCACAAAGCGTTCTTCAGCGGTTATCGGCCGCAGTTTTACATACGGACGATGGACGTAACGGGGACGATCAAGCTACCGGAAGGGGTAGAGATGGTGATGCCGGGGGACAATGTGAACCTGGAGGTAGAATTGATCGTGCCGGTAGCGTTGGAACAAGGGTCGAAGTTTGCTATACGAGAAGGTGGTCTAACGGTAGGCGCCGGGGTGATCACCAAGATTTTGGATTAGGTAGGATATGGCTAAACAAAAAATACGCATTCGACTTAAAGCATACGATCATCGTGTCCTCGATCAATCAGCAAAGCGGATTGTCGAGACTGCCGAGCGAACTGGTGCACGAGTTGTTGGTCCAGTACCCTTGCCAACTCGCATAGAAAGGTTTACAATTCGGCGCTCGACATTTATCGATAAGGATTCTCATGAGCATTTTGAAATCCGCACCCATAACCGTCTAATTGACGTGTTAGACCCGGATTCAAAAACGATTGACATGCTGATGCGATTGAACCTCCCCGCTGGGGTGGACATCGAGATCAAGATTTAACAAAGTAATTGACTCAATCGGGCATATCCTGGTTGAGTAAGAACAACAGGCAGCACAAGAACGAGCTTGTACGCGCACCTAAAATTCTATTGTTGTGCGGCAAATCGTGCGACTGTGTTGCGGACAGGGATGATGCAGCCATGCCCAGGCTGACAGTCCCATAGAAAAATTTTAGTAGGAGACAATTGAGATGATAAAAGGGCTACTAGGCAAAAAAGTCGGAATGACTCAGATTTTTGATGAGTCGGGTTCGGCAATACCGGTAACATTGATTGAAGCCGGGCCGTGTTACGTTACACAAATACGGACACCTGAGCGAGATGGTTACGCTGCTGTCCAATTGGGATTTGAAGAAGTCAAACCGAAACGCCTAACAGCAGGTGAATTAGGGCATGTAAAGCGCAACAATCTCCCTCCGTTGCGCTATTTGCGCGAATTTAGCGAAAAGGAACCTGGTGTGGAAGAAGGCGAAAAGGTAACCGTTGATCAGGTGTTTGGTAGTGGCGATTTAGTAGATGTCAGCGGAGTAAGCAAAGGAAAAGGTTTTGCCGGTGGCGTCAAACGATATCATTTTCATGGTGGTAAGAAGACCCATGGTCAATCAGACCGGTGGAGAGCGCCTGGTTCACGAGGTTCCGGCACTACCCCTGGGNGAGTGTTCAAAGGCGCGCGTGGTCCAGGACATATGGGNAACGAAAATGTAACCGTGCAAAATTTGAAAGTTGTGCTTGTTGATGGAGAGCGGAATTTGCTAGGTGTTCGCGGTGCGGTACCTGGGCCAAAAGGTGGTCTCCTGATGATCAAAGGTGCTCGAAAGCAATAAGGAGCGAGATAATGATAGTGGATGTAGTGAATTTACAAGGTGAAAAAGTAAATACGGTTGAGCTTCCCGCAGCCATTTTTGAGGCACCGGTAAATGTCAGCTTGATGCATCAGGCTTATGTGCGCCAGATGGCAAANGCCCGTTTGGGAACTCATAAAACGAAAGGCCGCAGTGAGGTTGCCGGTGGTGGTCAAAAGCCATGGAGGCAAAAAGGAACCGGGCGCGCCCGCCAGGGTTCACGCCGAGCCCCTCATTGGGTGGGCGGTGGAAAAGTTCATACTCCAAAACCGCGTGATTATTCTCAGGATATGCCCAAAAAGATGCGCCGAGCAGCATTGCGATCTGCATTAAGCGCGAAAGCGGCAGCATCAGAGATTGTCGTGTTAGACGAGTTGACTTTACCTGAGGCGAAGACGCGCTTGATGGCAAATAGCTTGAATACCCTGGTCGGAAATGCCAGCNCACTGATATTGATCCCGTCTAAGGAAGCTAGCTATGAAATGGTCATCCGCTCAACCAATAATTTAGCGGATGCAAAAACATTATTAGCCAATTATCTGAACATCCGAGATTTGATGGTCTATGACAAAGTNGTAATGCCTCTCAAAGCTCTTGATGTTCTAGTTTCGTATTTAGGTTAGGATGGAGGCAGCTCATGACTACGATATATGATGTGCTTCGCCGCCCTATCGTGACTGAGAAAACAAATTACTTGGTTTCAGATTTACACCAATATGTGTTTGAGGTGGCGCCTGATTCATCGAAAACATTAATCAAGGACGCGGTCGAGCTACTTTTTGATGTGAAGGTATTGGATGTCAATGTGATCAATTTACCCGCTAAGAGAACAAGACGAGCGCGAAACCGGCAACTACGCATCCGACGTAGTGGTTATAAAAAGGCGATCGTGACATTAGCTGCTGGTGATACTATCCCGGTGTTTGAGGGGGTGAAATAATGGCAGTCAAGAAATATAAACCGACAACCCCCGGACAACGTGGAATGACCGGTTATACCTTCGANGAAATCACCAAAACAACACCGGAACGATCCTTAATTNTTGCCTTACGGAAATCTGGCGGGCGGAACGCTTATGGTCGCGTGACGGTCCGGCATCGCGGGGGTGGCAACCACCGCTTTATCCGCATCGTAGATTTCAAGCGCGATAAAATTGGTATCCCAGCACGTGTTGCTGCAATTGAGTATGACCCCAATCGTACAGCCCGCTTAGCATTGCTCAATTATGCTGATGGGGAGAAGCGCTACATTGTTGCTCCCTTAGACTTAAAAGTCGGCGACACGGTCCTTTCGGGTCCACAGGCAGAGATCCGACCGGGCAATAGCTTGCCAATTTCAAATATTCCTGTAGGAACATTAGTTCATAATATTGAGCTAAAAGTTGGCAAGGGTGGGCAGTTAGTTCGCTCAGCAGGAAGTGCCGCGCAATTATTAGCAAAAGAAGGCGATTATGCACAAATCCGCTTGCCTTCTGGAGAAGTGCGTTTGGTGTTGCAAAAGTGTTATGCTACGATTGGACAAGTCGGGAATATTGACCACAGTAATGTCAAACTGGGAAAAGCCGGACGAAAGCGTCANATGGGAATTCGACCAACAGTACGAGGAACCGCAATGAGCCCACGCGACCATCCACATGGTGGTGGAGAAGGACGACAACCGGTGGGTATGCCCGGTCCGAAGAGCCCGTGGGGCAAACCGACCCGTGGTTATAAAACTCGACGCAATAAGACAACTGACAAGTACATTGTCAGACCGCGCAGCAAGAAAAACCGCTAAGCAGATGATGATGGAAGTCGAAACCGGATTTAGAACGTTATGGAGATGAAGTAATGGGACGATCATTAAAGAAAGGTCCGTTTGTTGATCCAAAACTGCTCAGCCGAATTGAGGCGATGAACGAAAAGGGCGAAAAGAAAGTTATCCGAACCTGGAGCCGCGATAGCACAATTTTCCCCCAGATGGTGGGGCATACGATTGCGGTACATGATGGACGGCGACATGTTCCAATATACATTACCGAGAACATGGTCGGGCATAAATTAGGAGAATTCGCCCCAACCCGAACGTTTCGCGGGCATGTGGCTGAGAAGAAGGCGAAGAAAGGTTAATCGCTATGAATGTAGATATTCGTGCTCATGCAAGTTACGTTCCGTATTCTGCACAGAAAGTGAGATTGTTAGTCGATCTGGTGCGGGGTAAACGGGCTGTGGAGGCGCAAAATATCCTTCAGTTTGCTCCTCAAGCGGCTGCTACCCCATTGTTGAAACTAATCGATTCAGCGGTTGCGAATGCAGAACAAAATTTTGGCGCCAATCGCAATGATTTAGTCATTTATCAAATCTATGCCAACGAAGCTCCGACTCGAAAATGGCGTAAATTTGGAGCGCGTGGGCGATTTAAACCCTGGTTACGTCGCAGTTCGCATATCACTGTTGTTCTGCGCGAGACGGAGTAATCCTACAAGGAGAAGGTTATGGGTCGTAAAGTACATCCGATTGGTTTTCGTTTGAAAATCAACAAAACCTGGGAAGGTCGTTGGTATGCAGAAGGGAAAGAATATGTAGACCAATTACACCAGGATTTTAAAATCCGTGAAATTGTCCGCAATGAAGCGCCTCGAGCGGGTGTCTCGCGCATCGATATCGAGAGATTCCCTGGGAAAGTTAAAGTGGTAGTCAATACCGCAAAACCAGGAATTCTCATCGGGCGGAAGGGCGAAAGCGTAAAGAAAATGCGCACCGAATTGGAAGCATTGGTGGGGAAGAAGATTGATCTCGAAATCAAGGAGATCAAATACCCGGACCTGGANGCTTATCTGGTGGCAACGACGATTGCTGAACAACTGGAACGGCGTATATCCTACCAACGGGCAATGAAAAAAGCCATGCAGCAAGCCATGCGCCAGGGTGCACAGGGAATTCGTGTGGAAGTTGGGGGACGGTTGAGCGGTGCGGAAATGGCTCGTTCGGTAAATATGCGCGAAGGTCAAGTACCCCGTCAAACATTGCGGGCTGATATTGATTTTGCGAAAACCACCGCACTNACCACTTATGGGATTATAGGGGTTAAAGTGTGGATTTACCGCGGGGAAGCACAACTTGAGACTGAAGAAACAGTTGAGGCAACCGAGGGAGTATATGTTAGTGAATAAAAATACGTTCTGGCGTAAGATGCGTTTTGGAACGAATACGCTGGACGAAAAGATGATTATGATGAGGGTGCAATTATGTTGATGCCAAAGCGTGTTAAATGGCGCAAGCAAATGCGCGGTCGCATGAAAGGGAAAGCCTACCGAGGTGCAGAAGTTACCTTCGGGGATTTCGGGCTGCAAGCTTTAGAACCAGGGTGGGTAACTGCCCGCCAGATCGAAGCCGCCCGTCGTGCTATCGTTCGTGCAATGCGCCGCCGTGGAAAAATTTGGATTCGGATTTTCCCTGATAAACCTTATACCCAAAAGCCTGCTGAAACGCGGATGGGTAAAGGGAAAGGGAATGTGGAATATTGGGTAGCTGTCGTCAAACCGGGACGAATCATGTTCGAGGTAGGCGGTGGTTTACCTGAGGAAGTGGCATTGGAAGCTTTAAAACTTGCTCAATATAAATTCTCGATAAAGACGAAGATCGTAGGCCGTTATGAGAGAGCAGGAGGCGAAGCATGAAGCTAGAGGAAATTCGAGCNTTATCTGATCAGGAGTTGAAAACGAAAATTGATGAAGCTCGCAAAGAGTTAATGAATTTTCGCTTTCAGATGGCAATGGGNAATTTACCTGATTATACTCGGCTAAAACAAACTCGGCGTTTGATCGCCCGCTTCCTGACCGTTCAACGAGAACGCCAATTAGCGGTGAAGGAAGGTGCTAAATGAATACAAGACGAAGAATGACCGGGGTTGTAAAGAGTAATAAGATGGATAAGACTGTGGTTGTCGAAGTCAGCCGCACCTATGTTCATCGGCTTTACAAAAAAGTGGTGCGTAGCAGTAAACGGATTATGGCTCACGACGAGTTAAATTGTCAAATTGGTGACCAGGTCGTCGTTGTGGAAAGCAAGCCAATCTCGCGCAATAAACATTGGGTTGTGGAAAAAATCCTTCGCCATGAAATCGGGTCGGAAAAATCGGAAAGCGTGAAGGAGATGGCCGTATGATCCAGCAAGAGACCCGTTTAAAAGTTGCAGATAATAGTGGCGCCCGCGAGTTGTTGGTTATTCATATCATGGGCGGCTCCACTCGGCGCTATGGCGCGGTGGGTGATGTGGTTGTTGCAACCGTGAAATCTGCTTCACCGCACGGAGCGGTAAAAAAGAGTGAAATTGTCAAAGCGGTTGTCGTGCGTTGTGCCAAACAATGGCGGCGCGAGGATGGATCCTATATCCGCTTTGATGACAATGCGGCTGTCATTCTGGATACCGATGGAAAAAATCCAAAAGGGACACGCATCTTTGGCCCGGTTGCGCGTGAACTCCGTGAAAAAGGCTTCATGAAAATCGTCTCACTTGCACCAGAGGTTTTGTGAGAATGGGAAAAGAAGGAGTATCAGCCGTGAAGGTGAAAATTAGAAAAGGCGATAAAGTCGAAGTGATTTCGGGTCGGGAGGTAGACCGCGGTAAACGCGGTGAGGTAATTAAAGTTTTGCCTGATACCCATCGGGTGGTTGTGCAAGGAATAAATATTCGCAAGAAGCATCAGCGCCCCGTTGAGTCGCAAGGGCGAAATATTACCCCCGGAATTGTGGAATTTGAAAGCCCGATTCATGTTTCGAATGTCATGTTGGTTTGCCCAAAGTGTGACAAACCCACCCGGGTAGGATTTCAACGCGAAGGCGAAGAAGTCCATCGTGTGTGCAAGCATTGCCAGGCGTGGATTGACTAAGGGTAATTGGGAGTAAGTTATGAATCATATGAGAGAAAGATACCAAAAAGAAGTAGCGCCAGCTCTACTGAAAACTTTAAACCTTGACAATGTAATGCAAATTCCCAAGGTTAAAAAAGTAGTGGTAAATGTTGGCGTTGGTGAAGCTTTAGATAATCCAAAAGCTTTAGAAGCTGCGGTAGAAGATATTACTAAAATAACCGGGCAGAAACCGATTGTCACGAAAGCGCGGAAAAGTATCGCCAACTTCAAGTTACGAGAAGGAAGAGCGATTGGTGTCAAAGTGACCTTGCGGGGAGAACGCATGTGGGATTTTCTGGATCGNCTTATTAATATTGCGTTGCCACGTGTGCGCGATTTTAGAGGAGTACCTACGGACGCATTTGATGGACGGGGTAACTATACATTAGGATTGCGGGAGCAATTGGTATTCCCCGAGATTGATTACGATAAGATCGATAAACTACGCGGACTCGAGATTAGCATTATCACCTCGGCGCGCACCGATGAAGAAGGCAGACAGTTACTAAAACTTTTGGGAATGCCCTTTAAGAAGGATGGGTAAACGATGGCGAAAAAATCAATGATTATTCGAGAAACAAGACGCAAGTACCCTAATCGTGTACGCAATCGCTGTAAAATTTGTGGCCGCCCACGAGGCTATTACCGACGTTTTGGGTTGTGCCGGATTTGCTTCCGCGAACTAGCATTGCAGGGCAAAATCCCCGGCGTAGTCAAGTCATCGTGGTAGACGGATGGAGAGGTGAAATATGAGTGTTAATGATCCGATAGCAGATATGCTAACTCGCATCCGCAATGCGATCATGGCTGGACACCCAACGGTGGCATTGCCGAGCTCAAAGCTGAAAGTTGCTATTGCAAAGATATTGCATGAAGAAGGCTACATCAGCAATTATGAAGTAGTGGAAGGCAAAAGCGGCGCTCAAAANGTATTGCGCATCCAGCTTAAATATGTTGGTGAGCGACGTAATCGCCGCCCCGTTATCAGTGGGTTGGAACGAGTGAGCCGACCAGGACGCCGAGTTTATACCGGAAAGGGAGAGATCCCNTGGGTCTTGTCCGGGATTGGTGTTGCCATCCTATCCACTCCAAAAGGGGTGATGACAGGAAAACGCGCCCGTCAACTGGGAGTCGGCGGAGAAGTGATTTGCAAAGTATGGTAAATCAACAACAAGCTGGATTAATTCGAATGATAATCAAAACGAATCAGAAAACAGCTTGTAAGGAGGTATGAAAGAGTGTCACGTATAGGTCGTATGCCAGTAGTTGTACCAAAAGGTGTCGAGGTAGATATCAAAGGATCCTCGATTCATGTCAAAGGTCCCAAGGGTGAACTACAGCATACCTTTCCGGCGGATATGATGGTTTCGTATGAAGAAGGGCAGATATTAGTGAAGCGACCTTCAGATGAAAACCATCACCGGGCTCTGCACGGGATGACACGAGCCCTCATCCAGAATATGGTGACTGGGGTTAGTGCAGGCTTTGAAAGGGTGTTGGAAGTCAACGGTGTGGGTTACCGAGCTGAAATGGATGGAAATACATTAGTATTGTATGTCGGATATTCGCATCCAGTGAGAATGGAACCGCCTGAAGGAATTGCTTTTGAAGTAGATGCGAAAACTCGNCANATTAAAGTAAAAGGCTTCGATAAGCAGTTCGTTGGGCAGATTGCAGCGAATATTCGTAGTGTCCGACCGCCCGAACCATATAAAGGCAAGGGTATTCGATATATAGATGAAACCATCCGGCGAAAAGCTGGAAAAGCAGGTAAGGTGTAGTGTTATGAGTACGAACAAATCTAGAGCTGAAAAACGAATACGCAGACATATGCATGTGCGCAAGACTGTCTCCGGAACGCCTGAACGTCCGCGCTTGAATGTCTTCCGCAGTGTTGCTGAGATTTATGCCCAGGTCATTGACGACACCGTTGGGCGTACTTTAGCAGCTGCTTCGAGCATTGATCATGAATTACGAGATCAAATGCAAGGGCTGAAGAAATCGGAACAAGCTCGTTTGGTAGGTTTGGCGGTTGCAAAACGTGCAAAGGCAAATGGTATCCAAAAAGTGGTCTTTGATCGCGGTGGTTATCGCTACATCGGACGAGTAAAAGCATTAGCGGACGGAGCGCGTGAAGGTGGTTTGGAGTTTTAAGCTCCATAATATACAACGCGCTGGATGGAGAAAATTATGACCGATTATATTGAGTTTGAACAAGAATTTGACGAACGGATTGTGGAAATCGCTCGAGTGGCGAAAGTAGTAAAGGGCGGGCGCCGCTTTTCCTTTCGGGTAACCGTTGTGGTTGGAGATAACCGTGGTCAGGTTGGCATAGGAATAGGAAAGGCAAACGCTGTGCAGGATGCGATGCGAAAAGCCGTAGAACGCGGACGCAAGAACATGCACAAAGTCGCTCTATACGATACCACTATACCCCATGAGATTATTGGAAAAGTTGGTGGAGCCCAAGTATTGCTCAAACCAGCTTCACGTGGAACTGGAGTTATCGCTGGAGGCGGGGTTCGCGCAGTATTGGAAGCCGCTGGTGTTTCGGATATCCTCACCAAATCGCTTGGCAGTAGTAACTTGTTAAATGTTGTGAAAGCCACAATGGTCGCATTAGACCATTTGAAGGATCCAAAAGAAGAAGCTGCCCGGCGTGGTAAGAATGTTGCCGAAGTAACTCCTTTCTGGGATCGGAGGAAAAATGCCTGAGAATACTTCTGAAAATGTCAAAACGATACGAATCACATTGAAAAGAAGTGCAATCGGATACCCGCAGCGTCAAAAGGATACGATCCGGGCATTGGGTTTGAAAAAGCTCAACCAAACCGTTGAGCATGTCGATAGCGCAGCTTTGCGCGGGATGATTGCGAAAGTAATTCATTTGGTTGAAGTGGAAGAATGAATATGAAACTGCATGATTTAAAACCTCAAGAAGGATCGAAGAAAGATCGGAAACGAGTTGGGCGTATTTCGGCTGGCCAAGGGAAGACTGCTGGCCGCGGCACGAAAGGACAGGGAGCTCGTTCTGGTGGCGGTACGCGTTTGTACCATCAAGGCGGAAACTTACCATTCTTTCGGCGACTACCGTTTATTCGTGGTAAAGGCTTCACACCGATAAATCGAGTGGAGTTTAATGAAGTTAATTTAGACCAATTAAAATCCTTCGAAGCTGGCAGTGAAGTGACCCCACAAACATTAATCGAAGCACGTTTATTACGCGATCCTCGCAAACCGGTGGTGATTCTGGGGCGAGGAGATTTGAATGTTGCATTAAAAGTGAAAGCTCATCGTGTAACGAAAGGTGCGCAATCGAAGATTGAAGCAGCTGGTGGTAGTGTTGAAATATTGGAATCGTAAAGAGATGCTGCCTGATGAATTTATTCTAGGTCAACAAAAGGAGCCCGCTTTATGAAACGGTCAGCTTGGCGCTATCTTTGGTCAGCTCACGATATCCGTCGCAAATTGCTTTTTACGTTGGGTATTCTCGCCATTTTTCGATTAGTGGCGCATGTACCGGTTCCGGGTGTGGACCGGCAAGCTATTGCAAGCATTATGTCCGGTGGCACTGCCGGTGGGACATTAGTGAGCCTCCTTGATTTGCTCTCTGGAGGAACCGTATCGCAATTTTCTGTGATGGCGATGGGTGTTTANCCTTATATTACCGCACAGATTATCCTGCAATTATTGGTGCCGATCATCCCTGCCCTGCAGAAAAGGATGGAAGAGAATCCGCGTGAGGGACAAAAATGGATGGAGAAATGGACCTATCTGTTGGCTGTCCCAATGGCGGCTCTGCAAGCAATCGGNCAGATCAACCTGTTTTCCAATTTCGCAGGAACTCAGATCATTAAAAACTTTGGTTTTAGTGGGTCTTCGCTTTTGCCCTCTCTAACCATCATCATCAGTATGACTGCCGGTACAATGTTTGCCATCTGGCTCGGTGAGTTAATTTCTGAATATGGCATTCGTAATCAAGGGCTATCCATCATCATCTTTTCAGGTATTGTCTCTCAGATACCGCAAAATTTCCTGCGCTTGATGGCGGATGAACAACATCGTTGGTTCAACCTGATTTTTATGATCGTGATGCTCACTTTGATTGTGTTTGCGATCGTGGTTGTACAACAAGGACGGCGTAATGTACCGGTGATGTACCCTGGCAGACGAGTTGGTAATCGGATGTCGATGCCAGTCAAAGGTACGTTACCATTGATGGTGAATATGGCAGGAATGATCCCGCTGATATTTGCCCAGTCATTATTGACCTTCCCGGCAATTATCGCCAGTTTCTTTTTAGGCGCCAAGACCGCCTGGGTTGCAAACATTGCAAAAGGGATCCAAAATCTATTTGGGGGCGGGAGCGCNGGCTATTATATTCTCTATTTCATCATGGTTGTGGCGTTTACCTTCTTTTACACCGATGTTTTGTTCTCGCAGCAAAATTATGGTGAAAATTTGAAAAAGGTTGGCGCACAAATCCCTGGTGTCAGTCGTGGTGCACCAACCCAAAAATACCTGATGAAGGTTCTTCGCAGAATCACGTTACCAGGTGCACTTTTCTTGGGTATAGTAGCAATTTTGCCATGGCTGATCAGCTTAGTGGTTAAATTTGGAACGAGCACCAATCCGCTATTGATCTCATCGGCTGGGTTGTTGATTGTGGTCGGTGTAGTAAGAGATCTGTTCTTCAATATCGAAGCAGAATTGAAATTGCACGGTTATGATGATGCAATGTTGATTCGTTGATCAGAGAAGGGAATAATGGCACGCTTTATTATCTTACTCGGAGCTCCAGGAGCTGGCAAAGGAACCCAAGCCCAAATTATCAATGAAAAATTGGGTTTGCCNCATATTTCCTCAGGAGATATTTTCCGAGAGAATTTAAAAAATCAGACGGAGTTGGGCAAACTGGCTGATAGCTACATTAAAGCTGGCCAATTAGTACCTGATGAAATAACCATCAGAATGATTAAAGAGCGGCTTTCTCAGCCGGATTGCATAAATGGTGCGATATTGGATGGCTTTCCACGCACACCTCAACAGGCTGATGCCTTAGAGCAAATGCTCACTGAATTTAACGCTCGTGTTGAAAGTGTTATCTACATCTCTGTGGCTGATGAGGTGCTGATAGAACGTTTGAGTGGAAGATGGATCTGCCGGGCACAAGGGCATGTTTATCACATTCTGTATAATCCACCCAAGGTGCCGGGAATTTGTGATATTGATGGCTCTGAACTTTACCAAAGGGATGATGATAAGGTCGAGACCGTACGGCAACGGATAAAGGTGTATCATCAACAGACCCAACCATTGATCGAATATTATCAGCGCAAAGGTCTTTTAGTAGAAATCGATGGAAATCAATCGATTGAGAAAATTAGCGCAGATATCATGCAGGTTTTAGACAGAAAGTAGATTGCAATGAGTTGGGAACGATCGATCATTCTCAAAAGTCCAGCGGAGATCGCGGTGATGCGCGAAGCGGGCCGGATCAATGCGCTTGCCTTGCAGGCAGTTCGAGAAGCAATCCGCCCGGGTATAACCACTGCTGAGCTGGATGAGATTGCAACGGAAGTGATCCGTAAGCATGGAGCAAAACCGACTTTTCTGGGAGTGATGGGCGCTTATCCTTATCCTGCTACGACGACGATTAGTATCAATGATGAATTGGTGCACGGAATACCTGGAAAACGTCGTTTACAGGAAGGTGATATCGTTTCGGTGGATTGCGGAGCAACATTNGAGGGCTTTGTTGGAGACGCTGCTTTTACCGTTGGCGTAGGTGAGATATCGGTTGAAGCGCAAAGACTGATTGAGGTTACCTATAAAGCATTAGAGATAGGNATTGATCACTTACGTGAAGGAAACCGAGTTGGTGATGTGGGAGCTGCTATCCAAAAATATGTGGAAGGTCAGGGTTATTATCTGACCAGGGAATATACTGGACATGGTGTAGGTCGCTCCATGTGGGAAGGTCCCCAGGTGCCCAATTATGGGACACCCGGAAGGGGAATACCCTTGAAAGTAGGAATGGTGATTGCATTAGAACCAATGGTTTTGGTTGGCACAGAACGGACAAAAGTTTTAGCTGATCAATGGACAGTCGCTTCTGCAGATGGAAGCTTAACTGCCCACTATGAGCATACGGTTGCGATNACGGAAAATGGACCTTACATCTTGACTGTGCCTTGATTTGATCAATACTATTGGTAAAAATAAGGATGACATAGGTAAAGAAAACCTAGACGAAAAAAATGAGTAAAGATATAATCAAAACTTCGGCTGATCAGCATTGGAATGGGATGCCGATTGAGAATAAAGGAGAAATGATATGAAAGTGTCATCATCAATCAAGAGACGTTGTGCAAAATGCAAAGTTGTAAAACGAAAAGGCATTTTGTATGTAATATGTCAAAATCCAAAGCATAAACAAAGACAGGGATAGTGAAAAATGGCACGTATTGAAGGCGTTGACTTACCCCGAAATAAGCGCGTGGAGATTGGCTTGACATATATCTATGGGATTGGCAAACCCCGTTCCCAAGCAATTTTACGCGCCACCAATATCAACCCTGACACAAGGGTGAAAGATTTGACGGATGCCGAGGTTGCTTTATTACGCGATTATATTGCGCAAAATTATAAAGTTGAAGGCGACCTGCGTCGTGAAGTCCAGATGAATATCAAGCGGCTAATCGAAATTGGCAGTTATCGCGGGCTGCGGCATCGCCGTAATTTGCCAGTAAGGGGTCAAAGGACCCGGACGAATGCCCGCACGCGGAAAGGACCACGCAAGACGGTGGCAGGACGCGGACGACGACGTGGAGCAAAGAAGAAATAATTTCCGTAATAGATTGGCGGGTTGGATGGGTTCCTTCCACCCAGCGGCTGTCCCAACCACCAAGGCTGTTATGGAGAGATTTGAGGAAATGATGAGAAATAAAGTGAGGTATTATGGCTCAAACAGTGCGTAGTACAAGAAGAAAAAGCGCTAAGAAAATTAAGCGAACGATCGCTACCGGCGCGGTGCATATCTTGGCAACCTTCAACAATACCATTGTAACGGTAACGGATTTGAATGGTAACACGGTTGCTTGGGGTAGTTCTGGTTCGGCAGGATTTAAGGGTTCACGCAAGAGTACTCCTTTTGCAGCCCGACTTGCAGCGGAACAAGCTTTAAAAGCAGCCCAAGGAATGGGTTTGCAGGAAGTGCACTTGATCGTCAAGGGACCTGGTCCCGGCAGAGAATCAGCAATCCGAGCAGTGCAATCTTTAGGATTGAAAATCCTGTCGATTGCAGATGTGACACCAGTGCCGCACAATGGCTGCCGACCGCCGAAGAAGCGCCGCGTGTAAGGTTGATAGAATAAAATATGGAAGGAAAAGGTTAGATCGATATGGCGAAATATCGTGATGCAGTATGTAAATTATGCCGTCGGGAAGGTGAAAAGCTATTCTTGAAAGGCGAACGGTGCATGACAGCGAAGTGTGCTTTTGACCGGCGCGGCTATGCACCAGGCCAGCACGGCAAAAGCTCGCAGTTTAAACGAAAAAGAGAATCGGATTATAACCGTCAGTTACGTGCAAAGCAGAAAGCTCGGCGCGTTTATGGGATCCTCGAACGACAATTCCGGCGCTATTATGAAGCTGCTCTCCAGCGGAGAGGGTTAACAGGCTTCAACCTGCTGCAAATTTTAGAGACGCGTTTAGATAATATCATCTACCGCTTAGGATTTGCAGAGAGCCGGGCACATGCGCGTTTATTGGTTACCCATGGTCATTTTACGGTGAATGGCAGAAGAGTGGATATTCCTTCGATGAATCTGAATGTGGGAGATACAGTGGCAGTGCGTGAAGGATCAAAGGATCTCACTTACTTCAAAGATCTTCCCGCATTGGCGGAATCGAAGGCAGTATCTCCATGGCTAACGCGTGACATTAAAACACTTAGTGGAAGTGTGACACGATTGCCCGAGCGCTCAGAAATTGACGGGAATTTACANGAACAGCTCATCGTTGAATATTATTCACGATAAGTGGATTGGAATAAGCGGAGTCATGGATCAGAAAGAGATAAAACCATTACGAACGTCAGGGTGTGGAGATGAGGTGAACCGTGATTGGCTATAATAGTTTGGTCACTCCAAAGATTGAACGTGAGGCAGAAGCCCGTAACTATGGGAAGTTTGTAATCAGCCCATTGGAACGCGGTTATGGCATCACTTTAGGGAATGCATTGCGGAGGGTTTTGCTCTCCTCGCTAGAAGGTGCTGCAGTAACGTCTATTCGCATTTCGGATATTCAGCATGAGTTCAGCGATATCCCCGGTGTCCGGGAAGATGTAATCCGCATCATGCTGAATATTAAACAATTACGAATGCGTCTGCATGACATCGATACAGCCCGGTTGCACCTTGAAGTAAAAGGTGCCGGTGCAGTTACGGCAGCAGATATCATCGCTCCACCTGAAGTCGAAATTGTCAACCCAGATTTATATCTGTTTACCGTTGACGATAGCAAAACTGAATTGGAAATCGAGATGACGGTCGAACGAGGACGAGGATATTCGCCTGCGGATGATCGAAGTGGAAAACTACCCATTGGCGAATTACCTGTGGATGCCATCTATAGTCCGGTGAAACGGGTGAATTGGAAAGTTGGCAGTGCTCGGGTAGGGCAAAGTACGAATTATGATAGTCTTATCATAGAAATATGGACGGATGGAACAATCGGGCCTGAATCAGCATTAAGCGCATCGGCGAAATTATTAATTGATCAATTGCGCCATCTAGCCGGCATAAGTGAGGAATCGCTCACCATATTCAAAGAAGAATTGGATGAAAGCGGACGACTCACCAGTGAGATGATTGAAACTCCTATCGAGAATCTCGATCTTTCGGTGAGAGTATTCAATTCATTGAAACGAACCGGTATTACCACAGTCGGTGAGGTGCTGGAATTATTGGAAAAAGGCGACGAAGCGGTAATGTCTATCCGGAATTTTGGAGAGAAGAGCCTGGATGAATTACGCCAAAAAATGCGTGAGAAAGGCTATCTCCGAGATAATGAAGAACCACCAGCGGAGTAGGTACAATGCGACATAAAATTGTTGGAAAAAAATTAGGCAGATCGAAAGACCAAAGAAATTCATTGCGACGCAATTTGGTGAAGCAACTATTTGCTTATGGACGGATCAAAACCACGCGAGCGAAAGCAGTAGCGGTACGCAACCAGGCAGAAAAACTAATTACATTGGCAAAGCGCGGTTCGAAAGGGGAGCCAATTGTTGAGGTAAACGCCCGTCGGCTGGCTGCTGCTCGCATTGGTGATGCCACAACGGTGCAAAAGCTATTTGACGATATTGCACCACGCTTTGAAAACCGTCCGGGTGGGTATACCCGCATTGTGAAATTAGGGCCTCGCCTAGGCGATGCAGCAGAACTGGTCGTTTTAGAATTAGTCGAAGAGTAAATGGATCACTGGGGAGTTGAGCGGGTTTTTAAATCATCTCAACTTTCACGGTGATTTATGGCACATTACAAAGCTATTCTTGCATATGATGGCAACCGATACGCTGGTTTCCAACGCCAGAAAAAAGGATCAGGTTGTATTACCGTTCAGGCAGTAGTTGAAACGGCGTTAGCGAAAATTGGATGGCAGGATAAGACGATCCTGTTTGCAGGCAGGACGGATACGGGTGTTCATGCAAGCGGACAGGTAATTGCGTTTCAATTGAATTGGACGCATACACTTTGGGAATTACAATCGGCACTCAATGCCAATTTACCTGCTGATGTAGCCGTTTTAGCTGTGGAGCACTGTGACAAAGATTTTCATCCGCGTTACCAAGCCCTTTGGCGGCAGTACCGCTATCGAATTTACTGTTCTCCTCAGCGACACCCGTTATATGAACGCTATGCCTGGCGAGTCTGGCCTGCTCCTGATTTCCAATCACTGCAATACTGTGCCCAATTGTTGATTGGGGAACATGATTTTGGAAGTTTTGGCAGATCTTTAAAAGCGGATGGTAATACGATCAGGTATGTTTTTTCGGCGAATTGGAGTCAATGGGAAGATATCGATATTCAGGGATTGCATTTTGAAATCCAGGCCAATGCTTTTCTGTATCACATGGTACGACGAATTGTTGCCCAAATGATTCGGGTTGGACAAGGAAGCATGACCATTGCAGAATTTGAGCAAGCCCTGAATAACACCAGAAAGCTTTCTAGCCAGTCTTTAGCACCAGCGCATGGACTGACTTTAGTGAAAGTAAATTATGGCGAATCTGCAAGAATAGAGTAAGGAAAAGAATGTTTTGTAAAATAACTAACGTGATAGTTAGAATTGAATGTGGAGAGGAATACTGTGGAAAAGACATATTATCCGAAAGCAAATGAACTCAAACAAGAATGGGTTCTAGTGGATGCGAATGACCAATATTTGGGTCGCCTTGCCACAAAAATTGCCCGTCTTTTATTGGGTAAGCATAAGCCAAATTTCACTCCTGGTGTAGAAGTGGGTGATTTTGTCGTTGTGGTCAATGCAGAGCGAATTAGAGTGACGGGAAATAAATTAACCGAGAAATTTTATTACCGCCATTCGAACTATCCTGGTGGATTGAAGGCGATCAGCCTTAAACAGCAGCTTATCAAACATCCAGATCGGGTAATTCGGAGCGCGGTTTGGGGTATGTTGCCACATAATCGTTTAGGTCGCAAATTAATAAAAAATCTGAAAGTTTATGCTGGACCCGATCATCCACATGAAGCTCAGAAACCCAAACCTGTGGCATAAGGAGTAAAACGTATGGACAATTATTACGAAGGCATTGGTAGACGAAAAGAAAGTACGGCACGGGTACGGATCATGAATGGATCTGGTAAGTTCATCGTGAATGATAAACCCGTTGAGCAATATTTTACTCGTTTAGGGGATGTGGAAGCAATTCTAGCTCCGCTAAGAACCACTGGNGAAAATCAAAGTAGCCTTGATATTACCGTGTTGGTAAAAGGTGGTGGAGTTACAGGACAAACTAGCGCGGTTCAATTAGGACTGGCACGGGCATTACTCAAGATGAATCCCGATTACAAGACAATCCTGCGTAAGGGAGACCTTCTTACAAGGGATGCTCGTATTAAGGAACGCAAGAAACCTGGTCTGAAACGAGCCCGCAAGGCGCCAACTTACACAAAACGTTAATCGTTTCTTCTCTTTGTCGAATTATTTACGATTGGAGAGATCCCAAAATTNAGATAGCGGGATTAATCCAATCGTAAATTTGTTAAATCTCATGCGATTTAAACAGGTTTATNTTTTATATGGTATAAACAAACTTATGAATATGGAGAAATATCAAATCACCATTTTGGGGTTGGGTCCTGGAGAATCTCGTCTTTTAACCCNGGAAGCCTGGCAAGAATTAGAAAAAGTTACCGAAGTATACCTGCGCACAAATCGTCATCCGGCTGTCGCGGGATTTCCCGCTCATTTACAGGTTCATTCCTTCGATGATATTTATCAAAAGGCGGGNGATTTTTCTTATGTATATCAGACTATCGTGGACAAAGTGATCGAGCTTGGCAAGAGATCGCAGGGAGTCCATTATGCTGTGCCAGGCCATCCCTTTGTAGCAGAGGCAACCACACCCTTGATTATAAATAGAGCACAGCAAGAAGGGATGAGTGTGCGAGTCATCGAAGGGATTAGTTTTTTAGAACCGCTATTTACGGCACTGAAATTAGATCCTCTACCTGGATTGACCATCACTGATGCATTAGAATTAGCTGCTACCCATTATCCGCTCTTTCCACCTCATTATCCCGCAATTATTGCCCAACTCTATTCCCGCCAAGTTGCCGCGGATGTAAAACTGACATTGATGGAGGTATATCCAGCGGAACACGAGGTGAGTTTAGTGCATTATGCCGGTACAAAGCAACAATCTATCGAAAATTGTTATTTATATGAAATTGATCACAGCTCTCAGATTGACTGGATGTCATCTCTGTATTTGCCGGCGTTAGATAAGCCAGCCTCGTTTGAAGCATTTCAAGAGGTAATCGCTCATTTGCGTGCTCCGGAAGGATGCCCTTGGGATCGAGAGCAAACTCATGCCTCTTTGCGCCCCCATTTATTAGAGGAAACATATGAATTACTGGATGCACTGGACAAAGGGGATACCAATTCCATAAAGGAAGAATTGGGCGATTTACTATTACAAGTGCTGATGCATGCTCAAATTGCCCATGAAGAGGGTGAATTTGATTTAACGGATGTATTACGGACTGTCCATCACAAGATTGTCAGCCGGCATCCGCATGTGTTTGGTAACTTGAATGTTTCCGGTAGTGGAGAGGTGTTGCGGAATTGGGAGGCGATAAAGGCGACGGAGAGGGTGAATAATGGCAAGGCAGACAAGGGTTTATTGGACAGCATTCCACGTTATTTACCAGCTTTAAATCAAGCGGAGCAATACCAACAGCGAGCAGCCCGGGTTGGCTTCGATTGGAAAGATTTGGACGGGGTCTTGCAAAAAGTCAATGAGGAATTGGTAGAGCTTTCACAGGTGACAGACGATCAATCCAAAATGGAAGAGTTTGGCGATTTGCTGTTTTCATTAGTGAATGTGGCGAGATGGTTTGGGATTGATGCAGAAAGTGCCCTGCGCACAGCGAATGAACGGTTTGCAAACCGGTTTCGATATATGGAAGGAGAAGCTCGCAAAAGAGGAAAATCGCTCAATCAGATGACGATGGAAGAGTTAGATGTGTTGTGGGAAGAAGCGAAGTCTGATAACCATTAAGGTTGTACACCCATTAAATTGAGCTGATAGAGGGTGGGTTCAAAATTTGGGTGGTACTTCAACGATTCACGAAAATCAGCGATGGCACCGTCCCGGTCACCGAGTGCATTCTTTGCCATGGCACGCCAGTAAAAACTTTCTTCAAGGGCTGGTTCATCTAGCGCGGCGTTGATGGCGGTGTTAGCGAGATTAAGCACATCGTAATATCTGCCAACGTAAAAATAAGCGAAATAAGGTCCCGTTTCATACCACAGGATGCGGTAAGGGCGAACGGTGCGATCTTCTGGGAGGGTGTTGTATATCTTAAAAGCTTCATCGTAAGCTTGCGCTGCTCCAGCATAATCCTGCAATTCTTTTAGATTTGTGCCGCGGTTATACCAGGCAAAGAATTGATCCACTCCTTCGGTTTTAAAAATTTCATCAGAAGCGAGTTGGGCTGCGTTGAGATAGTTCGTTTTTTCGTCCCAATTGTCACCGAGGATAGTTTTGACCGTCGTTTCCTTCTCGGGCGGGTAGATAATAATATATGTGTAATTGAAAGACCGCCAACCGCGCAGGAAATTATCGTAGGAGACCTCAAAATCGGGGGTAAAGTACGAATCTTGGGTGATCAGCACCTTTCGTTCTTCATCGTAGCCGGTGACTACCACGTAATGTCCCATCCAACTTTTTACGCCGCTGATATCGCGGATCCAGGCGCCTTTTTCGACCAGAACCGGGAAGCCATTCGATAGAAAAATTTTGATCAAATCAATGTTGCCGCCCACGCGCACGACAGCAGATAATTTCGTTTGTTCTTTGACATACGCTTCCATTTCGTAGGGCATAACGTTTTTATCTTTGTCGTATGGCTTTAACCATTTTCCGGTATCCAGTCGGTCGCCTTGCCAACCCCAATAGGATAACGCCATTGCCAGGTTAGCTGGTGCACAATAATTCCATAACCCATGTTGGTTCATGTATCGTACCCCTTTTAACGCGATCTTATCGGGGAGCGGGGTTGGGATCGGTGTCGCGGTGGCAGTAGGTAAAGGAGTCCCAACCTGGGTTGGAGATGGGGTCAAGGTGAGGGTCGGTGTGACTGTATTCAGTGAATTTAATGTTGCGCTGACGATCGCCTCGATTTGTTGTTGAGCGGGTGCAAAGGCGACCTTTTCTGGAGGTGAGAGAAATCCTTTAACGAGAACTTTTACCTCATCGATACGCCAAGCTAAACGCTCGTGAATTGGGGGAAGTTGATATAAGATTCCGCCTAACAAAAATAGGCCGAATAGCCCAAAGACAAACCTAGTCAGCGAAGTTTTTTTCATATATAAACCGATAAATATCTTATTAAAACCTAATCGTGTTATTGTATCAAAACGAAACGATTATAACATTGAATACGGGCGAAACCAAAAATGGGGCTAAGAAGGAGTTTTATTTCATAAACTTGGATTAACCATCGTCAACAGGCGGAGCAGCATCCCCATAATCTAAAATTTCTCTTGTTCCGCTGCCGGGTTGGGGAGGACCAACAATCCCTTTTTCTTCCATGATGTCCACTAAGCGGGCTGCCCGGGTGTATCCGATTCGTAAACGCCTTTGTAACATCGAAATCGATGCACGCCCCTGACGTCGTGATAGATCAATCGCTTCTTTGAGTAACGGATCTTGCTCTTCTTGTTCTTTCATATCCTCCCATAAGGGGATTTGCTTAAGGGGCAGGGCTGGGGAGGTGGCTGCAGAGAGCTCACTCGGAACAGAGGTTGGTGCGGGATTGGTCATTGTTTGAGCTTGCCAAAATTCCACTAACCGTTGAATTTCGATATCGGATACATAAGTCCCTTGTAAACGAATAGGTGCAGGGGCATCAGGGGCTTGAAAGAGCATATCGCCCCGGCCCAGTAACCGTTCCGCACCGGGTTGATCAAGAATAACCCGGCTATCGATGCCGGAGGCAACGGCAAAGGCAACCCGTGCAGGAAAATTGGCTTTAATTAAACCGGTGACGACATCCACGGAAGGTCGCTGAGTGGCGATAACCAAATGAATGCCTGTGGCGCGCGCTAATTGTGCCAGACGGGTGAGATTGCGTTCTGTTTCTTCAGGCGCTAACATCATTAAATCGGCTAATTCATCAATGATAACGACCAAAAAAGGCATTGGTTGTTCATTGGAGGATTTGATCCGGGCGTTGTATTCGCTGATATTCCGAACGCCAGCTTGAGCAAGTTTGTGATACCGCTGATCCATTTCGCGAGTGATCCATTGTAAAACGCCGACAATACGATTGAGGTCCACGACCACTGGGGCAAGGAGATGCGGAATGCCATTGTAATTGGACAATTCGACCCGTTTTGGATCTACCATAATGAGGCGTAATTGATCGGGGGTGTTATGGATGAGCAGGCAACTGATAATGGAGTTTACACATACTGATTTACCGGAACCAGTTGTCCCAGCGATGAGCAGGTGCGGCATTGCTGCAAGATCAACCGCGACCGCGTTCCCCGCTACATCCTGACCAAGTGCAAAACGCAATGGAGACTGTAATCCTTGGAAAGCTTTACTCTCAATGACATCCCGCAAGGTGACTGTGGCGGGTTGTTCATTCGGTACTTCTATTCCGACATAGCCTTTGCCAGGAACAGGTGCTTGAATGCGTACGGTGCGGGCTGAGAGGGCAAGGGCAAGATCATCTGCCAAAGAAGCGATTTTTCCCACTCGTACACGCGTCTTGCCACTGCGTGATTCGACAAAATCTGGTTCCACGCCAAATTGCGTGATGACTGGTCCGCGATGGATCTCAACGATATGAGCTGGAGCCCCAAATGATTGCAAGGTTTCTTCGATGATTCGCGCACGATGTTGCTCGATATCACTCGTATTGGCTGCAGGAACGCCGGCTTCGAGGATCGTTTCCGGGTTTGGACATTGCCAGACTGGTAAATTCTCCTGTATTTTTACAGTTGGGGTTATGGTGGGTAATGGTGATGGATTTATATTCGGAGGGGGTGATGATGGTTTTGGTTGTACCCCCGACGAGAGGTTAGTTTTGGATGGCAGTGGTGAAAAACTGGGGGGTGGGGGTTGAGGGTGAACCGTGCGCTCGTTGAAAAACCGCTCGATAACCGCTTGCAGTTTGTCATTCATTCGTTGAAAAGCGTGGATGATATCGACAATTTGTAAATCAAAGGTCATGATAAGACTGATTACAAACCACGCCATTAGAACAATCCCACTGCCGATCATTCCGAAACTGTTATTGAGCAGTGAGAATAGGGCGGCGCCAATTTTCCCGCCTGCGTTACCCCGAGAGATCCATTCTTCAGGAGGAGCATTGGAGAATATTAAAAAGAGGTAATGGAAATCCCCCAATAAATTTAAATATAGAAGTACAATGCCAATTCCCCGTTCTAGGGAGAGGTGTGGAATATTTTCAAAGTTGCGAATAATCAACCAGATACCAATAAAAAGAAACGCCAGTGGAAGAAGGATTTTTCCCAAGCCAAAATAACGGGAGAGAAAATCTGTGAATTGAGTGGTCAACCCTCCTTGGGTTAAAGAAGCCATACTTAAAATCAATAGGAAACCACTTAATGCAAGCACCACACCAAGGATATCCAGTTTGCGGTTGAAGGATAACCCGCCGGCGGATACCTTGGAAGGTTTAGCGGTCGGTTTTGTTGACTTAGCTGATTTGGTGGGTGGTGCAAATTTCTTTTTGGGAAAGAATCGGCGTAACCAGCGCATCGAAATCCCAGCAGATGGATTTTTCTTTGTGATGGGGACTTTTTTGGCTTGGGGATTTTTATTTTTTGCAGGGTTGTTTTTCGATTTCATAAATATCAAGTCATGCAATATTCAGACCAACTGTGATTAAAAAGATTATAGCACGGATGTTTTGCAAATTTGAGAAGTCAAACCTTTAGGGATATTTCAAGCAAATGACATGATGCAAGCGGTTATAATTCAAGTCAATGGAAGCGGGTTATCTGAAGGTGATTATGCCCCATCCTGTTTTGGAATGGTATGAATAACAAACAATTACCCATCTCGGTTCCTCATTTGATCTTTTTTACCATCGCTCGAACCATGTTCAACACGATGTATCGGATGGTTTATCCATTTTTAGGTGTTTTTCAAGCTGGATTGGGCGTCACCCTGGAGCAATTATCGATACTCATGACGGCGCGGGCAAGCTTAGGCGCGATTGTTCCCATCTTTGCAAGTGTGGGTGATTCGCATGGGCGCAAAACGGCGATGCTTTTGGGATGTGGGCTGTTTATCATAGGAGCGGGTTTGGTAGTACTGTGGCCGACTTATGTAATGTTTTGCGCTGCTCTACTCCTGACCATGGTCGGGAAATACATTTTCGATCCATCTTTATTAGCTTTTGTAGGCGATCAAGTTCTATACCATGAACGGGGCCGCATTATGGCATTGTTGGAATTGGGGTGGTCATTTTCTTTTTTGTTTGGAGTTCCTTTGGTTGGTTTGATCATCAGTAAAAATGGTTGGATGGCGCCCTTCCCGCTATTTATCGGTCTGTGTTTTTTGATTATATTAGGCATTGTTAAAATCCTCCCCTCTGATGGCACGAGAAAGATTCGCTCACAAAATGAGCGGCATTCTGTCCTTCAGGTGGTGACTTCAACACTTGCATTGAATGGGCTATTGATTGGATTAAGCGTCAGCGCAGCCAATGAGGTGATCAATCTGGTTTTTGGGGTTTGGCTGGAAAATACCTTCCAGCTCAAAATTGCTGCATTAGGAGCAGCTACTGCGGTGATCGGTGTTTCCGAACTGGTTGGGGAATTTCTGGTTGCCACTTTTGTGGACCGTTGGGGAAAACCACGCACGGTTTTTCTAGGCATTCTTTGTAATAGCCTCGCAAGTATTGGTTTACCTTTACTCAGCCATTCCGTCTATGGGGCGGTTTTGGGATTATTCTTTTTTTATATCACCTTTGAATTCACTTTGGTAAGCAGTATTCCGCTTATGTCCGAATTACTGCCGCAAAGCCGAGCCACAATGCTATCCTCTACAGGCGCTAGTCACTCACTTGGCAGGGCTGTGGGAGCATTGCTCGCCGCTCGCTTATATCATTTTGGAATTTCGGCTAATTTAATTTGCTCGATTTTGCTCAATATTCTCGCCGCTGCGGCGCTGGTAAATTTAGTGAGAAGAAAAACTCTCTGAGCGGTTAGGGATGATATAATCTTATCTATGTATCGAAAATTGTGGTTAATCTTGTTTATTGTTGTCTTGATAACGGTGGTTGCCAGGAACACACCGGTTCAAGCGGCACCATCTTTTCAGCTGACCCCTTTCCCGACCCCCACACCAGGCCCAGATGGGAGGATTATTTATATTGTCCAACCGGGCGATACGCTTATTCGTATTTCTCTCATTTCTGGGGTGTCGATTGAGGAGTTGCGCGGATTAAACAACATCACCGGCGACAACATCACCGCTGGTCAAAAGTTACTATTAGGCTTAGGTGGTCCTTCAATAGTGTCACCGACAGTAGGACCAAGCCCAACGCCAACTCCCATTACACCCACCCCAACGCCCAAAGCAGGATTAGGGGTGATATGCGTCTTGCTATATGACGACATCAATGGAGATGGAAAAAGGCAAGAGACGGAAACTGCGATTGGTGGAGGCGCAGTCAGCTTATCCGAACAACAGGGCAAGGTCTCAGAGACAACCCAAACGAAAGCAGGCAGTGACCCCATTTGTTTTAAGGACTTACCCGAGGGGGAATATACTGTATCTGTTGCCATACCGGAAGGATACAACCCGACCACGGTCAACAGCGCAGCTATTAAACTGGCTGCAGGAGATGAAACCTACTTGAATTTTGGCGCTCAAGAAAATACGCAAAAATTAGCGGAAGCACCAACTCCTAGCGGTAGCGGTAAATCCCCATTATTAGGTATCCTTGGCGCGGTTATCCTGCTAGCCGGGATTGGGTTAGGTCTGTTTGGAACTCGAATGCTGCGCGGGAAATAGCTTTATCTGATTTCTTGATAGATTTTCTCAATTTGAGAAGAGAAAGCAGCGTTTTGATATTGTGTTTGGCGCAACGCTGCTTTATTTTTTAATGCTTGATTTATTTCTTCTTCTACAACCATGGTGATCATCGCGGCACTGAGGAGACGATCGGAATTGCCTTCCACAAGGTATCCTGCGTCGCCAACAATTTGGGCGAGGCTGGGAGAATCAAACCCAATGAGTGGGATTCCGGATAAAAGAGCGCGACGGGCAAAACCACCCCAATAGGGCTCGGGAGTGAGCTGGATGAATGCCTGTGCCTGCGCAATCAAGTCATCCATAGTCAATGGGTTTAATCCATGAAAATTAATTAGGTGGATGGTTGATGAACTTTGGAATCGTTCCACCAATAATTTTTCCTCCTCGTTGCTCGGAAGGATGCATAAATGGATTTCATCACCTAGAGCTGCACTGACTTTGTTCCAGGCATTGAGAAGGGAGAATAGCAGCGCCGTTTCGCCGTTTCCGATGTACAGAAAATAGGGTTGGGAAGGAACAGGGATATCGGTCGGTTGGGAAAATGATGTGAAGGGTATTGCTGGCGGGGGTAAACGGTAAATTTTATCGATTGGGATGTCATGATCAGAGGGTGGAAGAAGATCATTGGGGAACAAGAATCTATCCATGCGGTCGATCCCACCGGCGGCGGTTGCGTATAATAACCTTTCCCAAAATAAGGAGCGCCGTTGATACACTGGAGATAAGGTATATTGGGCAGGGCTGAAGACCACGGGCAACTCTCGCAGGATTGGCGTAAAGGGGTGGGTGAGATGTAAAACCGAAGCTTTGGTTTTTTGGATTATTTTTGGTAAAACCAATTGTTGCCAGATGAGTCGATCTTTGGGGTTGTTTTCTAATTCGTGATAAATTGGCAGAAAGGTATTTAATCCGAGCAGCCAATCGGGAGCAACTTGGGGGATGGCAAGATATATCTGAAAATGGTTGGGGATGGAAGTCAATAATTCCACCGTGTGAATGGCAGACGGAGAAAGAGGATGATAGATTAAATCCCAACCATCTAATAATAACTTCATATCAAGAAGAGGCTTTGATTTTGTTGAGGAATCGTTTTTCGTCGATGACAAATCTCTCGTGAGTGCCATCCCCGAGGAGTATGTCGTTGTTGTGGGCAGATACTTTAAACAAGACTTTTAACCCATTCACTTCTATCACTTCCGCCTGTACCCGTACCATACTTCCTACCGCACAAGGGGCTAGATGGCGGACATGGACTAAAATGCCAACGCTCGAATAACCACTGGGAAGCTTTTCCGCTAATAAGCGGTGACATGTGCGTTCCATAAAAGCAATCATCCAGGGCGTAGCGAGGACACGCGAATTACCACTACCCAAATGAGAGGCAGTGTGGGTTTCCTCAACCAAGAACGATTCTTCCCGCATCATTCCTGTTTTTACAATACTATTCAAATCAATATCCATATTTACCTCGGTCAATGAGTTGGTAGGTTTTCAGACACGATCAGCTGAGATGATCCTGCAGTATATCCGATTTTTTCACCTTTATATTTGGAAAGTTATCACCCCAATATTTTACCTATTAATCCAAGAAATAAGCCAGCATTAAATTTATGGTGAGTAAATCTCATGCCATCTGCGGGTCTTTTTACCGAGACATGGAATGATACAGAGACAATCTTTGTTTCTATCCATACAAAAAAAAGACTGGTAGTTCCACCAGGCAGAACTACCAGTCCGATTACTTTATTGAGTGGGTAGATATAATTTTACAAATTTATTGTGTATCATTTTGTAATGATCCGGATTAACAAAATTTGCTTTAGTTCCCTTAGGGGCAATAACCGAAATTAATATTATCCACCGTCATTCCGCTGCGCACGCGCACGGTGGCATTTCTGGGTGTGAGCGGCACGCCAGGATCAGAGGGGATCACACAATACCGCCCCGGCTGGATTGCAGAGAAGAAATAGCGTCCCCACGCGCCGGTTGTGGTAGTGGCTACAACCGCCCCGCCAGGACAAGCCCCCTTTCGTAAGGTAACCGTCAGCCCGCCAAAACCGCCATCTCCCTCATCCCGAGTGCAGTTCTTGTTCATATCCTTGAACACATAACCGCCCAAATCACCGGGATATTGCGGTGCTTCGGTGGTGGGCGGCGGCGGGGCAGTTTTGCGGGGAGTAGCGGTTGGAGTGGCAGTAGGGGTGGTTTTTCCTCCCGCGCACAAGCAGGGTTCATCGCCGGTGGGTTCAAAACCATACGTCCAGCGACAGGTATTGTCCACTTCGGCAATCAATTTAATGGGGTAATAGCGGTTGGAGCGGAAGGGTGAGCCGGCTTCTTCATAAGTAAAATGGTCGTTATAGTCATACCATTGCGGCTGATCCACCCCCTGGTCTGCCCAGACGCCCCACATAAAGCGGTCATCGTTGCCGATCAGGCTGTACTTGAAAGCAATTTGTACCGCCGGCGGCGTGCCTGCTTTAAACCTTGCCCAGGCGGCATCGGGATCATCCGTGTTATACCCCTGGTCAAAAACCAGTCGGTCATAGCTGTTTTCCACCTGCGGAGGGTCGGCGTAACAGGGTTTTTCACCGCCCACATCGTTATCGGTATCCTCCCACACCCGCACGCCCTCGACGCTCCAGGTATCCATCAACGGTGAGCGGGCTTCAAACAGCCAGTCACCGCGCCCGTCAATATCCAGATCCAACTCCAGACGATACGCCCCTTCTAAGGCATTGCTGGCTTCCCGTAAGCCATAGAGATAGAGGGTGACAAACATCCAGGTTTCATCTGGGCCAATCTTGGCTTCCCGAATATCCAGATCAGGGAAGAAAACATCCATGCTTTGGGCATTAAAAGGGCGTTCGTATAAATTATACAGATATTCATCGCCTCCAGGGGGCTGATTGGCAACTCCCTGCCGCGCCGTATCTCCGCTGATGGTGTCAAAAATGGCGGTGCGGGGGCGGGCGGGCTCGCCGGTATGAGGCTATGGGCGAGTGTGGGGGTAAGCAGCAGCGCCTCCGTAGGCGGC
>JGI24721J44947_10001132_pt1 | contig 37430 bp, 35 predicted proteins | sample YelNatPaOPGAMG01_FD_44947 | JGI IMG/M metagenome (IMG submission 44947) | reverse complement strand
TTACATCCAGTCTTGATTTTACCATAGGTACGAATACCTCATATATCCTTTTTACCTCTTCAAAAGTTCGAGCCATATTTATAATCAGATATACCCTTTGATTGTATAGTTTTTTTGATATAACCTTTATAAAACTATATGCATCAGTAAGAGCAGTCGGATCTGGATTGGTAACTATTATTATATTGTTTGAAGCTAAAGAAAAATTTATAATATTTTCCTGAATACCCGCACCCACATCAATTATCAAGGCATCTGTTTGAGACTCCAGTGTGCCAAGGGATAAAAAGAGCTCTTCTTGCTTATATGCTGGGAGGTTGGCAGCATCTGATATGCCTGATGCCCCAGATATTAGTATTGGACCATTATCCACAAAGTATAATATATCTTCAAATGGAGTATTGTTATATAGAAAGTCTGCCCAATTTTTTTTGGGTTTTACTCCTAATATGATGTTTGTATTAGCCAGACCCACATCAGCATCGAGAAGGACAGTTTTTATACCTCTTCTTGACAGAGAAAGAGCTACGTTGGCGCTCAATGCCGTTTTGCCAGTACCACCCTTGCCNCCTGCAAAGGAGATTGACAACTTGTTCTTAAAGGGTTGACGATTTGATTGAGAATATAGAGCATTGTTTANCNTTTCCCTTAACCTTCTTAATTCCTGTGCCTGATCNCTCATACTTTAGACTCTTCAGTGTAGNAATCTCTAAATTTAATATTTAGCTGGTTTGAAAGTGAATCATCTGATGCTACCTCCAGATTTTCTGGAACGTTTTGACCGGTACCAAAAAGCGATATTGGCAAATTATTTTTTATTGACAATTCTACAATATGCCCGAGCGACATAACTTCGTCAAGCTTTGTCCATANAATACTTACAGGATTTAATGCCTTAAATTTATTTATATACAGGTCTAATTCTTTTGCCTTATAGTTTGCACAAAGAACCAGGTGATGCTCTGTCTTTACCCCGGTAGATAAAAAGGCTGAAACTTCCTTAATCTTATTGTCCATAAGAGGAGAAAACCCCATGGTGTCTATTAAAAATATATCAATTGAATTCTTCTCTCTTTTTATGATATCCTTTAACTCTTTGGGCGAGTGTATCACAAAAAAGGGTAGGTCCATAATATCTGCGTAGGCCTTTAGCTGATCCAGCGCTGCTATCCTGAAGGTATCGAGGGTTATGAGGCAAATCCTTTTCTTCATCAAAAGTGACATCTGTGCCGCAATCTTTGCAATTGTTGTGGTCTTTCCTACCCCGGTAGGGCCTATAAGCGCTATTGCGCTGGCAGAATCTCTGTCGTTAAAAAATGAATAAAATTTAAGCCCTTTAAAAAAGTATTTCGATTTTCCGTCAAATTCTCCAGAAGTGCTGACCAATATAGACTCTTGTTTTCCCGTTTCCTGAAAATCGTGAAATCTAAGAAATGCAACTTCATCCTCATCTGTTTTTTCCACTCTTCTAAGCAGCGCTAACTCTTCCTGACTTTTTTTTAGCTCTTGTAACTCCTTTTTGAACTCTTCAACGTCTTTAGCTAATTCATCGAGCTTTTTGCCCTCTTGATTGACTGTAGCCATCACCTCAACGGCATCCTGTTTTTTCCAGATCATCCATCGAGGGGCAACATTGATAGACCTTGAATAGAGAATCAGTGCATCCTCACCCAGATCTCTTCTGATCATCAAAATTGCCTCTGCAATAGTTTTTGCAACGTATCTTTTTGCGTTCACTGAAGTATCTCGCTTAATTTTTTATAGGTGTCACCAAAACTTGAGGTATCATATGGATCCTGTTTCAAAAACTCTTCAATCCTCGATATCTTCTCAATACTCTCATCTATTTTTGGATTTGAACCCTTTTGGTAAGCCCCAATATTAATAAGATCGTATGCCTCTTTATACGAGGCTATCAACTCTTTTATGCGATAACTAAGATTTAAGTGATCTTTTTGGGCAATAGAGCTCATAAGTCTGCTTATACTCTGAGATATGTCTATCGGCGGATAGTGTCCTCTTTCTGCCAGATCTCTGGACAAAACGATATGCCCATCCAATATACTCCTTGCATGATCGGCTATAGGCTCTGACAGATCGTCTCCCTCGACAAGCACGGTATATATACCCGTTATAGATCCTTTGTCAGATGTACCTGCTCTTTCTAAGAGTCTTGCCATCATAGTAAAAACAGAGGGGGGATATCCCCTGGTAGTAGGCGGTTCGCCAATAGACAAACCGAGCTCTCTTTGCGCCATACAAACCCTTGTTAGAGAGTCCATCACCATAAGCACGTCCATGCCCAGATCCCTGAAATACTCTGCGATAACAGTCGCCGTAAAAGCAGAAAGCACTCTCTGCGAGGGTGGATTATCTGAAGTGGATACTATCACCACAGACTTTGCAAGACCATCTTCCCCTAGACTCTCTTCCAAAAATTCCCTTACCTCACGACCCCTTTCTCCAACCAGCGCAATAATATTTACCTGTGCATCACAAAACCTTGATATCATACCGAGCAGTGTNGTTTTACCAATGCCAGAACCCGCGAATATTCCCATTCTTTGGCCTTTACCTAAGGTCAAAAGGCCATCAATAGCTCTAATGCCTGTAGAAATAGGCTCTCTTATTCTGCCCCTTGTCAAGGGATGAGGAGACTTGTTTTCTATCGATCTATATTGCGAGGTATCGTCTCTATCTATATGTTCGACTGACAGAGGCCTTCCTAAACCGTCAAGCACATGTCCTAAAAGATGTTTGCCTACCCATAAACCCAACTGTTTGCCTGTTTTTTTCACTATTGACCCAGGCTCTATGCCTTCTACTGCATCAAATGGTGTAAGATATACTTTATTTGATGCAAATCCAATAACCAGACATGGGATCTGGCTTTTTCCAGAATCAATGTAAACAATCTCGCCAATAGAGACCTTTGGGCCAATTGATTCAACAACATAGCCGCTAATCCTATCAATTGTACCATTCCAGGGAAGATAGTTGTAATCATCTATAAAATCTTTAAGTAAAACAAGGTCCTTCATATCTATTCGAAAATCCTTTGTAATTCATTAAGAAAATCATCTTCAATAGATTTTATTCTTCCGTCAAGAAACCCAAAATCAGTTTTTATAACGAAATCTCCACTTTTTATCATTGGATCGACTTCAACAGGTATGTCAAAATCATTAAATTTATCAGCATCATCTTTTGAAACTTTTAATTTTATCTCGATGTTTGGTGGAATTTCTCTTAAAAATGCGTTTATGCGTTCTTTCAATATATCTTCTTTCTTCAAAAAATTTGAATGCAAGATCTTATTTATTGATTTTATTACTATATTAAAAGCTTCTTCCTCAAGCCTTTTCTCAATTTTTGAAATTGATTCCTTATTCTCATTTTTTAGTTTTACAATCTGCTCTTTAAATATTTCTGATCTCTCTTTATCTTTTATTTCAAAATCTTCTCTTACTTTTTCCAACCCTTCCTTGTAACCTAATTCGAAACCATCTTTTTTGGCTTCTTGCTTTAGTTTCTCTATCTCCGACATTGCTTGATCTATTAGCTCCTGCTTATGCACAGAGTCTTCTTTTTTATCATCAACCTCTGGCAAAGCATTACAATCAGAACCTTCTATCTGTGCTTTTACTGGAACGATGAATCCTTCATCTATTAAACAGACATTTTTCAAGATCTTAGAGCTTTTTGTTTTCATCTTTTAACACTTTTAGCAAATCATTTATATCACTCTCTTTAAAAACAGATTCTTTCATTGAATCCTTTATCTTATCAACCAATTCGCTTCTAAGTACCTTTATATCTTTTGCAGCATCTATGCCTATTTTTACTGCATCTTTATCAATAGATACTACTGTAACGGTAATATTGCCTCCAATAATAAAGCTCTGGCCAGTCTTTCTGCTAATAACTAACACTAATGTCCCTTTCATAGTCAATAATATTTCCCGATAAATCTGTAGAACCCACTATTACAATATCCAGAGTACTGAGAAGGTCTATCTCCATACCCCTTTCAAGATAGGTAACAGAACCGTCTTCTGTCATCTTTGCAAAAACCTTTACAATTGGTCTTAATGGATAAGAAATATTGACAGACTTTACCACGCCAATCAAGTTATTTGAGAGGATTACCGATGTGCCAGATGGATAGATTACTATTTTGCTGGAAAAAACTTTTACTATATCAGGATCAAAAAGCCTACCAGATTGAGACATAACATATTCATATACCTCGCTTGGAAAAAGCGCCTTTCTGTATGGCGTATCGNATGTCATACTTTCAAATACGTCAACCACGGCAATNACTCTTGCAAGCTCAAATATCTCTTCGNCTTTTAGCCCCATAGGATAGCCGCTGCCATCAAATCTCTCGTGATGCTGCAGAACTGCTTTTCTAACTGATGAAGAAAATTTATTTTTTGTAAGAATAGAGTCTGCAAATTTTGGATGTTGCTTAATAATTTCTCTTTCCTCTGAAGTGAGTCTGCCCTTTTTGTTTCTAATATCTTCGTCAATAAATGCGTACCCAATGTCGTGTAAAAATGCAGCTTTTGCCAGCTCTCTCAGTTTATTTTCACCAAACCCCAGATTGATACCCAGGACGGAACAAAACAACATTGTTCTGGCAAGATGTCTAAAAAGATAGTCAGATGAGACCATAAGATCGTCGATGACTATTGCTATATTCTTTTTGTTCAGTATTTCGTTCAATACAGTAACAGCAAGGTGCTGAATCTTTTGCGGGTCCAGTTCATGGGATCTCTTTATCTTCCCAAAGACCTCTCTTGAAGTTTTTATTATTTCAAGCTCTGTGTTTTGAGAGATCATCTCGAGCCTCTCAATGTCTTCAAAACCTACTGCGTCAACGTATACATAGTTGAAACCTAATTCCTTTAGACGTCTTATAACGATAGCCTTCAGCGGTATATCTGCCCCGATAAGAACGCGCCCTGCCCCATCAATCACAGGATAGGCCAATACATCGCCTTCCTTAAGGTTTTCAACCCTTGTTCTTATCATTAAAGTGAGCTCCCAATAATAATTTAGACAAAAGTTATTTTTCGCCTATTAATGCTATTATAACACAAAGGCGGTTAACTATTAGAAGATAAATAGTACCCTGAGCATCCTGCTCGGGGAAAGTTCTTCATAGTACCGTGAGCATTCTGCTAGCGGAAAGCTTTTTTGTTCTTAAAAACTACCAAGCAGGATGCTTGGCTTACTATAAAAGCAAAGCTACTCCAGTAGTGGTGCTATATACCATAAGTGCAGAGCTAACAGAAAAGAGAGCTACCAAACAAGCAACTTGCTCGCGGAATGTTCTTCATAGTACCCTGAGCATCTTGCTCGGGGCGCATTGCTTTTGATTCTTAAAAGCTACCCAGCAGGATGCTGGGCTTACAATAAAAGCTTTAGTGAACTAAGTGTTTTGATCTAAAAGTTTTTTTTCTTTTTCGGGGACTAAATTTGTTTGAAGGTACTCTCTCTTTGAATCCTCATCAAATCTTAATTCATTTAGATCTTTCTTTACTCTTTCAATCTCTTTGTTCAATATTTCTATATTCTCACCCTGAATCCTTTTTAATTCGTTTAGTATCTCAATAGATTCCGCTTTAAATTTACCAGATTTGGTTTTTATTTCATCAAGTTTTCTGATTACCAAACTCTTTTCCTTTACAAGATCATCCACATCGCTGATCTTTTTCTCTATCAGGAGTTCTCTTTCCTGAAAAAGGAGCTTTTTAAATTTCTCAAGAAGTTCATCTTCGCTCACTTTACCAGGAGTCCCATCTTTGAGAATGCCTCTTCCCACGTATTTCTAAGCGAGGATATGAGTTTAATAACGTTGTCTATCCTTTCGACAGAATTTTCTGCATTAGCAATTGTAAGCTCTTTCGTGTAATAAAAATAAAGGGACGTAAGAGAACCTGTAATATCTTTGTCCTGACTCTGATCTATCATAGAAATCAGAGTCAATATTATCATCTGAGCCTTTGATATACTTTTGCTCTTTATAAACAAATCTTTATTTTTTATTGCCTCTTTGGCAATCTTTAAATTCTTTATAACTGCTTCATAAGACATAATTATAATCTTCCACGGTGGAGACGTCTCTANNTCATTTGCTTTATATACCTGTGTACCATAAGGTGTCATCTTTTCCTCCCTAAATTAACAATTATGANTAACTTGACGAGCCTGATGAGCTTGAAGTGCNGCTCGATCCTGTAGCTGAGCTCAAGCCACCAGCAGAAGAAAGGCTCCCCGAAAGAGAGCTGGANCCAGACATCGCTGACGTTTGATATCCCAACCACATATTCTGTAAATCAAGGCTAGCAAGGGTAGCTTCCATTTGAGCAAATTGTTGAAGATAAAGATTTCTCCTTTGTTGAACAAAGGAAGTTTGTTGATTTATCTGATTTTGTAACGCTGTATTGTTGTTTGTAAGATTGGTAATTACAGAAGATACCTGTCCATAAGGCTGAGTGATTGGAGTCAGGGCATCCAGGACGTTCTGAAATATCCCCTTGTTCATAGTTACCTGAAAACTGCCCGTAAAACCAGAGTTTACGTTTATGCCCAGCCCGTCAGCTGCTGTACCGGTTAAACCGTTTATTACGTTTCCCTGCCCGGTTACGCTCTGACCGTTTATGGTAGCAAGGACGTTCCCATTCGAATCCCAACCGGTAACGTTAACCGTATAGGTACCGCCTTTTGTCTGAGGCGCAAAACCTATTACAGTCGCATTAGGATTATTCGTAGTGCCCAAACCCATCATAGAGTTAGCTACTGCCTGAGGATTGGAGCTAAATGCCTTGTCAAAAGTAGACGAATTAAAGCTAAGCTGGCCCATAGTAGAAGGATCGGTTGAGATAGTAATCCCTAAATCTGCAATTGACGCAGGATTCCCCTGGGAAATGTTTCCTGTAGCAGCAGAAGATACAGCTCCAGTCAACTGATTCATAAAGTTATTGAAACTCGGGTCTCCAAAGAGCACACCTGCTGTCTGAGTAGTAGTATTATATGAGGCGTATTGGCTCTGAAAAGCTATTACGTTGTTGTAGTCTGTAATAAAATTATTTATTAGTGTCTTTGCATTTGAATCGCTGTAATTTACGTTTAAATTAGACTGACCCGTCCCTACCAGGTTTATCGAAAGACCAGGCACAAGACTGGTAACAGTATTTGAGCTACTATCAATAGTCAATGGGTTAGTTGTTCCCAGTTGCACCTGTGCATCCTGAGCAGTGGTAAGCGTAGTACCCTGGGTATAGTCAGTAGAACTTGCTGCCCCGGAGAAGCTCACAGCACTCCCGCCGTCGGTCACGTTATCTGTGACGGTAAAACCATTTGCTACGCCTGTCTGATTTGAGGTCAGTGTTAAAAATGTCCCGCTTGTATTGCTGATAATATTTGCTGATACAGGAGAACCCGATGTGCCATTTATAGCGTCTGCCAGACCCTGCAGAGTATTATTGGAAGACGTAATATTTATAGTAAGAGGAGTTGAGCCAGATGCGCTCGGCGTAATGGTAAATGTCCCCTGCCCAATGATAGCACTTGCCGATGAAAAGCTCTGAGACCTTGAGCTCTGAGCCGTGGCAAGCTGGGTGACATTTAGAACATATGAGCCAGGTTGCGTAGCGCCCGACGAGGTAGCAGTAAGGACATTTGTATTTGAGCTAGTCGTAGTAGCAGACAATATATTATTCTGATTCGCAAGAGAAGTTGCGTCAGTCTGAAGCTGGGTAAAAAGACTCTCTAAACCATTCCATGCTGATATCTTGTTCTGGAGAGTAGTCTGCTGGGACTGCAGTTGATTTAGGGTTCCCTCATCCTGCTGAGTCATAGCATTTACGAGAGAAGTCGTATCGATCCCTGAAGCCAAACCAGTAATTGATGCGCTACCCAAACTCGTGTTACTCAAGAGCGAGCTTACGTTTGAAGAAGATGTAGGATTCACAGTAGACATCTCTTTATACCTTCCTATCCACTAAATTTCCTGTACCATTTATAAAATTTGAAATCATATCAAGGTATTTTGTAGGGGGAAATTCGCTGATGGTCTCATTGGTCTGTTTGTTATATACTCTAATATAGTATACACCTTTCATCTTTTCATATGCCTCAAACTTAGTTCCTATATTTAGATTATCAAATAAATCGTTAAGATTATCTACTACCTTTTTTAGGGTGCTTGAATTTATATTACTGCCTCTTTTAGCATTTGAAGCGCTATTTACAGCCAGATTATCAGAAACCTGGCTGAGGACTTTGCCTGTCAAATTAAGAGAAACTCTACCCTCTTTAGCATTTGAACCGCTATCGCTAACCACATTCCCCACTGCTTGGCTGGCCTGGGCCCTTGCCAAAACAGCTGTAGATGTGTTGCTATTTGGCAAGATTATGCCAACTTGATTGTCAAATGCCATTTTTATTCCTCCCTAAAGTACATTTGATTTTTATATCTTTTAAATAAAAAAAAATTTTACATAAAAGATATAAAAGCCCGGGGTTTCCCCCGGGCGAAATATTATTGCAATAGTGTCAAGAGACTGGATGGAATCTGGTTTGCCTGTGAGAGCATTGCTATGCCAGACTTCATCAATATTTGAAGCTGTGTGAAGTTAGTCATCTCAGATGCCATATTTGTATCCTGGATTGCAGCATTGGATGCAGAGAGATTGTTCTGTGCTACAGAAAGGGAGTTGACGTTCGACTGCAATGTGTTTGTCTGGAATGCACCAAGACTGGACGCTATAACCGAGACTTCGCTGTTAGCAGCGTCTAATACCTGTATTGCGTTCTGTGCGCCAGAAAGCGTCTGGACATTTACCTGAGCAACGCTTTGTCCAAGACCCGCACTAAACCCAAGCGCATCAGGAGTAAGGTTGTTTATTATCTGGCTCACAAGCTGACCTGCATTTGCGCCTATCTGGAAGGTAGCGCTGTTCTTTGATATAACTCCGACATTAACTGCTCCAGTATTGAGCATACCGACAGCAGTAGTCCAGTCTGGATTGGCGGTGGATGCAAAAGATGCAGAAACTGCAGTATTAGCCACAACCGTTCCGCTTGCACCTGTGCCACTCGAAGACTGAGTCACTGCAAGGTTCGCATAAAAGCCATTGAAATTATTTGTCGATGCTGTATCTGCTATGACAAACTGCCCAGATGTGCCACTGCTATTTCCAGCAATATAGTTTGCCGTCAAGGTGTCGGTTGCCGTACCTGTTCCTATACCAACATTGACAACAAGGTCCTTGCCTGCTGTTCCCGTTGCTCCAGCCATTGCGACACCGGATAATCCCATACCAGAAAGTTGAGAACTTACTGTCACAGGGGAAATAGAGAAGTTAAATTGGGATCCGTATTGGACGCTTCCAAGGTCAACAGCACTTGTTCCTGTGTTATATGCTGCAAAAACCTGAGTGGTGCCGCTAAACTGATTTATTGCATTTACAATACTATCTAGGGCAGCAGAACCGCTGACTCCAGAAGCTATATTAGCAGTAATAGCCTGTGTATTTGTAATATTACCAGCAGAGTCAAGCGTATTGATGGAAAATGCAATCGTGCCAGCAGAGGCAGCGCTAGTCCCCATTCCGCTAAAAGCACTTGCCATAAAGGACTGTGAAGCCTGTTGAGTGATCTTCATAGTTATGTTGCCACTGTAGTTAAGATTTGTAGCGCTTGCCGCCACACCCATACCATTTATGTCGTTTGGCGTGGTAATCTGCGTATTGAAACCAAAATTGCCGTTTAATAGCTTTACATTTCCAAAAGCTGTGGTTGCAGCAATGTTGCTTAAGGACGAGATTGCCGAGTTAATCTGATACTGATCGGCCTGTCTTGAGGACGCATCGTTCACAGCAGTGTTTGATGCGCTGACTGCAAGGGTTCTCATTGATTGAATAAGGTTTGTAACCTCAGTCAGGGCTCCAGCAGCAGTCTGGATCATATTTATACCGTCATTTGAGTTCTGAACTGCCTGACCCAAACCCTTAATCTGAGCCTGAAGCGTGTTCGAGATTGTCAACCCAGCCGGGTCATCCGCTGCGCTGTTGATCCTGAGACCTGTTGAGAGCTTTTCAAGACTCGAGCTCATTGCATTGCTCGTTTGCGTAAGATTGTAGTTCGCCTGCATTGCAGAAACGTTCGTGTTAATATAAAGTGCCATTTTTTAAAACCTCCGTGTTTTAAATTTTTTCTTCCCTGTTGTTACAAAAAAAATCTATCAACTAAATATAAAAGATTTGGCCTCCTTTCTAAATTTTAGACTCTACATATTATATCGGAAAAAATTTAGAAATTTTTAATAGTCAAAGTCGTTAAAAGAGGCATTTATCCTGGAGTTAAAAAATATGTCTGCATCGGTCACTATAAATTTATTATACCTGGTAAGCATCCTTGAAAGCTCCTTACTTACAGACTTTCTCTTAAATGCCGAAGAGTCTGATTTAAAGGGCTCTTCAAAGTATGCCGCAAGATCTGGCAAAATTACAGTTCTCTTCCCAATATCCAATGCCTTTAGGGCAAGCTCAAGCTGGGAAAATGGAGCATCCGAAATACCGCCTAATTCAAGAAAGAGATCCCTCTTCATAGCAAAGATCTCTTGTACTGGCGATATAAAATTGTTTACTACTGATCCTCTCTTAGAAAACCCCTCTTCATCTATTTGAGAATAGTGCATAGCATAGAAAACGTTGTTCTTTGAGACCACAAGCCCCAAGCCCATAACCAGGTTGTTCTGGCTATAGAGCGCCTTCAAAGAAGTTATACCTACGCCTTCCTTTGAGAGATATGATGTTAAGCCAATGATAGCGTCCCTGTCAATGCTCCTCAATGAGCTCTTGACAATCAGCATACTGTCAGATTCAGATTTCTTAGCCATATCAGTTAATTCCTTAAAATTTAAGACCCTTGTAACCTGAAAGTCTCTTGAGAGATTTTTTAGAAATTCATCATCGGCATTTTCTCCCACGATGAAAACCTCAGTCCTCTCTTCTTTCACTTTCGGATAAATCCTGAAACAATCTTCGATAGTTTCAATTCTGTCATATTCGAATTTTATTCTCTTCAGGTGATCTATTAAGGCTACCCTTTCCTCTTCAATATTTCTTGAGGCCTTAGTCCTGACCAGGTGCATCGGGATCCTGAAAGTTGTGGGATTCTTTTCAGAAATTCTAAGCAAGAGGTCATAGTGAAAATCAGCTGATGAACCCTGGAACTTCTCTAATATCTCATCCTCTATCTCTTGGGAATCTGACTCTAAGAGCTCATCAAATAAGCTATCCAGATCGGGCAGCCCTGAGATCCTCTCCTCCAAAACCTCTATCAGGAGGCTCTTTTCGACCACAAAAGTCTTGCCTATATAGTTATAGCTCTCTAAGAATTCGGCTGAGAGATTAGGCGTACAGATAGGCTCATTTTCCAGAATATAGTCTACAGTAATTAACTGAGGAGAGTGCTCCTTTGCAATGCCATATACATAAGACAAAAACCACGGATGAAACCGAGCATCCTTATCGGTAATGACAAAGTATTCTTCTTTTGATGATCTCAAATTATCTAAAAAACTTTGTGAATCAAGAAATTCTATTTCCCGAAATACAGGAAACTGCTGCCAGCCAAGTGTTTTGCGCAGCTCTCTTAGATCGTCTTCTTCTCTTTTTAATACGCTAATACCTAAAAAGTCCGCCTCAATGTTATTGCTAAAATACGGCGATAAAAATTTCTTCCCTCTCTCAAAGCTGCTCATCTCTAAGATCCTGTCCTTGTTTGTCAAACCATATTTATATATTCTTGTATCCCACTGTTTAGGAGCATACCATTTTGAATGGATATAGAAGTCTGGCAGGATTTCAAACCTTGAGAAAAGCCTCTTTTGGTCATCTTTCTCCATACCTATGCGATATGCGTGTAGCTGCTGTGAAACGCTCTCTGAAAATGCGTAAGTCAGCTTACATTTTTTTGAAACTCCTACCCAGAGGCTCTCTCTCTTTTTAAGAAGGGTTTCAATGAAAGCATACTCACAGTTTTCATAATCTCCAGTCTCAATACCGCTTATCTTTTCAATAAAGCTTCTCTTACCGACAAGAAATTTAAAGGGTAGGGAGCTCATAACCTGAGCTTCATTATCTGCAAAATTTGGCGCCGATTCGGCAAGGAAATATCCGGGCGCAACAGGTCCTTTCAAAGGATCCATCTCTTTGAATGCAAGGCCACAAGACAATATCTTGCCCGTCATATCGAGCAAGGTAGGCGAAATAAGATCAAATTCATTCTCCTCCAACTCCCTGATCAGGGTCTTAAAGACATCAAAATCAGATCCATCCGGCAAGAAAATTGGGGTAACAATTGCAAAATGTTCACCTTTTAGATTGTTCTCAATGAAAGAGTAGACATTTTGTATTCTTTCAGGCATTTTTAAAATGTTTAGCTCTGCGTTTAAGTCTTTCGTAAACTCCTCCAGGATTTTTATCTCGTCTTCGATTAGAGACTCGTCCACCGGGTAATAAAAATAAAAAATACTCAATACATCGTCTTGCTCAGGGAGATAATCTAATTTTTGGAAGGTTTTCTTAGGATGTATTATATCTTCTTCGTCAATGCCGATCACATCTTTCAGGTATTTTTTTGCCTTCTCCTTAGACCATATATGATTTTTTAGGATATCATCTCTTGCATTTTTAGCAATGTTCGCCCTTAGATCCTCGTTCTCAATAAGCTCACATATTGCATCAAACCACTGATCCCTTCCCTTTACAAGGATACCGCATTTTCTGTCCTCAACCTCCAATTCATACGGATCAAGCCTATCATATACTCCTGCGAGATTTGAACAGCCATACTCATAATACTTTAGAGGAGATCTCGCTCTATTGAATGGGTGCTCCAATATAGGCGCAACTGCAATTTGAAATTGCGAGTATTGAAAGGGATAAATGTCAAACGGCTGCCAATGATGAAAGGTCTTCTTATCATCTTTTACCTGCAAATTTATATATGTCTGGAGATCTCCCCCAATGTGAACGTTAACTTTGTCGTATTTTAAGGCTATTTCCTTAAGAACCTCTCCTACTATATCAAAGTCGCCCACATGAGAAGAGGATCCGAACCAACATATGTTTATATCTTCAATACCCAGTTGTCTGGCTGGCTCAATCTTCAAAAAGATATCAGGATCGAGATTATTTGGGTTAACCACAATATTTTCATTAAAGTTTTTATAAAAATCTCTCAAGAATTTTGTCGAAACTATCACCTTGTCTACCGTCCTGAGCATATCCTCAAAAAAGTCTATAGGCCTTTTCTTATAATACTTGTATCTGTTTAGCCAATAAGTTTTTGAAGAGTTAAAAGCTGGCACGTCGTGATAAAAGTCGTCAAACTCTAACATCAACTTCTTTCTTAGTTTTTTAATGTACCTGAACTCCTCCAGCCTTTCAGGATATGGTGTTTTTTGAACTATTATAAAGTCGTGCTCTCTCATTAAGCTCTCGTTCATCTCATCGGTAATATTAAACTCTATTGAATCGGAAAAGTATCTCTCTACGAACTTTGAAGGAAGCTTCATTCTGTAGTAAGGACAACCAGTATGATCGCTTACAACGCCTAAAATCTTTATCATTATTTTTGCTCCTCTTGAAATTTTTTTACAACCTCTTTTAGCTCATCAAAGTTGTTCACAGAAGGCAGATGAACGTTTAGTCTCTCAAATGAAATAACTGAGCTGTTATAAAGTTCGACTATTTTCTCTTTCATAGATTCGTTGTTCTTGCTTATGGCTAAAATATTAGCCTTCAGACTTTGCTCTTTGGCAATCAATTCTGAAAAGTGATCTTCCATACAGTTTATCCTATCTTCATTAAGAGTCAGCTGATCTGATATTAAAGAGTAAAGGTTACGACAAAAGTCTTGTTTTTTTAGATGAACAAAATAATATTCATCATCGCCAAAAGAGCATGCATCGAAGAAACTGCCACTCGATAAGGTTGATTGATAACTATTCACGCTAACAACTTCAAGCTTTGATGATCTTAAAGAATCGTTAATTTTCTTTATCCACTCAAGGAAAGAGAGTTTAGTGAAGAACCTGATATATTTCCTGCCGTTAAATGAAGACTGATAAAACATATCGCCTCTCACTACGCCCTCTAAGAGATTGTTTGAAGAGATGTCTTGAAAAAGAAGGCTTATATTACCACCTGATCTTAAAAGGTTCACACAATCAATGATAAATAGAGTTGGGTCAATCAAAGTGTGAATTGTGTCTGAAATTATTATATTCTCAAACGAATCTTTAGAAAAGTTAAATTTGCTAATAATATTGTCCCAATCTGAAGTATCTATAAATTGAGCATAATCTGAAGGTCTTACATCGGTAATATCCTGTGGAACATCTACTATCAGGGCATCTTTTATATTATTTTTTAAGACTTCCTCTTTCCAAAAATCTTTTAAGTTTTGGTTAGTCTTGTGCATATTCATCGCCCTTCATTTCTTTTTTAGCTCTGAGAGCCAACTGATCAAGAAAATCTGATATATCAAGGCAAAGCTTTTCTACTTCCTTATTTTCACCTGCTAAATTGTCCATCAAAGACTCATATACATTTATCTTCTGCAATCTTTCATTGATCAAGTCAAGGCTATCAGGGGATTCTATTATTCTTTTTAGATTAACAGGATTCTCTTTTTTATAAATACTAAAACAATTCTGAAGGGAGAGAGACTCCTCAGTAGAGAAAAAATTATAAAGCGCCTTATACTTTTCTTTACATAAGCTTAAAAATTCGTTTTCAGGAAAGCGAGTAAAGCCCAGCCAGTATATGTCCAAATTAAAGTCTTCAAAAAATTCGCTATTAAGATGTTGTATCCACTTTGCAAAGGATCTTCTTGAATAGAAATTAAGGTTATTTTCATTCAGGATGCCATATTTATTGTAATTAAATTTTCCATAAAAAAGATTTATGATGACGTCCAGGTTCGTTATATTTGGCAAATTCAACAAAATATTAGATTCAGATCCCATTTTATCCAGGAAAAACCTCAAAACTTCCTCAGGCTGCTTTAGTTGACAAAAGCTATCAGTCATCAAGATGTGATCAAACTTTATATCCAATTTTTCAAAATCCTGCCACACAGCGCTATCTCTCCTATTTAAATCTACCGCAAACAAGTCTTCATAAGAATTTGACTCTCTTGCCTTTTCTATATACTCTTCGCGAGCATCAATTCCATAGACCTTGCACCCTTTTTTAGAGCTAAGATATCTGCCCAGGCCACTGTCTAAAGACCCCACTTCCAGGACAGCGCTCTCATTTCTAACCTGATCGAGAAGAAGCTTATAAAATAGATCTTTTTCAGCAATCTGATCGCTCACTGCGTATTTCTTTTTTCTATCTCTTTCGCAAAACAAAAGATTTGTCTTAGCATTGCCTAAATTCATCTTTCCCCCTATTTTTTGAGTTTAATTTTTCTCAAGGTTTCAATTACATATTTTTTTTGTTCAAGAGATACTTTTTCTTTTTGAAAGATTTCTTTTGACCAAATAAGCATCATCTTCTTCCAAAAATCATATAGGTTGTTCTCTATACAGTATTCTCTTTCATTTTTCAAAAACACAAACAAACTTATAAGCATCTCGGTATGATACGAAGAAGAGGTATTTTGAGAATTGATTCTGTAGCCTGCAACCGATTGATTGAAAAATTTAAATTTATACTTTTTTGAAAGTGCTATCCTGAGAGACATATCTTCCACAAAAACAGCCTCATTAAATCCTCCAACCTCTAAGATGCACTCGGTCTTAGCAAGCCAGGATGCTGTTGGCAAATATCCTATAAAAAGAGTCTTATATGTTCCAAACTCATCTTCGTTTAGATAGTTAAAATCTTCCCTGCCAGAAGCAAGGAATCTCATCACGCTTTCTGACTCGATCGAGCCTTTTCGCATTAAAAGATTTTCTCCCTGTTCGCTGATATATGTAGCATCCCCAAAGATAATTGCATAGTTATCTAGCAATCTTTCAAGCTCATTAACGAGCGAACTTATCTTATCCGAAAAAATAACTTCATCTGATGCAGTAAAAGAAAAATATCTGCCTTTTGCACATTTTAGGCATTTACTTAATGTCTTTGTTATGCCGTTATTTTTATCCGAGTTAATGTAGTCAAACCTAACAAATCTACTCTTGCAAGCATCTATCATCTCGCATATCTTGTCGTGGGTATTGCCTTTCGCACAGTCATTCATAATAATAAGTTCGATATTTCCATAATCTTGATCTATAACGCTTTTTATATCTTGTTGTACATATTTTTCGTGATTGTAAGCAGGCATTGCGACGGTTACAAGAGATTTTCCCATTCAATTCTCCTTAAGGCTATTTTGTAAGATAGTATAATTATTATATATATCGACACGCTAAAAGCAAATTTGAAAGAGAGGAGAAGTCGAAAATTTTAAAAAATCCCAAAGGAATTGCCTTTCTCGACAGGGACGGCACGATAAACGAGAGGATCATAGACGGATACGTTACAGATAAGCTTGCCTTCAAGCTCATCAAAAATGTAAAGAAGGCGATAAAGCTGCTCAATGAAGAACAATTTATCACGGTTCTGATTACCAACCAAAGGGGTATAGCAAGGGGCTTGATGACCGAAGATGACCTTGAAGATGTGCACAGCTTTATGCAAGATGAGCTCTTAAAATCAGGCGCTAAGATTGACAGGATATTTTACTGCCCACACGATACCTTAGACAATTGCGATTGCAGAAAACCAAAACCAGGATTGATATTTAGAGCACTTTGTGAATTAGAAAAAGACGGGGTAGATATCAATGTGCCAAAATATTTTATAGGCGATACCGATAGCGATATGCAAACAGCAAAAAATGCAGGTATCACAGGTTTAAAAATAGGCTTAGAAAATAGTGATTTTGTAGATCTACTCGCTGCAGTAGAATATTTAATTAAAAGCTAATAGTGTGCTACCCCTGTGGGCATTAGAAATTTTCTTGTCAAAAAACCTTCTATCTCTTCAAGGCACTCCTCTACATCCAAAATGTCTGTTCTAATCCTGATATCAGGGTTAATAGGCTCCTCATATACGTCATCAATGCCTGTAAAATTCTTTATTTCGCCATTTCTTGCTCTTTTGTACATTCCCTTTACGTCTCTTCCCTCACAAACCTGAAGCGATACGTCAAGGTATACCTCGACAAATCCCTCCCCGATAATCTCGCGCGCTTTAAGCCTTGCCTCAGAATAAGGAGCTACCATAGAAAGTATACAGGATACTCCTGTGTCCATAAGACCTCGCGCCCTTTTCGCCACTCTAACTATGTTTTCTATCCTTGAAGACCTTGAGAAATCCAGATCCTTAGAGATAGATTCTCTAACTCTATCGCCGTCAAAAAGCTCTAATTCAACTCTCTTAGAAGAAAAGTTTTCATACAGCTTCTTCCCAAGCGTGGTCTTTCCCGAACAGGGAAGGCCAGTAATCAATAAACAGAAATTTGTTTGCAAGATGCACTCCTAAAATTTTATGTTTTATTTGTTCTCAAGAAGGTCATCGATAATGCCATCTTCCTTTGTATATGTCACTTCATCGGAAAATTTTACCAGATCGTCACTAAGCATGCTCTTCCTATAGAGCAAGAAAGCCAGATAGCTCTCTGCCTTGTCTACATCAGATTCTTGAAGACTATCAATAAGTTTTTTCAATTTTATCTTTTTGTTGTTAATCTTTATCACCCCTTTTTTAAAACGCTACACACCTTATTATCATTTGAAAACTCAGGATTGTCAAAGCAGTTGCATCAGGATTTTTTATTAATAAACCTTTCAAATTCGTTTTTATCAGATTCGAAATATCTCGAAAGATATTTTAGAGCCTTTCTGATCAAGGGATTCCTTGGATAGACGCAGTGGTGGGTGAAGTTAAAATCAGCGCCCAAATAAGCCTTTACCTCAGGATTAGTCCACCCTATTACGAATTTTTTAAGCTTGTTGTCAAGACAATATTGTAAATTGTCAAACCAGCTTACAAAATACACGCTCATATCGAGCGCCTGTGGATATTTAAACCCTGCAATCTTATCAATTAATATATCATCACCCTGAAAGCATATCTTATATCCTATCAGCTCATTGGTCGTCCTTGTATAATATGAAAAAATTTTTACGCCCAGAGTTTTACTTCTCAAAAGCCCCATGAAAAAATCAGGAGTCAATTTGTCAAAGTGAACATAGCTCTTATTGTAAACGTTCTCATACATCTGATAGTACTCAGCAACCCTCGCCTCATCAAAGGACTTTCCAGAATCCTCTATCTCAAGCTTCAAATCTGGCTTTTTCTTTAATTTTCTCCTAAAATCATATCTTCTCTTCTGAGAGAATTTCATCAGATATTCATCGATGCTTGCAAAGTCTATAAATCTATACGCCAAAGCCTGCCCAGCTATAGTTACGAAACCTCTTTTTTCAAGGGAACCTATAAGGTGATCAGAGTATAAGTTTTCTTTCTCAGAAAGAAGAGGCGAATTTTTTGGAATATCCTTTACGATGAGATATTCAGTATCCCAACCTTCAAATATAGAGCTTATGAAAGCGTTTACATCAATATCTGGCAGTACAAGATATTCTGATACAGTAGCGCCCACAAATGTTGCAGCTGGTTTAAAAAAACCCTTTAATATCGGAATATTTTCTAAGACCATTAACTGTTTAGCAATAGATTCATCAGCAGTCGTAAGGATATCAAAAATAGTCTCAAAGAGTATCACGCCGTTATTTTTTCTAACGCTAAAATTATACGGTGGAAATTTTAAAAATAATTCGATTAGCTCAGACGGTTCAATAATATTTAACATATTACTTATCGACAATTACATCCCTTGTCCCAGAATTTCCCTTCGGAGCCGATACTATGCCTTTCTTTTCGAGCTGGTCCATAATCCTCGCTGCTCGAGAAAAGCCGATCTTCAGTCTGGTCTGAAGGTATGTAGTAGATGCTCTTTTTGTGGAGACTATTATCCCCCTTGCCTCATCAAAGAGATCGTCAAGTTCAGTCTCATCATCATCGTTGTTATTTTTTATCTCAAGTGGAGCCTTGTGCAGAGATGGAAACTGTCTCCAATGTTTTACCAGAGCCTTTATCTCATCATCATCTACCAAACAACCCTGCACCCTGATAGGTTTCAAAACCCCCTGCGGATAGTAAAGCATATCTCCCCTGCCCAGAAGTCTCTCTGCCCCACCAAAATCAAGAATCGTCCTTGAATCCACAAAACTTGAAACTGCAAATGCAATCCTGGATGGTATATTTGCCTTTATGGTACCCGTTATAACGTCTACCGAAGGCCTTTGTGTAGCAAGTATCAGATATATGCCTGTAGCCCTTGCCATCTGTGCCAGGCGAAAGACAACCTCTTCAACCTCCTGAGAGGCGAGCTTCATAAGATCTGCAAATTCGTCAATAATTATAATAATATATGGCAACTTCTCTTCGGGAAACTGTTCGTTAAAGGTCTGAAGATTTCTGACACCTTTTTTAGCGAACAGATCGTATCTCTTCTCCATCTCATTTAAAGCGTATACCTTAAGAAGCTTGGCTGCGTCTTTTGCGTTCACGATAATGGGCGTCCTGAGGTGCGGTATGCCCTCATACAAAGATAGCTCTACCCTTTTTGGATCTATCAAGAGGAGTTCGAGATCCTTTGGCGTATTTCTTGCAAGAAGGCTCATTAATATTGAATTTACACAAACTGATTTTCCTGCACCTGTAGCGCCTGCAATGAGCGTATGAGAGAGATCGAATATATCCGCTACCACACTGTTTCCCAACACGTCCTTACCAAGTGCTACAAGAAGTTTTGAGGGGTTTTCCTTTACAGACCTATCCATCAATATTTCAGATAGCCTTACCGCAGATCTCTTACCCTTTGGTATCTCTATCCCCAAAGTTCCCCTACCAGGAATTGGACCGTCAATCCTCACAGAACTTGTAGCGAGACCCAGAGCCACCTCGTCAGCAAGAGAGATTACCCTTTGGAGCTTGGTGCCAGGTGAAAGAGAGATCTCATAAAAAAGNANAGTGGGNCCCTCATAAAAGCTTACTACTTTCACTTCTATGCCAAAATCAGAAAATACCTTTATCAATTTTTCTTTTACCTTGGAGTGATCGAGAGTAGATTTTGTCTGTATGGGGGGTTTAAAAAGAGATGGACTGGGCAGCTTATAAATTGTTTCAGAGACATTTAAACTTTGACTTTGAGCAGGACTCTTTGCGTAGCTAAAATCATCAGAATTTTTCTGCTCTGTAGATCGAGTTTTAGGTTCAGGTTCTACTGAGACTTTGGTTTTAGTTTCAAACGATCTCTTATTTAAATCTTTTTTTTTACCTATTTGGTCGTTTTTTTTTAAGAAAGACGGCAAGGATGGCTTTAATGAAGGCCATTTTTTATTATAATAATAAATTTTTAACAAGAGNAAGAAGAATAAAAAGAGCACCAGAAAAGTTGTAGCGCCCTGAACCCCAAAAAAGAATTTCAAAAAGGGGACAAATTTAGCAGAAATCACAGGAATTGGACTTGTATTTGTAGGCCATATTATAAAACCTATCTCATACAAGCCCAATAAAAAAACTGAGCAAAGAGAAATGAGCAAAGACAGGCCAAGCTCACTAAAAAAAACCTTTATACTTGCGCTAAGCCTTACGTCAATCAGGAAAAATGATAAAAATAGGAAAAATGCAACGCCGAATTGACCCGATATAATCCGAAGATATCTGCCTAATTGGCCGCTATCAGGCAATATGCCAAAAATAATGACGATGACATAGACAAAAAGTACAAATATTTGAAAGTATTTGGCATTAAATTTTACCGTCTTTTTCATCCACCACCTCTGAATATTTTAGAAAAAAATCACTACTCTCTTTAAACACCATATCTCTTTCGTTGTCAAGAGTTACCATATGGTATGAATCGTGTAATTCGATAAATTTCTTATCCTTCGAGGATAGTTTATTGAATAGGCCTTTTGCGTTTTTTATATCACAAAGATCATCTTGTGTAGAATGCAAAACTACGGTTGGAGTTGTAATTTCTTTCAAATAAGGCCTTATGTTTTTAGAAAGTTTTAAAAGCTCTCTAATTGAAATAGCGCTATAGCTTTCATACACGCCAGAAGATTTATTTTGCATAATTCTTAGGACCTGTCGCCTGACAGATTCATTTTTTATTCCGTATGGCTCGGATTCTCTATAAGAATAAAACCAGATAAACGGAGGAATAAATGCAAGCGGGAGCAAAAATTTGTACCATGGAAGATTCCACCCATCTATTGCAAGGGTTGGCGAGAGCAAAGCCTGTGCCTTAACGGGAAATTTTCTACAAATTTCAAGACAAAGCAATGCCCCCAGGCATATTCCGCTTATAAAAACCTCATCATATTCATTTGATATCATTTTATACTTATCTTGCGCAAAATAAGACCAGTCTTGCCACACAACCTTATCAAGGGCTGATGGCTTACTGCAATGACCGGGCAGACAAGGGACGAATACGTCAAATTTTAAAGAAAAAAGATACTTTGCGAACCTTGAAAGTTCAAGAGGAGTTCCTGTCATACCATGGAACAATATAACAGCCCTTCTGTTACCAGATTTTAGTTCTATATCTTTTATCAATTTTTATACCGAAAATTTAGAAAAAAGCTGATCCATAAGGTTTATAGCAAGCTCGATCTCTTCATCTGTAATATATAATGATGGTGCAAGGGTAAATACGTTTTTATAATATCCTCCAATATCTAATATAAGACCGTATTTCTTCCCCTTGTATTCTAAGTTGCCCCTCAAGCCTTCTTCAAGAATATTATCGGTAAGCGCCTTGTTTGGAGTAAAAGAGTCGTCCTCACAGACCTCAATTCTTAATGCAAGACCCAGTCCTTCTACGTGTCCTATTGCTTTATATTTTTTCTTCAGATATTTTAGGCCTTCGAGAAAGACCTTACCCTTTCTGTTCACTTCACTCTCAAAACCTTCTTCTTTTGTAAGACCTATCACTTCTAAGGCTGCTCTTGCTCCCAGAACATTCGAAGCAAAAGTTGAGTGAGTCGATCCTGGTGGAAACATATCGGGACTGATAAGCTCTTCTTTTGCCCAAAGACCAGAAAGCGGGTTCATACCATTTGTCAAGGACTTTCCAAAAGTCAGTATGTCAGGATACAATCCAAAGTTTTCTGCAGCCCACATCTTACCCGTCCTGTAAAAGCCCATCTGGATCTCATCATCTACTATAAGTATCTTTCTCTCTCTCAATATCTTAGAGAGTTTTTCAAAATATCCCATTGGGGGTATTACATATCCGCCCGTGCCCTGGATTGGCTCAATAAAAAATGCTGCGTATTCGCACTCTGAAACCTTGGAATCCCAGACGCTATTGTATTCTGTCTCAAAAAGCTTTTCAAACATCTTAAGACAGTAAAAGTCACAAGTCTCTAGTGTCTTGCCATAAAAGCACCTAAAACAGTATGGATATGGATGAAAATAAGCTCTATCAGAAAAGTGTCCAAACCTTCTCCTGTACCTGTAGCTCGATGTAATAGCAGAAGCACCGAGCGTTCTGCCGTGGTAGCCGCCCATAAAGGCGAACATCAAGCTCTTGCCAGTATAATTTCTCACAAGCTTTAGCGCGTCTTCAGTTGCCTGCGATCCTCCAACGTTAAAGTGAACTCTTCCCCTTTTGTTAAATTTTTCTTGCATAGCCAAAGATATCTCTTTTGACAAAAGGATTTTTGGTTCGCTAAGATACTGAGAGGTCACCTGTGGCAGGGTATTCATCTGATCTATCAAGGCATCATTAATTTTTTTATTTTTATATCCAAAATTACATGCGCTATACCACATCTGTAGATCTAAAAAAGTCGTGTTTGCAGAATCATACATAAAAGATCCTTCTGCGCTACGAAAAATCTTTGGTTCTTTTACGTAATGAACTGTATCCCCAAATGAACAAAACTCTCTTTCTAACCTATAAAGTTCTTGATCCGTCATTAATTTTCCTCCTAAAATTGACTACCTCAAAATATAATAAAATAAATAAAAATAAAAACTTACAATACAATATAATTCTTGAAATTAAATTGAAGCTTTTATTTTAAAAATAGACTCCCTCGACAATAATCCGTTTGCAATAAATGCTTTAATTTCAGAAAAATTATCAAAATTATAAAAATTATAACCCCTCTCAACAGAAAACCTCGTCAGATGATCCTTTGAAAATATATAATCAGCCAAACTCGAAGGGCAAAAATCAGACCTCCCATTGCCTATATAGTATATAAATTTTCCTTTCGAGTATCTCTCTACAATTTTGCACTTACACACTCCTGACTTAACCTTGCAGGAATGATCCCTATATGGAAAGTCTATCGATAATTTTCCATCATTAAAACTTAAAGAGTTTGAAAAAAATTTTACATTTAACTTTAGCTTTTTAAATATATAGTTTATAAATAGATCAAACCCATCGCTTAAGACTATCAAGTCGATTCCACTGCTTTTTACAAATTTACAAAAGTCTACAAAGCTCTCGTCAACCTCTACCGACTCAAGAAAGTCGTAAATTTTTTCTAAGGTGATATTCTTTACACAGGCAAGCTGCCTTGTCAAACACTCATCAGATCCAATAGAACCCCTCTGCCAGATCAGCTCTATTTCTTCCCACTCTGGCAAAGCAAATTTTTTAAAAAAGTCGTCCACAGTGTCCTTTTTCGTTATAGTTCCATCAAAATCACAAAATATAATTTTTTCCATATTTTTAGCTTATGTAAAAAAGATTAAAATATAATTAAAAGCAAAACTTAATCATATATTCTAATATCTGCCAAGAACTTAAAGCCTTATAATTCAAAATACACCTCATTTATCAATATTTTTTATAAATTCATAAACAACAATATTTTAAAAATATATATACTTTATTTTATCAATGGACACTTATTATTTAACTTTTTTGAAGTATTATCCAAAGAACACGCTAAGTTAAGTCTTTGACAATTACTTGCACAATTAGAATTCCCCTCAATACAGGAGTCTAACCTGAAAACTATATCAAGATTGGGGAATTTTTTTTTCAGACAAGAAACCAATTGCTCGGCGCATCTGTTTGCCTGATAAAGCGTAAAACAGGCAGGAAAAACCAGATGTAGGTCAAGATAGACTTCATTACCTGCCATTCTCGTCCTTACGTTGTGCACAGACAGCAAGCCTGGTATGTGCACGCACTGGGACCTCAGATATGACTCGACCTCTGTAACCCTTGTTTCCATTATTGATGATACCGATTTATAGCCCAAAGAAAGAGATGTCTTCAATATCCAGAAAGATATCAAAATTGACATAAAGGTGTCCAAAAAATGCAAAGAAAGTGTTTCCTGCAGGAATAGACCCACCAACACGGCAAAACCTACAACTACATCAGCCATAAGGTGTGTCGAGTCAGCCCTTAAGACGTTTGAATTAAGGGACTTTGCGCCAAATTTTTCAAATATAGATCCTGCAAAAACCAAAACAAGGGTAAAGGCGTAAAAAGCCATTGAAATGGGTTCCATCTTAAATGTAGTTTTATCGATCCTTGAAAATGCCTCATAGAGGATAAAGGCCGCAAGTGTAAAAAGAACAAGCGACTCCAGTAATACGAATAAGTCCTCTATTCTTCCATGTCCATAAGGATGGGTTCTGTCAGCAGGCTTTCTTGCCCCAATACAGGCGACTCCGGCAGCGAAGCTAAGTCCCACATCCGTTATGGCATGAAATCCTTCGGCAGTAATGGCAAGTGATGACGTCAAAAAACCAGCATAAATCCTGATTATAGCACTGACAAAAGTCAAAAATGCCGCCGAATATGCAAAGTGTTCTTCTTTTTTAAACAATAAAACTGTGTCCTTTTCTATTATTTAGCTCTCTCTTTTCTTCTTTTTCTGAAATTTGTCCAGTCTACGACAAGTGCGGTAGCGTTAAATATAGACGAGTATGTTCCGCTAATAATGCCGATCAAGAGGGCTACTATAAACCACTTTATGACAGGACTGCCAAATATAAGAAGTGATAGCAAAACCAGCACTACAGTAAATGAGGTATTTATTGATCTTGAGATAGTTTGAAGCGTGCTAAAATTCGCAATTTCTTCAAATTCATGCTTTTTTATAAACTTCATATTTTCTCTTATTCTGTCAAAAATGATGATAGAGTCGTGCATAGAATAGCCTATAGTGCTCAAAACAGCCGTAACAAAGAGCGAGTCGACTTCAGCGTGGAAAATTATGCCAAATATTGAAAATAGTCCCGTTATGACCAATACGTCGTGCAAGAGTGCAATTACCCCACATATAGCAAAAACTGGCTTGTATCTAAAAGATAGATACAATATTATCAAGAAAGAGGCGACCAATACCAATATTATTGCCTGTCTGACAAGCTCAGCAGATACCGTAGGCCCTATCATATCTATCTTGTCAAAGCTAATCTTGCCCAGTTGGGTTTGCAAACTCGAAACAAGCGCCCTCTGTTCCTCGATATTTAGCGGCTTTGTTCTAATAATAAAAGAATTGCCCGATTGCTGAATTAAGGTATCTTTAAGATTGTTTGAATCAAATATAGACCTTATCTTATCAATGCTAACCGCATTCTCTGGTCTCATTTGTATCATAGTGCCACCTGTAAAGTCAATTGAAGGCCTAAGACCAAACATAATAAGAGAAATTACTCCTGGTAAGATTATTAACAAGGATAATCCATAAAACCACTTTCTAAGCCCGATTATATTCACTATTTCTTCCTCCTTTTAGCTCTTCTGTCCTTCCTGGAGGTGATAGCCTTCTCTGGCTTTTTTTCTCTTTCTTCCGAAGAAGAGACATCAGCAGGACTTGTTTCTTTTTTATCTCCAATGGGCTCTTCTGAAACAGAAGACGGTTTAGCTTTTTCTGATAGTTTGGACTTTGGAGTCTCAGGGACAAGAGAGCCTGGCTCATCTGGCACTTCATCTGTAATTGAAGCGTTTATCCCAACCCTTGCACCATAAAAAGCTGGCTTTTTGAAAAATCCAGTATGAACCACAAGGTCCATCAATGCCCTTGAGATTATAACAGCCGTAAAAAAGCTTATGATAACACCAAAAGCAAGGGTAACTGCGAAGCCCTTTATTATGCTAGAACCCCATGTAAACAATACAGCGGTCGTAATAAGAGTACTGGCATTGGAGTCTATAATTGCTGGCAGTGCCCTTTTGAAACCCAAATCCATTGCGGATATTAAGGGAATGCCCTTTCTGAGCTCTTCCTTCAACCTCTCAAATATCAATATGTTTGCGTCTACCGCCATACCAATAGATAGAATGAAACCTGCAATGCCCGGTAGCGTTAAAGTAACTGGTATGAACTTAAATATGCCAAGCACAATCACGCCATACAAAAGAAGAGCAAAATCAGCAATCAAGCCCGGTAGCCTGTAATATAAAACCATAAAGATAGCGACAAGCAAAAGACCTATAAATCCAGCTTTCCAGCCAGAATCGACTGCATCTTTGCCAAGTGTAGGACCTACCACCCTTTGTTCCACAAGCTTTACAGGAACTGGTAAGGCTCCAGCTTTTATTTGAATTGCGAGCTCCTTTGCACTTTGAAGCGTAAAGTTGCCAGATATCTGAGCTTTTCCACCTGTAATGGCCTCCTTTACTACAGGAGAAGATATTTCTTTGTTGTCAAGAAATATCGCTAAAGGTTTGTTTATATTGTTTGCAGTAACCTCAGCAAACTTCTTCGCACCCTCAGCATTAAATGTAATATCTACGACAGGCTTACTATTTGAATCATATCCAACTTTTGCATCTTGCAGATCAGCGCCAGTCAGAGCTGCTTTCCAGCCAGTGATCTTTCCTGTCACAGTGTCATAAACTGGCTCTTTAAATTCAAGAAACGCAGTTTTTCCTATAACGTTTAGGGCATTTTGATAATCTTTAATGCCAGGCAACTGGACAAGAATAGAGTTGTTCCCCTTCAACTGAATAAGAGGCTCTGATACCCCAAGTCCATTTACCCTGTTTTCAATAACTGCCTTAACTCCTTGCATTACGTCTTTGTCCACAGTAACAGTATTAGTGTTCTGAGCCTCCAGAACTACTTCCATTCCGCCCTGCAAATCCAATCCCTCTTTAAGAGGCATCAGATAGTTTATAGCAACGGCAGCCGCTAATACTATAAGGATAATGCCCCATCTCAATCTTCTAAATGTCAAATCCTTCCAACTCCTTTCAAACTAATTTTCAAAGACAAAAAGTCTATTTCACGAATTCAAGGCGTTTACAGTCTTGAAGAGCACGGTCAAATTGTGAATGCTGAGCAATGTTTTCCCAAGTATTTCATCACAGAGAAACAGATGCCTTATATATGCCCTTGAAAAATTCCTACAAGCATAGCAATCACAACCCTCGTCCAAAGGAGATGCGTCTTCCTTGAATCTCTTGTTAGATATATTGATCCTATCTCCATTATACAAAAATGCCGTCGCATGCCTTGCAAGTCTGGTAGGAAATACAGAATCAAACATATCTATACCCATTTTTATATATGTCAATATATCCGATCCAGCGCCCATAAGATATCGCGGCTTATCTTCTGGAATTACTTCAAGCGTAGCCGCGAGAACCTCTCTGGTCAGTGATGGATCTTCGCCCATTGAAAGACCTCCGATAGCCAGACCGTCTACTCCAAGGGACAGTAGTGCCTTAGCACACTCCTGCCTTAACTTAAAGTTCATACCACCCTGTACAACTCCAAAAAAAAGCTGACCCGGATTTTTTTCTACTTTTGCAGAACGCTCAGCGAATTTCAGAGTCCTNATAAGCGACTCCTCTTCTCTTCTTGCGCTGCAAGGATATTCTGGACACTCGTCTAAAAATATCGCTATATCAGTATTTAGTTTCTTCTGTATTTGAAGAACCTTTTCAGGCGTAAGATAAATCTCTTTCCCATCCAGAACCGATCTAAAAAATACGCCCTCATCACTAACCTTTCTGTGACTTGAAAGGCTAAAGACCTGGTATCCGCCAGAGTCTGTCAGTATAAGGCCATTCCAATTCATAAATTTATGAAGACCTCCCAACTTATCTATCACTTCCTCGCCAGGTCTCTCGTGCAGGTGATATGTGTTTGAAAGTATCATCTCAAAGCCTATCTCTTTAAGTTGTAATGGGGTAAGAGCCCTTACCGTCCCCCTTGTGGCAACAGGCATAAAAAGAGGCGTTTTAGCGACCTTCCCCCTAATATTTAATTTGCCCAACCTTATATTGTTAATTGGCGAACGGTAGAATAGAGCGTTAGAACTATCAAACTTAGCGATATCTATATATTTAGTTGTCTGAGCAAATGATTTTTCTTCAATCATTTATAGGGTTTTCTCCTTCACAGCACATTACTTCTGGATAAAAAACTCTCTCAATTGATTTTGCCCTGCCTCTATCGTCCACATCAATGCAAACAGCTTGAAGCTGTGGATCTAACACCTCAACCTCAAACTTTTTCGGTATATAAGTTAAAAATTTTTGTATTATAGAATCTTTTTTAAAACCTATGATCCCGGCAGTCGAACCAGTCATACCCACATCGGTAACATAAGCAGTTCTATTTGGAAGAATTTTACAATCGGCGGTCGGTACATGCGTATGGGTGCCCACTACAGCACTAGCCCTCCCATCCAGGTAGCATCCCAGTGCGTTTTTTTCAGAAGTAGCCTCTGCATGAAAGTCGACGATTAAAATATCGCACTCTTTTTTTATTTCTGGGTATAAAGAATCAAATGACCTGAAGGGACAATCAACAGGTTGCATAAATACTCTGCCAAGAAGGTTTATCACTGCGACCTTCCCTAATTTTGAGTTAAAAATACCATAGCCAGAGCCCACCACATTTGGAGGCAAGTTGGCAGGTCTTATAACTTTGTTGTGCAATAGAACCTGTTCGCCATCTCTCTTATCGAAGGTGTGATTGCCCATTGTAAAGCAGTCGATGTCCAACTGCAATAATTCTTCCAATACCTTATTTGTAATCCCAAAACCACCAGCGGCGTTTTCAGCATTTACTATTATAAAATCATATTTTGAACGAAGATCAAAATTTTTAAAGGCGTCTTTCAGTATCCCTCTTCCAGATCTGCCCACAATATCGCCTACGAACAAAATTTTCATTTAGCATATTCTACCGATCTGATCTCTCTTACTACAGAAACCTTTATCTCTCCTGGATAATCAAGAGACTCCTCAATTCTTTTGGCCATATCCCTCGCCAGCTTTTGCGTCATAAGGTCGTCAACTTGATCTGGCTTTACTATGACCCTTATCTCCCTACCTGCCTGTATCGCAAAACATTTATCAATGCCATCGAATGAAAGCGCAATCTTTTCAAGATTTTCCAGTCTCTTTATATATGTCTCAAGGGATTCTCTCCTGGCTCCCGGCCTCGATGCAGAAATGGCGTCAGCAGCCTGGACCAAAACTGCCTCCAGGCTAGTCGGTTCAACTTCAGCGTGGTGTGCTGCAATCATATTTACCACTAAAGAGTTCTCTTTATATTTTCTTGCAAGATCGGCTCCGATAATTGCATGAGAACCTTCCATCTCAAAGTCCACCGCCTTACCTATATCGTGGAGAAGCCCGCCCCTCTTAGATAGCGCAGAATCAAGTCCCAGCTCCGATGCCATTATGCCCGCAAGGTGAGCAACCTCTATAGAGTGCTGATATATGTTTTGACCGTAGCTGGTCCTGAATTTCAATCTGCCTATCAGTTTGACAATCTCTGGATGGAAATTTGGTATGCCCATCTCAAGACAAACAGCCTCACCGTATTCTTTTATCTCCTGGTCGAGCTCTTTCCTGGATTTTTCAACAGTCTCTTCAATTCTTCCAGGGTGTATTCTGCCATCCAATATTAGCTTATCAAGGGATCTCCTTGCAATTTCTCTTCTAATTGGATCAAAGCTGGATATGGTAACCGCCTCAGGCGTATCGTCAATTATAAGCTCTACTCCTGTCTCGGCTTCAAAAGAACGTATATTTCTGCCTTCTCGCCCAATAATCCTTCCCTTCATGTCATCAGTAGGCAAGGTTACCACAGAAACAGTAGACTCCATAGTGTGATCGACTGCACACCTTTGAATCGCCAGGGACAATATTTCCCTTGATTTTTTCTCAGATTCATCTTTTATTTTTGTTTGAGCTTCTTTTATTTTGTTTGCAATCTCTACATCAAGGTCTTTTTCTACCTCAGCCAATAGTATATTTCTTGCCTCATCAGAAGTAAGCCCTGATATCCTCTCAATCTCAATAGATCTTTCCTGCACAAGATTCTCAAGCTTCGACTTCAATTCATCAATTTGGAGCTTTCTCTGAGCAATCTGCTCCTCTTTTTTCTCCAGATTATCAAGCTTTCTCTCAAGATTTTCTTCCTTGCGAAGAAGTCTCTGCTCGAGCCTGTTTATCTCCATCCTTCTTTCTTTTATTTCTCTTTCAGCCTCAGACTTCAATCTTATAGATTCATCTTTGGCTTCGAGAAGTATCTCTTTTTTTCTGCCCTCAGCTTCTTTTATATTGTTCTGTAGAACTTCCTTGGCTTCTTTGCTCAATCTCTCGGCTTCTAACCTTAGCTCTTGAGTCTTTTTGTACAAATAATATATAACTCCAACGCCAATTATTATCAGTATTATCAGAATTAATGTCAACAAAACGTGCTCCACTTAAGGTATCACCCCTTTCACTGTATCTTAAAGTTAATCTTTTTAATCAATTAAGTGAACAAATTATTCTTTTTCACCACTCGTAGATCTCGCTTCTGGCTCGAAATAGGTTCTCACAGCAAGCATAAGCTCATTCCTGAGGTCTTCATTCTCGTCCAGCAGAGTTCTTGAGGCGTCTTTGCCCTGACCCATTCGCAGCTCCTTGAAGTAATAGAAACTCCCACTTCTCGTTATGAAACCCAGATTTAGAGCTGTTTCAAACAAATCGGTTGTTTTATCTATTCCCTGGCCATAGATTAAAATTAGCTCGGTTTCTTTAAATGGTGGAGCCAATTTGTTTTTTACAATCTTTATTCTCATCTTTGCGCCAATAATCTCACCAGCCGAACTCTTTATAGCCTCACCTCTTCTAACCTCAATCCTCATAGAAGAATAAAACTTCAGAGCTCTGCCGCCAGGAGTAACCTCAATAGGACCAGAGGAATATCCTGTGCTCACCTTTTCCCTTAACTGGTTAATAAAAACACATGCCGTCCTTGACTTGTTAACCGTTCCTGTCAGCTTTCTTAATGCCTGAGACATCAGCCTTGCCTGTAGAGCTATTGTTACGTCGCCCATCTCGCCTTCAAGTTCTGACTTCGGTATAAGGGCAGCCACAGAATCAACCACTACGATAGCAACGGCATTACTCCTCACAAGGGTGTCTGCTATCTCAAGGGCCTCTTCACCGGTCGTAGGCTGGGATATAAGAAGNCTTTTAAGGTTTACNCCTATTCTTTCTGCATAATAAACGTCTAAGGCATGTTCGGCGTCAATAAAGGCAGCAACTCCTCCAGCCTTCTGAGCCTCTGCAATGGTATGAAGGGCTACAGTGGTCTTACCAGAACCCTCAGGCCCATATATCTCAATAATTCTTCCCCTGGGAAGTCCACCAATGCCCGAAATAATATCGATAGCCATAGAACCAGAGCTAATAAAATCTACTTTTGGCGGTTCAGCCTCTCCCAGCCTCATTATTGCACCTTTGCCAAACCTACGCTCTATTTGAGCTATTGCAGAATCAATACTTTTTTCCTGATCTGTCTTCTCTGCCATCTTAAACTATCCTCCTAATGAGTTTTTCCTAAACAATGCTATCACTCACAAACTAACTGCTAACTGTTTTAAATTCTTTGTTTTCTATCATTTTGCAAATCTCTTCACAAATTAAATTTGCCTCTTCGAGATTTCTGCATTCCACCATAACCCTTACGATTGGTTCGGTGCCAGATGGCCTCACCACTACCCTGCCATCAAAATTCTTTTTTAACTCTTCAATCTTTTCAACCAATTCATGACTCAATGACGGGATTCTTGATTGTAGCTTTATGCTCTTCATAACCTGATGATATCTCTTAAACAGGTTTAGCTTTTTAAGTCCAAGTTCGTGAACGCTTCTTAGTAAATAAATTGCAGCTATCATACCATCTCCGCAAAGTTCATTGTTTATAATTACATGTCCACTGGTCTCTGCACCGAGAAGGGCTCCCTTTTCTTTCATCATGTTGTATACGTTCTTGTCGCCCACGTTTGACCTATAAAAAGTAATATTTTCCTTCTTAAGAAATTCTTCAAGACCCCTATTCGTCATAACAGTTCCTACCACAGAAAAATTCCTTTTGCCCATCACTACCTTCAACCACAAGGAAAGTACAGCAAGAAAATCGTCTCCATCTACTACATTTCCCTTGTCGTCGCAGGATATTACCCTATCGCCGTCGCCATCAAAAGCAAATCCGATTGTCGAGGGCTTATTTAGACCCTTACTCAGATCGCAAATAACCTCAGGGTGGGTGCTTCCGCAACTTAGGTTTATATTGTAGCCATCAGGATAACAACCCGCAGTATACAAGAAATCTGGGTGCAAAAAATTGAAAAGCTCAGGCGCAAACCGAGTAGTAGATCCGTTAGCACAATCTAAAACAATTCCTCTGATGATTATCCCTCTTGATCTCTCTTTTAGATAATTTAGATAAATGTCAACAAACTTCCTGTCCTCATAAATTCTTGCTGGGGGTTCTTCTGTAAAATCAGAATTTATAAAGCTCTCCACGAAGGCCTCTTCATCAGGACTTAGTTTGAGACCGCCCTTTGAAAAAAGTTTTATGCCATTGTCAGCAGCCAGATTGTGAGAAGCAGTTATCATAACCCCTGCACATTCTCTATAAGAACACAGGTATTGAAGTCCTGGCGTGGTAACCACGCCCAAACTTATGACATCGACCCCCTGAGAGCTAAGACCTGCAGAAATAGCTGACTCTATCATATCTCCCGAGAATCTCGTGTCCTTTCCAAGTAAAACGGGTAACCCAGGTAGATTTCTTCTTAGATAGAAACCAAATGCCCTGCTTACATCGAAGGAAAGCTTAGCACTTAACTCTGAGCCAATCTTCCCTCTTATGCCATCTGTACCAAAAAGTGCCAAATCAGTTCCTCCTAAAAATTTTCATAAACTTTCAAAACCGTATCCTTTTGATTTCATAATAGGTAAAACCACATCAAGAGCTTGTATAGTCTTCAAAAGTCCCTGATGTCCAAGAAACACGTTTCCATCCTTCAGACCAGAAAGATATGAATTTGCTATCTGTTCTCTGGTAGTTTCTTTTCTGTAATCTGCAGTATTGACGTTCCACCAGGCCACTTTTAGCCCCAGATCTTTCACGAGATTCTCCTTCTGACTGTCAAGGTCTCCACCAGGAGGCCTAAACCACTTGATCTTAGATAAATCCAAACCTGCATCCTTAAAGGTAGTAGTTTCGAGGGTAATCTCTTCCTTTGCCTTCAAATTGTCCAATTTGTTGAAGTTATAGTGATCCTCTGAATGATATCCTATTTCAATTCCCCAGTCCTGTAAGATCTTGCCTACATATGGTCTTACTTCCAGCATCTTGCCTACAAGAAAGAAGGTAGCATGACCATAATGCCTTACCAGATCAGCAAGGAGCAAAGAATACAAAGGAAAGGGCCCATCGTCAAATGTCAAAAATACCTTTTTCTCGCCTTGCTTCAAAGGGGAGCTTGTTCAACATTTTCAAACGGGTCTTTCCCCTTGTAATATGGCTTGCCCTTGTTCCACGACCAATAGTAACCGCAATCTTCAAGAGGTTCGCTATTCTTAAATGCGCTGTGCGTGGAAAGCGCAGTAAATAGCTCACCGTAACCATACTTATATGGAGCAGGCCTCTCTATAAAGCTTATCTCGACAAAATCAAGGCCTGGTATGGCAAACAAAGAAGAGAAAATCTTTTTTGATTCAGACTCGAATGATGCGTCGCTCTGTGGGTTCACCTTCAATGCCACCCATGCGCCAGTAATGTAGCCATTGGATGCCGACTGTACGTCAAGAACGTCGCCAGTTAGCTTTGACTTTATCTGGTTCGTAATGTTATCTGTATTCAGTTTATCGACCTGTGCAAAGGATACGTGCTCAACTCTATGTGAAAAATGCCACATTAAAGCACCTGCAACAATAAGAACCAAAATAGCAGGTATGACAATCTTTATATTAAAAAATTTCATGGAAACTCCCTTCTAAATTCTTTACAGACGATCCAAAAGCAATACTTAATTTTAGCGCCTGATAAAAAATCAATTATAAATCAATCTTACACGTCAAGAGAAACAATATCCTCATAGGTCTCTCGTTTTACCAGAAGGATATCTTGGCCATCTTCCACCATCACCATGGCAGGACGTGGGAACCTATTATAGTTGCTCGCCATAGAATAGTTGTATGCACCAGTAGTAAACACTATCAATCTATCTCCTATTTCCACCTCAGGCAGCGATATCCTTTCTACAAGCATATCTCCCGATTCACAAAATCTTCCTACAATCTTTACTTCCTGAGATTTTTCAGTCTTGGCGTCGAGCTCTGCATGATATTTTGCTCTATAGAGCGCATACCTTGGGTTATCGGCCATACCGCCATCTACAGACACATAGGGCAAAAAACCGTCAATTTTTTTGACAGATCCCACTCTATATACTGTTATCCCGGAAGGACCTGCTATAGACCTCCCTGGTTCAACGGTAAAAGCTATATCCTTCATATCATACTTGCTTATATTCTTATTTATCTCAGAAGAAATTTCTCTTACAAAGTCTTCAATAGAAGCAGGAGAATCCTCTTCTGTATACACCACTCCAAATCCCCCGCCAAGATTTATATTCTTTACGACAATTCCCTCATCGCTGAGCTTCTTTGCAAAGTCAAACATCACGCCTACCAGCTCTATATATGGCTTAGGATCAAAGATCTGCGAACCGATGTGAGCATGAATGCCCTTGAACTCGACACCATCAATGCTAATGAGCTCCTTTACAGCAGATAGGGCATCTGATCCAATAGGAAAGCCAAACTTCGAATCTATTTTGCCAGTTTTTATAAATTCGTGCGTGTGAGCCTCTATGCCAGGAGAAACCCTTATCATACAAGGTATATGACTATATTTAAGCGATAGTTCTCTAATCTTATCTATTTCAGAAAAGCCGTCAACAACTATATGACCAACTCCTGACTTTATAGCAAAATCTAACTCTTCAAAGGATTTGTTGTTCCCGTGAAAATATATTTTTTTTGTATCAAATCCTGCTTTAATTGCTGTATACAATTCTCCACCAGAGACCACATCAAGCCACATATCCAGATCCTTTAGCTTTTTCAGAAAGCCAATCACACAAAGTGATTTACCTGCAAATGCTATCCTGGATTCAAATGGAAGATACTTCCTAAAGCTTTCTTTAAACGACTCAACTCTTGACCTTACGGTCTGAGCACACATTATATATAAAGGAGTAGAATATTTTTCTGATAACTCTTTTACACTTATGCCACCAATATAGCAAGACTTGCCCCTTCTCTCAAATGTTTGGGGATACAATTTCAAACAGCGGCCTCCCCTCTCTCCTCTGTTCTAATTCTTATAACCTCATCTATTGAACTTATAAATATCTTGCCATCTCCAACCTCACCTGTTCTTGCAGAGTCTACAATAGTCTGAACCACGCCTTCTACTTCGTCCTCAGGAATTACTACCTCTATCTTTATCTTTGACAAAAGATCGACCACGTATTCAGATCCTCTGTACCTCTCAGTATGTCCTCTTTGACGTCCATAACCCTTTACCTCTGTAATCGTCATGCCCATAACGCCCATCTCCGTAAGGGCGGCTTTAACCTCATCAAGTTTATAGGGTCTAATAATAGCTTCTATCTTTTTCATATTATGGCCCAGTCGGGCTCACCTCCTTAAATATTAAAGATCCTAATATTTTACTATATTATATAGAATACTATAAAGGATCAAAAATGAAAAATGAAGGAGTTAATGCATAGGATGAAAGTAGTATTGGTTGAGCCTGAAATCCCACAAAACACTGGNAACATAGGCAGACTTTGTGTAGCAGCAGGAATTCCTCTGATTGTAGTAGGTCCCACTGGATTTCTAATAGATGACAAACGGTTAAAACGCGCTGGAATGGACTATTGGGAATATCTTGATTTTACATTTTATCCTACTTTCGAAGAAGCAAGGTCTGATTTTGACAAAGACAATCTGCTTCTCTTTTCCCCATCTGGCAAAAATATTTATACAAAGGGGCATTATTCTAAAGATAGCCTTATCGTTTTCGGCAAAGAAAGCACAGGCTTAGATGAATCCATACTCAAGGAGTTTGAAGACAGAACTTANTTCATACCAATGAGGAAAGAGGCTCGATCGCTAAACCTCTCGAATAGCGTCGCAATAGTCCTTTACGAGGCTTTAAGGCAANTAGAAAGATGGTAGTTAGGAGAGATATCTCTCAGGAATATATTTTATCCATTCATTATACTGACTTTTTGCGCACCTGATAATGTCCAATAAATTGGAAGGGATTTTGGGCCTTTTGGGGCGTCTAAAGAGCTTCATATTCGCCTCTTCTGGTGTTCTATTGCCCTTTTTAAGGTTACATGCCTGACAGGCAGCTACTACATTTTCCCAGGTAAGCTCTCCACCTCTGGATTTTGGGATTACGTGATCTACAGTCAAATTTGCAGATTTTTTGCCACAATATTGGCAGGTGTTCTGATCTCTCGTTATAATATTCCTTCTGGTAAGAGCGACGTCTTTGTATGGCAAAAATATATTTCTATCCAGCCTTATCACGCATGGAAGCCTGACGTCTTCTCTTAAAAAATGGCCATTATACTCTATTACCTCTGCTTTTTTCTTCCAAACTAACAGAAAGCCCCTTTTCCAGGAGCTCACACCCAGAGGATAAAATGAAGCATTCAAAACTAAAACCTTTTCATCGGAAAGCCCCTTTTTCGTAAGGAAAACTATCACCCCTAAAAATTAATATGTTTCTAATACAACTCTAATGATTATAGCACGGCAAAGTGTTAATATTGGGTTAATCTTTAAATTGCTTTTTCGAACCTTGAGAAAAAATAACATATAGAAAAAAGAGTGCTATTAATACTCGAAATAGACTTGATGTAGCCGATATAGTATTCAACATCTTTTTCTTATAATGGCTTAACATAACTTAATTATATCAGCTTCTGGAAAACTACGGGCAAAAATGTAAGATG
>JGI24721J44947_10001101_pt1 | contig 37726 bp, 29 predicted proteins | sample YelNatPaOPGAMG01_FD_44947 | JGI IMG/M metagenome (IMG submission 44947) | reverse complement strand
CCTAGCCAATGGGTTCAGCATAGGGCTCAGGCTCGAAGAGTGCCTGTCGCCAGAGTGAAGGATATCAATTTCGACGATAAGACGGTCGAGGTGTGCTCAGGCAAGGGAGGAAAGGACAGGCTGATGGTGCCCCCGTTGGTGCTGATACAAGATCGGCGTGCATATTTACAGGAATTACATAAGCAGTGGGAAGAAATGCAAAGGCGAGATCTGATGGATACGACATTCGTACGATTCAGGAATTGCTCGGCCATTCGAGCGTGCGGACGACGATGATCTATACCCATGCCGCAACCAAATCTTATTTTAGGAAAAGAATTTGGGAGCGGGGCATGGGGGGAGAATTTGGTACAAATTCAAGCAGGTTTTAAGTATCATTCTGCATTCAAAGTATTCCCATCGCTGGTCCCAGAATGCTGAAGACGAGCGCGATAATGAGAGCAGCAAGGGGCGTAAGGATGAGGCCTGCGATTGCCATGTCTTTGATGCTGAAATAGCCGGTTGAATAGGGGATTATGTTGACGGGAGATGTGGTGACGAGGATGATGGCGAGGTTTGCGGTAAAGCCTGCGGCGAGGGCAAGTCCTGCGGCTCCTGTGCCGAGGCGTGGGCCGAGCGCCAGAACGAGGGGTACGATGATTGTCCCAGTGAGGGTGTTGGAGGAAAAAGCTATTTTTACGGCAAGGACAGCGAGCACGATGAGTATGAGTCTGATAAAGAGCGGAAGATTGCCGATGCCTCCAAGGAGAACTGCCGATAGCCATGCTGCTGCACCTGTCTGATAGAGGGTCATGCCGAGACTGATGCCTGCCGCAATGAGAATTATCCCTGCCCAGTCGATTTCTTTCTGGATATCCTTCCAATTAAAGGAAGTCATGCCCGGCACGAAGAGAAGAACAACGGCGGCAACCGCGCCCATGGATATCGGAATTTTGATATGCCAAAGGTTCTGGATAATAGGCGAAGCAAGCCAGATGAGCACAGTCGTTGCAAAGACAATCAATGTTGCTTTCTCGTCGTGGCTCATGCGGCTTTGGGCTGAAAATTCGCGTTTGATATCATCGTGGCTTTTGCGCAAGCATTTCATTTCGGGAGGTGAAAAGAGAACGAGGACGCCCCATGCTGATGGCAGAAGGAGTACGACAATTGGCAAGCCTATCGCCATCCAGCGGATAAAAGAAATATCGATATGGGCAAGGCTTCCCATGAATTTGACGACGAGGGGATTGGAGCCTGAGCCGGCTGGTGTACCAACTGCGCCGATGAGGGCTCCCCATGCGACAGCGAGCATGAGAGCGCGCCCGAAACGGCTTTCGCCTGGTTTTAAGCCTTCTTCGGTGAGAATTGCGAGAGCGAGGGGCATAATGATGGCGCTGGATGCCATGGCGGTCACCCACATCGAAAGGAAGGCTCCTGCAGCGAGAAATCCGAAAATGATGCGGCGCGTCGAGTTGCCGGTAATAGAGAGTACTAGAAGGGACACTCGTTTTCCGAGGCCGGAGCGCACGATAGCCGCGGCGAGAGCCAGAACACCTATGAAAAAAAGTACGACATCATCGCCAAAGCCGCTTTTGACGATTGTAGCGAAGTCGCTCGCGCCGACGAGCGCAAGCATAACCATGGCCAGAAGGCCTGTGATATGAAAGGGAAGCGCTTCGAGCACCCACATGACAAGCGCGCCTGCGAGGACGGCAAGGGAGCGTTGGCCTTTGGGGTCGAGAAAGGCATCGCCTGCATGCCGAGCGGCATCGGGCAGGGGTATGCAGGCGAGTGCTGCAAAGAGAAGTGCCGCGATCCCGATTGCGGCGAGTTTGCGCGTATGAGATGGCTTATTCATGGCTGCTGCCTTGGCTGCTTTTGCTCGGCTGATTTTGCGCTGAGCGGAGAAACGGAGCCGTTTGCTGAAGGGGCATCACGGTTTTTGGATTTGAGAGCCTCTGTAAGGAGTATTCCTACTTGCGAAGCTCGTTCGGCGGTCAGGGCGCCGGCGGCTGCAAGAGCACGCATTTTGTCGAGCGCACTGCCTTTACCACCAGAAACGATGGCGCCGGCATGACCCATGCGCCTGTCTTTCGGGGCATGGCGTCCGCCTATAAAGGCAACGAGCGGTTTCGAAAATGCTCCGGATTCAAGCATTTCGGCTGCTTCTTCTTCCATGGTGCCGCCTAATTCGCCGATCATGACGACGGCATCGGTCTCGGGGTCGTGTTCGAATTCAGCAAGAACCTCGGAAAAGCGCATGCCGGGAACAGGGTCGCCGCCGACACCGACCAGAGTGGAGACGCCAAAGCCAGCGCGCACAACCATGGCTGTCACTTCATTGGTGAGGCTTCCAGAACGAGTCATGACGCCGATGCGTCCAGGCCTATAGACTCGCTCGATCCAGTAGGGGAACATGCCGAGCATTGCTTTGCCGGGAGAAATGATGCCAGAGGTGTTGCCGCCGATGACATTTGCCCGGCAGGAAAGTGCGGCAGAACGAATCTGCAGGGCATCATGCAGGGGGATGCCGTCTGCGACGGTAACAATGCATTTGATACCGGCATCGAGGCATTCAAAAACTGCGTCTTTGGTAAAACGGGGCGGCACAAAGAGCATGGCGGCATCGGCATGGGTATTTTCAGAACTGTGGCTATCAATCAGCGTATTGGAGGCTCGAGCATCGAGCGCACGGCGCACTGAATGATAGACAGGTATGTTGCCGACATGCTCGCCTTCTTTGCCTGGCGTAACTGCCGCAATAATCTGCGTACCAAGGTTGACCATGTGCTCAGTCCAAAATGTGCCCTCGGTGCCGGTTGCACCCATGACGATTGCTCGGGTGTTTTGGTCGACGATGATGCTCATGGCTGGCCTCCTGGCATGGCGGCAGCATCGGGTGTGGGACGCTCTGCGGCAGTGGAATAGACATTGTGGGCGAGTTCTACTGCTTTTTTGACTGCTTCTTCAGTGTCGGTGAGGGGCTCAAGTCCTGCTGATACAAGAATTTCGCGTGCCTTATCCTCGCCGGTGCCTCGGATGCAGGTAACGATTGGGCAGTTGGGCTTCAGACGGCGTATCGCTTCGACAATGCCTTCAGCCATGATGTCGGCGCGGGCGATGGTACCGAAGGTCACGATGAGGATGACTTTCGGGTTGTTCTTAATGCACAGCTCCATTGCNCGCACGGATTTGCGGTAATTGGGGCCGCCAAATTCGAGGTAGTTCGCGACGGTGCCACCGAAGTCGACGACGAGGTCATAGACGGCTGTGGTGAGACCGGCTCCTGCGCACATAAGGCTGATGTCGCCATCGAATTGGAGATAGGGAATGCCTTCAGCAGCCGCTTCGCGGGCGATGTCGGAATCGAAATCGGCAGTATCCTGCTCGAATTCGGGATGTCGGAAAAGCGCATTATCGTCGATTGAGATTTTGGCATCTGCAGCGATGAAAGTACCTTCGATCGTTACAAAGAGCGGGTTTATTTCAGCGAGTTCGGCATCTTTTTGCACATAGAGCCTAAACAGTTTTTCGATGATGCTCGAGAAGCTCTTTGCTAAGGAAGGTTCAAGGCCGAGGTCGTAGGCCACGGAACGGGCCTGGTAGGGGAGTATGCCGCGTATGGAGTCGATGTGCTCTTTGAGGATTTTTTCGGGTTGGGTTTTGGCAAGGTCTTCGATTTCAANGCCGCCCTGGGCGCTTGCGAGTAGAAGGTGNGNGCCGGTTCGAGGATCGGCGCTGAATGATACATACAGCTCGCGCTCATGGNTAATTGCTGGCTCGATAAGGATTTTGCGCACCTTCCAGNCGGAAGCAAAAATGGCGTTGGCTGCAGTGCGGGCTTCTTCCGGATTCCGTACGATTTTAACAAGGCCGGCCTTGCCGCGGCCGCCGCGAAGAACCTGAGCCTTGAATGCGGCAGGCCAGCCGATGCGTCCGCCTATGCTGACAGCAGCTTCGACAGTTTCGGCGAGTTCTCCCTGTGGGGCAGGAATGCCAAATTCTCTGAATAGAGCCTTTGCCTGGTATTCGTGCAGTTTCATAGTACCTCTTTGCGGCCGCTTTGCGTGCAGTACCTAAGCCTCAACCTGGAAGATTGGGCCGCATGTTCATTTTCCGAATCGCTTCCAATAGTCACCGAAAATATCCTCATCTTTTGGTCGGTTTGGTTCTATTGGCATCGCGAGCCATGTGACGTTGATGAATTGCTTCCAGTGTATATTTTCAGTGGTAATGTTGTTGCCCCATGTGCCGCAGCCAAGGGTGACCGTGCTGGGCATGCCGTTGAAGAAGGCTCCGCCATTGCCGGAAACCATGGGCTGGCGGACCATAATGCGGCTCGAGCGCATGTATGAGCCCATCCGATCTATATAGTCTTCGCGGAAAGTGAAAATGCCGGACGAGTGGCCGGTGCCGCACAAGTCGGTGATGCGCTCGACAAAGCTCAGGCCCTCTTCGAATGAGTCGCAGGGCAGAACCGTGAGTACGGGCGAAATTTTTTCCCAGAAAAAGCGGTCGGATTCGATCGGCTGTTCGCCCTGGACGATGAGGAAACGAGTCCCCTCTATCACGTCGAAACCGGCGCCGCGGGCAATCTTGTCGGCATCCTGGGCAATGATGGCAGGGTTGAGGTTTTCCTGGCCATTCTTGCCGGTAATCCAGAGATAGTGGCGCAGGGCTTTTTTCTGTTCCGGAGTGCAAAGGTAACCCCCTTGCTTTTGGAGGCCGGCAATGAAGCGGTCCCATACTGCGCGGTGCACGACAGCGGAATTTTCGCTCGAACAGCTGGTCGCGTTGTCGAAACTCTTGGATGCGGCAATTTTTTCAGCGGCATCTTCGGGATCGGCATCCTCGCAGAGAAGCTGGACAGCGTTACCGGGACCAACGCCATATGCAGGTTTTCCGGAAGAGTAGGCCGCTTTGACCATTGCACTGCCGCCTGTAGCGACAATAAGGTCCACCTGGCGCATGAGCTCCTGGGTGAGTTCTATGGAAGGTTCTTCTATGACCTGGACAAGGTCTTCCGGCGCTCCAACTTTTTTCAGAGCTTCGCGCATGAAGGTACACGCGAGGGCAGTAGATTTTTTTGCTTTGGGATGCGGGGCGAAGATGACAGCGTTCGCACCTTTGAGAATCGAAAGACCGTTGGAAGCAGGGGTAGCAGTAGGGTTTGTGACAGGCGCCAAAGCGCCGACGACGCCAACAGGTTTGGCATATTTTCTGATGCCGCGGGCGAGATCTTCTTCCATGAGCCCAACCGTGCGTACCCCACGGATGTCGCGCAAGACTCCCATTACTTTGTTTTTGTGCTTGGTGATTTTGTCTTCGATGCGTCCCATGCCGGTTTCCGCGACTGCAAGTTCTGCAAGTCTGCGAATGTTTTCGTCGTTATAGACAGACCAGCCGACGGCGACGCATACCTCATCGACGCGCTCCTGGCTCCATGTGGCGGCGATTTTCTGAGCTGCGCGGGCACGGGCAATCATTTCAGCAATAAGAGCGGGCGACGTGCTGAGACCTTGCGAAGCGCTGCCGCCAGATGGCATCGACGATGAAAGTCGTCCTGCCGGCAGATGTTCTGATGATATGGGCTGCCCACTCATTTGAAGTTCTCCTCTTCAATTTTCTGGACATTGTTGAATGCGTTGGTAAGAAAATCCTTCTTGAATTCCATTTTCTGGGTGAATGCGACCGACAGCCATGCATCGACAATCTGGCAGCCAAGGAAGGGAGCAGTAATCCATCCACCCATGGTGAGTACATTGGCGTTGTTGATAATTTTGCCGCGCTCCCCGGAGAAAATATCATCCGCAACACAGGCGTAGATGCCCTTGTGCTTGTTGCAGACGATTGCCATGCCCTGTCCGGTACCGCAGATGGCAATGCCTTTCTGGGCGCGGCCGTCCTGGATGGCCTTGGCAACTTTCGGAGCCTGAATATAGTAGGGCTGAGGAGCATCTTCGCTCTCGATGCCGAAATCGAGCACTTCGAGCTCCGGATGGTTATCGCGTAGATGCTTTACGATTTCGCGCTTGAGGGGAAAACCCGAAAGGTCACACGCAATTGCAATGACAATTTTCTCCGGCATTTGGTATTTCTCCTTTATACAATAATTTGAGCAAGTGCATCCTCTTTGGGAAGCGCATTTGCCTCATAGCTGTCCACCTTATTTTTGCTGCATGAGAGCGCGAGCGGCGTCTGCAATATGAGGCGCAGTGAGAGAAAATCTCTCTGCAAGCCAATCGACAGTTCCGACCTCGCCGAACAAATCCGCAGCAACACCGATTCGCGCAAGCCTCACTCCCGGGGCTTTTTCTGCAATGACTTCTGCGACTGCAGAACCGAGCCCCCCCGTCACTCTATGATTTTCGCAGGTGACAATGCGTCCACAGCCCGAATGGGCGAGAATTGTCTCCTCGTCGAGAGGAGAGAGCCACAAGGCATCGATGACTGTTGCTTTGATGCCTTCATTGGCCAGCATGTCAGCTGCTTTCATCGCTTCATTCACCATGACGGTACCAAGGGCGATAAGGGTGACATCGCTTCCTTCGCGCAGAACTTTTGCCTTGCCGACGGCAAACGATTCATTTTCACGATAGATGATGGGAGCTGGCTTCCGTTGAAGACGCATGTAGAAGCAGCCCTTGAGGTTTGCACCCTGGCGCGTGATTGCGGCGAGCGATACAGGATCGGAGGGCTCTGCGATAGTGAGTTTGGGAATAACGCGCATGAGGGCAAGATCTTCGAATGGCATGTGAGTTCCGCCGTTGAAGGCAGCGGTTACTCCCGGGTCGGTGCCGATGAGCTTTACGTTGAGCTGGGCATAGTTGGCTGAAAGAAAGAACTGGTCATATGCGCGGCGGGATGCAAAGCAGGCGAATGTCGCGGCAAATGGGATCTTCCCTGCGGCAGAGAGGCCTGAAGCGACGCCGACGAGATTTGCCTCTGCGACACCGACATTGACGGCGCGCTCGGGGTATTTCTTTGCAAATGCGGTAGTTCCGGTGGCTCGCATGAGGTCGGCTTCCAACACGACAATATCATTGCCCTCCTCGACGAGGGAAATCAGTGTTTCGGCATATACGGCACGCATTTCTTTTTGATCAGACATGGCTATCTCCTTGTAGTTTGGTAATGGCTGGAATTCTCCGCTCATGCTCCATGGGCGAGTTCCGGAATGATGCGCGCCGGTACGCCGAGCGCTGCCAGCGCTTCTTTTATCTGCGGAATGCCGTAACTCATATTGTGGTTGGTGACCTGCCCTTCGCAGAAGGATGCGCCCCTGCCTTTAATTGTGCGGAGAACGATCATCGAAGGCCGCTCGATGCCCGGCGCGGCACGGCGTTTTGCTTCTTCGATCGCCTTGTCCATTGCAGCAAAATCATGGCCATCGACCATCTGAGCATGCCAGCCGAAGGCAGTCCACTTTGCGACGATATCGTCCATATCGATAATTTCTTTGGTGAGTCCATCGATCTGCATGCCATTCCAGTCAGCAAATGCAATAAGGTTCGAGAGCTTGCGGTGTGCGGCAAACATGGCAGCTTCCCATACTTGGCCTTCATTGGATTCGCCGTCGCCGATAATGCAATACACAAAGCCGGGTTTGCGGTCCATAGCTCTTCCGAGGGCAAGTCCGGCGGCAGCCGAAAGACCTTGTCCGAGCGAGCCGGTTGTCATATCAATGCCGGGGGTTTTTGTGCGGTCGCAGTGGCTGGGCAGGTTGGTGCCACCCTTGTTGAGTGTCAAAAGCCAATCAAGTGGGAAATAGCCTTTATCGGCGAGTGTCGCATAGAGTGCCGGCCCGGCGTGTCCTTTCGAGAGAATGAGCATGTCGCGCTCCGGCCATGCCGGATCCTGCGGGTTGATGTTCATGTGCTTGTGATACAGCAGCACGAGCAGATCGACGATCGACATAGCGCCGCCGATATGCCCTACGCCGAGATACCCGATTTCTTCGATAGTCAAGCCGCGGATTTCGCGGGCCTTGCGCTCGAGCGCCTGGATTTCGTGTGTATTCATACTACCTCGCATAATATTTATTTTCACAAAGTAAGTAAATCCCCATACTCTGTGATGCTTGCATTTTATCCGACTGAAAACGTTTTCACAAGCATGAAATTTGAAGTGTATCGAAACATCGATGCGTCTTTTTAGTAGGGGGGAGATTCAATGTCGAGAGAAAGAGCGATGGACAAGCAGCGGATGCGAACGAAAAAGACCGCTGGTAATGGGTGCATATTTGCCTGGGTACTGGTCGTGGATGTGGCAATGTGGCTCTTGACAGGTTGTTCGCCGCCCGCGATGGAGAGTGCTGTGCTAGGTGATGTCCGTCCGCCAGTGATAAAAAATGCCAGGCTCGAGAGCGCGCGTGAGTTTGTTCTCGAATTTGACGAGCAGGTCAGGGTTCCCAAAGACAGCTTTTCCGCTGAGCCGAAAAGACTTACCGCACAGGCAGAGAGTGCCGGGAATGTAGTGAACGTGCTGTTCGAGCCTCAGCCATCGCCGGGCGAAGCAGTGACACTTGCAGGAACCGTGCAGGACATGTGCGGCAATAGTACCAGGGTACAGGTCCAGTTCAAGGGATACAACGATAGGCCAGCAGGCCTGGTCATGACTGAAATTCAGACCGCAAAGAATACGTCGAAAAAGGCACCCCATCGCGATTATGTCGAGTTTCTTGTAAAGAAAGCGGGCAACCTGGGTGGCATGTATATCCAATGGGCAAGTTCGACTAAGACAATGCGGTTCGATTTTCCTGCCTGTGAGGTTAAGGTGGGTGAAGTGATTGTTCTCCATATGGCGCCTGAGGGAATAGCAGAAGAAAAGAACGAAACAGGAAGTGATCTTGGGCTTTCAAGCGGGATCGATGCAACAGCGCAAAGCAGGGATTTCTGGTCAGATGCTGGAGGCTTGCCAGATGCAAGCGGCGCAATCACGCTGTACGAAAGGGAAGGCGCACTTCCAGTCGATGGGATTTTTTATGCTGACAGTTCAAAAAGCGGAACGCTCGAGTCGGGAAAGCTCATTGCTCTTGCGAGAGAACTTGCGGATGCAGGGCTTTGGCGGCTCGATGTGCCGCCTCTCTGGGAAAATGCATTGCTTTGGAAGCCTTCGGCCTCAAAACCCATTGTGCGCACTTCTCTAACAACATATGGAGCGAACGCCTGGGGAATTGGAGAGAGTGGAAGCCAGAGCCCGGGGATTGCAAATTGAATTGCAAATTAGAGAAGCAATTCGATGATCTAAATGAGATCGAGGAACAGCTTTTCGATTTCGTGCCGTGGCATTGCGCCGACTTTCTGGCGTGCTACCTGCCCATCTTTGAACACAATAAGTGTTGGGATGGAGATGATGCCATATTGCGATGCGAGATCGCTCTGTTCATCGACATTGAGTTTTCCCACTTTGATTCTGTCTTTGTAAGACTCGGCAATCTGGGCAACGCTGGGCGCGATCATTTTGCATGGCATGCACCATTCGGCCCAGAAATCGACAAGGACGGGGATTTTGGATTCAAGCACTTCTTTCTTGAAATTTTCGGAGGTCAATGTGACTTCAGCGCTCATATGTGTTTCAGACTCCTTATATGGAATGACTCTTCAAGTTCTTTCTCTGGCGACATGCGCCTCGAGAACGACAAGTAAGTAAAGTATACTGTTGTCGTCGGGATGCGTCAAATAGAAGGATTTTCGAGGGATTCCAAACCGCCGTACAGCAATCGGCCCATAGCTTGGCATCGATGGCGGAGATCACAGCCTCGTGTCGCAGGCTAGCGTAGAATCGCATTCTGTGCAATTATCGCCAAATAAGCAGAAAAATCTATGCCGAACACAACAATGAGACCGTTTGCCAAACCGCTGGCGCTTTTGGGCCCCTGGACATTTTATCGCGAAGCACTCGCCCTAGCGATTCCTGTCATGCTGCAGAGCCTTGTTACCGGCCTTGTTTCACTTGTGGACAATTTTATGGTGGCAGGGCTCGGCGATGCCAAAATGGCCGGCGTCAATATCGCGAATCAGGTGAATTTCGTTTTCATGGTGATAATCAATGTTGTCACGATAGCAGGAGGTATTTTCCTTTCTCAGCATCGGGGGGCGAAGAATCAAGAAGGTATGATCCAGGCCTTCCGGTTCAAGCTGGTTATGGGGGCAGGACTATCGACAGCATATTTCTTGGTGTGCCTTATCGCGCCGGAAGCCCTTCTTTCGCTCATGGTTTCCAATAATGTACAGGGTGCGGTGATAGTTGCAGAAGGAGCACGCTATATGCGGGCAGTCTCCTTTTCGTTCGTTCCCATTGCGCTGTCGGGTGCGATCGGTAGTTCGTTCCGCGATATCGGAGAACCAAAGGTGCCACTCCTTGTCTCTACGGCCGCAGCAATTGCAAATACCATCGGCAACTGGTTTCTCATTTACGGAAACCTTGGTGCGCCTCGCCTGGAAGTCGTGGGCGCCGCCATTGCAACCGTGATTGCGCGCCTTCTCGAAATCGCTGCATTCATTGTCATGCTCAAGGCAAGAAAGCCGGCTTTTGCGTTCAGGCTGAAAACCATATTCCGGATCAATGGGAAGTTTTTTGCCGATGTGCTGGCGCGCTCTGGGATGATGTTCTTTTCGGAGACTGCATGGGTTGTATCGGAAACGATTATCACCGCACTCTACAACCGGCGTGGCGGACCGGAAACGGTTGCCGGGATGGCTGCCGGCTGGTCGGTAGCGAATTTGTTTTTCCTGGTATTTCCGGCTATTCACACGGCAACGAATGTCATTGTTGGCTCGACACTTGGAGCTGGCAAACTGGATGAAGGCAGGGCAAAGGCGCGCTGGATTATGGCAGGGTCGGTGTTTTTTGGCCTTGCCGCGGGGCTCTTTGCTTCGCTTTCGACAGCAGCAGTTCCGCTGGTTTTCGGCAACCTGTCGGAACAGGCCCGTCTCGTCACTCGCAGTATTATTTTCGTGATTGCGATCTATTTACCCTTGTGGTGTCTGCTCAATGCGCAATTCGGCGTGTCGCGGGCAGGAGGCGATACACTGATGGGGTTGTTCGTCGATGTCGGGGTGACCTATGTGCTCTTTATTCCTGCAGCTTTTGTCATTGCGCGATATACGAGCTGGGGTCCCGTCGCTCTCTTTGGCATTGCGAAGCTTTCGGATATACCCAAGGCGCTGGTCGCCGGATGGTGGCTTGCAAAGGAGCGCTGGGTGCGCAATCTCACTGTCGCTTCAGTGTTCAAAGCTGTTCTGTAAATGGAATGCGCGAAGCCGGGCCTGCAATGTAGCATTGGTCTGGCTTATTGCATGTGCTTCAGCCTGAGGCTGCTGTTCCGCAAGCGATGCGTAATTTCGCGTCTCACCCCTTTCTTCCTGGATAAACGCGACTTTTTTTTGGGTTCCTTGTGCGCAATAGAACCCGGCATCCTCGAATTGGCCAGCCAGCCCTTCAATCTCGAGAGCAACGTAGAAAGCCGGGGCTTTTGACGCATATACAGTCGCTTCGATCTGCCCGTTTGCATTGGCTGCGAGGGTTACTTCCAAGCCAGGGTCCGCGAGGTTGCAGCGCTTTGGCTCAGTCAGGAAGAGGGCCGAAAGAGTACTGATTCCGAGGTCGGGAATATCGAGGGATGCTTCAATGTAGGCTTCCTCCGGTTTGCAAGGCAGTTCCGATACTGGCATGTGCCAGACTCTCTGCGACGAGTTGCTTGTGATTGCTACGCTGTCCTTAAAAAGCAGGCCGCGCTGTTCCCCATGAAAATCAAGGAGCTGCAAAATGATGGTGGCGGCGTGCTCTCCGGGGATTTCGCTGATAATATGAGCCTGGATAGCGCCATCCTTTATGAAGAGCGCAAGAATGACGGGCGCATAGAATCGCCTGGCTTCATAGTGGAGCAGTTTCCATGTGCCATCGTAATTTAGGCTCGACCAGCTTACGGCCGGCCATACATCGTTGAGCTGCCAGTACAGCGTGCCCATGCATCGAGGCATGGTGCTTCGCCAATATTCGACGGCAGTGCGGATTGCCATCGCCTGCTGGACCTGCGACAGATAGACAAGCTCGCGGAATCCTTTGGGGAGGCGGAAATATCGAAGCATGGTGTCGAGAATAAGGCTGTTGCCGCGAGGGTGTTTCTGGTGCGCTTCCAGTGCTGGGGCGCTGATATTTCTTTCCTCTGGAGGCGCAAAACTTTCGATTGTACGCATGGAAGGGAATGCCTGAAAGCCGAATTCCGAGCAGAAACGCGGCTGGACCGTGAGGTATTCCGAGAAAGGCTTGCCCTCGTGCCAGACAGACCAGAAATGCATGTCCCCGCGTTCGTCCGAGTGCCAGTTGTCGGAAAAGTCATTGGGCCCTGCAGACGGGCTCGATGGCCAAAAACAGCGGTCGGGATCGAGCGCTCGGATGATCCGTCCCAGTACGCCTTCCGTAAGGCGATCGTAGTCGACGATGTAGCGTGCAGGATTTTTTTTCGATTCTTCGTACCATGTGATAGCGCCGAGAGCCTCATTGTTGCCGCACCACAGGGCAATGCTTGGATGATCCGAAAGACGCTTGACCTGGTGGGTAATTTCAGCTTCGACATTCGAAAGAAATTCGGGGCTCGATGGATACAGCGCGCATGAGAACATACAGTCCTGCCAGATCATAATGCCGCGTTCATCGCACAGTTCGTAAAAATCGTCACTTTCGTAGCGGCCGCCGCCCCACACGCGCAGGCAATTCATATGCGCCTGCACTGCTGAGTCTAGAAGACCTGCGATGCGCGCTCGTGTCCAGCGCGAGGGAAGCGCATCAGCAGGGATCCAGTTTGCGCCTTTTGCAAAGATATCTTTGCCATTGACGACGAATTTGAAACTGCGTCCGATATCGTCCTCTTCTGATACTACTCGAAGCTCCCGGAACCCAATTTTCTTGTGCATGGTGTGGGAAAGTCTAAAAAAGGGGTCAGACCCTGTTTTTAAGAAAAGGTCGTACAGCGCGGGATTGCCGTGGCCGTTCGGCCACCAGAGCTTGGGTTTTTTGACCAGCATTGCGGCTGAAATGCGATGTGTGCCGGCCGCGAGATGATAGTGCGACACCTGGCGGTAGTCGGAAGAAATGTCGTTCCCCGCAAGGGTGAATTCTGCTTCGATATCCATTTCTTCTGGGACTTCGATGTCAGCAAAGATGTCGAGTGAAAAATCTGGACCAGACGCACGATTTTCTCCGTCGGCAGGGAAGGGTCCGATGGCTTTCGTGCGTGTCTGGATGTATTTGATGAACGGCCCATCGGTCGCGATCAGCTTGATGCTGTCGTAGATACCACCTGTCATGAGGCAGGGGCCCCAGTCCCATCCAGCCATGCACTGTGCCTTGCGAATGAGGTTGCGGTGCGGCGATGAGACAGGATAGAGGGAGGCAGGAACAGGGTAGGGAAGGCGGGCAGCTTCGCGGATGGCCGCCTGTTCGGGTGAGCGGATGATCACGGCAATGAAGTTTTCGCCAGGATGCAGCAGGGGTTTGGGGTTGGCTTCGAAGCCGATGAACATGTTGCTGTTGATTCCCGCAAGGCTGCCGTTGATATAGACCTCGCCGATGGTATCGATCACCTCTGCCTGCAGGCGGATTGTTTTAAGTTGGAGGAAATGCTTTGGGATTATAAAACTGCGCTCGATTTTCCAGTCTTCTCTGCCCGGCCACTGAGCCTTCAGCTCGTTTTCGCCGTAGTATGGATCTTCGAGTTCTCCTGATTGAATGAGAGCTGAATAGATATCGCCGGGCACATCCATCGGCCGCACGCTTCCGTCAGCGAGCCGGATTAGCTGCCATTCTCCTGTAAGATCGATAATCTCCACACGCTGCCTCCTTGATGATTGTGAAAGATTTTTCTTGACAACTCAAGATTGTCATGGTATACAATGATTGGTTGAATAAATCAACCAACTATCCGGCCAAGCATTTGCATAGGAGCTGGCATATGCCTTTACGCGGTGATCAATGGACACGTACCGCAACGCGGATATTTCGGGCAATCTGGCGCAACCCGAACATAAGCCGTGTCGATCTTGCCGAAAAACTCGGGCTCGACAAGTCCACTGTCACCAAGCAGGTAGCCGATTTGCTCGAAAATGGCCTCATCGAAGAAAAAGCAGAAGGTGAAGCATCCGCGAGAGGCGGCCGCAAGCCGATTTATCTTGCCGTGAACAAGGAATATGGGCGCTTTATTGGAATCGAACTGCAGCTCGGGTTTTTTGAATCGGTAGTTGTCGATCTCGCGGGCAATATTCTCGATACGNCGCGAGGCGAAGTGCACATCACGCCAGAGAATTTTGCATCGACCGTTGCCGATATCGTGGATTCTATGCAGAAGCAGTACTGCGGGGATTCTCTGCTTTTAGGAATTGGCGTCGGCACTGCTGGCTTGGTGGACTCGAAAAAAGGACGAATCAAATACTCGGTTCCGCTTGGAATTCAGAAAACCCTGGATTTTGGCAAGGCTATCGCAGGAAAACTGAAGGTTCCCGCTTTCATAGAGAACGATGCGAATTGCTGCGCATGGGGCGAGCTTGCCTTCAANAGAGATGAAGAGCTCAAGGATTTTCTGTTTGCGCTGGTTGAATACCGTCAGGATGAAACATCGCTCACTCGATATGGAGGCATTGGTGTTGGCTTCGGCGTAGTGTTGGGTGGCAGAGTGCATGCGGGAGCTCATGGATATTCAGGGGAATTCCGAAGTGCCTTCTGTGATGGTCCAGGCGAGCTGCAGTTTTCGCTGAGCCGCGAAGAACTCATGCGCCTGAGAAGCGATCGTGGGCTTTTGCATAGAACTGTCGATGAACTTGCCCGCAACATGGCAATGCTCATCAATACGATGGATTTTCAACATGTGTATATCGGCGGTGATATCGAAGCCCTGGATATCGATTTGCCGGCGATTCTGAGACACAGGCTCGAGGAAAACTGGATGTATCCATCTCCCAAGGATGTCGAAATCCGGTATTCGAGCCTGGGTGACAAAGCGGTTGCATTCGGCGCGGCGGGCATGGTTTTCGAGCGGCTTATGGCAGAGCGGAGCATGCCCGGGCTTGCGGTCGGCCTTTCGAAGCTCGGCCAACAGATTGGAGCATAGGCAGAAATGCCTTGCATATAGTCTTGGAATGCGGGCCCAAAAGCCCATTCAAGGAGGTTTCCATGAAAAAGGGATTGTTTGTGTTCCTTGCGCTGATCATTGCACTGGGCAGTGTTATGGCGCAGGAAAAAGTAACACTGAATGTGCTCAATTATCAGCAGGCAGATCAGGCGGGATATCAGGAAGATGTGGCAATCTGGAAGCGATTCCAAGAGCTGAATCCTGATATCACGCTCAATATGGAAGTGCTGTTCAATGAGCCGTATCACCAGAAATTGCAGGCATATGCCGCAGCGGGAACTCTGCCGGATGTGTTCTATGTATGGCCGACTGCCCGCAGCGCGGTCATTCATGAGAAGAAGCTTGCAAAGGATCTGTCGAAGCTCCTCGGTCCGGACTTCCTCAAAGATTTCTCCGGCGCAGCGACCGATCCGAACAATCAGCTCGGCAAGTACATGGCCATGCTGCCGCAGTCGTTTACTTACACCTCAGTGATGTATGTGAACAAGAAATTGCTTGCGGACAACGGATTCGACCTTCCAAAGACCTATGATGATCTCAAGAAAATGGTGCCGAAACTCAAAGCCAAGGGTATCAATGTCATTATGCTCCCGGACAAGGATGGCTGGCCGATGCAGTCATGTCTGTTCTCCACGGTACTCGGGCGCATGGCTGGCAATGCCTTTGTGGATGCAATTCTCGCTGGAAAGGCAAAATTCACTGACAAACCCTTTGTTGATTCGCTCAAAGTAATAGACAACCTCTACAAGGACGGCATTATTGCCCGCGAAGACAACCAGGTCGGCTATGGCGAGGCGCCCGGACTCTTTGTTTCCGGCAAAGCTGCGATCTACATCGATGGCGACTGGAGAGTGGGTGCCTATATTACCGACAAGGCATCCGGCAAAGCGCTCATTCCGCCGGCAGCACAGGAGACCGATTTTGCGCTGCTGCCGTTCCCGGCTATCCCAGGCGAAGTGAATCCTGGCGTGGTGTCTGCGATCGCGGGCACGGGCTGGGCAATTTCCGCATCGATTCCTGCTGGTTCGGCAAAAGAGAAAGCAGCCGTGCGGCTTATCAAGTATCTGTACTCCGACGAAGTGCAGGCAATCCGCTATAGCACCGGCGCCTATGTTCCTACCCGCAAGAATGTCAAAGCCAACGTAGAGCCGCTCGTTGCAAAGGTTCCGCTGTTCTATGCGGCGAATCCCAAAACCTGCTATGTGTTCGACGGCATGTTCGATCCAGCGGTGTACAATGTTCTGAATGACGGCCTCATTGCCATCGGGCTCGGCACATCCACTCCCGAAAAAGTGGCTGCTGATGTCCAGAAGGCGTACGAAACCTGGAAAGCTTCCCAGAAATAATCAATAATTGTGAGCCAGGATGCTGCTGTGCCGCGCGCAGCCGTGCGGTCAGCCATCCTGGCTTTGTTTTGGAAAACTCAAAGGCACTGAAAAAGTGCCGGAGAAGTGTTGTAAAAGAAAAGTGCCGAAGAAGTGTCGTAAAAACGCTTTCCCGAGCGCTGTCCATATCGGACGCAGGATATGATGCATCGCTAGCCATTTCTGGAGTTGCTATGGTTCGTATGAGCAGAATCCATAGAGAAGAAAAGCGGGCNTACTGGTCAATGGTGATGCCGGCATTCNTTCTCTATCTTCTTGTCATGGCGTTCCCCATCATTCTTTCGATCATGTTGTCGGTCTCGAACTATTCGGGCGGGAGGATGTTTGGAGGAGAAAAATGGGGATTCGCCGGATTTTCTTCGTATGTCCGTGTCTTCACCGATCCATGGTTCTGGAATGCACTCAAAAACAACGTGTATATTGTATTGATTTCNGTGTTCGGCCAGCTCCCGCTCGGTTTTATATTTGCGTATTTCATTTACTCNAAAATAGTNCGAGCGCCCAGTTTCTGGCAGGGCGTACTCTATGTACCGAATATCATTTCGGTGATTGTGGTTGGCCTTTTGTGGCAAGTGATTTTTTCGCCGCACGGTCCCATTGCCGAAATCGTGAACAACATTCATGCGAGCAGTTTCCAGAGGCAGCTGAAGGCGATTTTTGATGGGGCCGGAGGTTTTTCGCTTTCGGACGATGTCATCAAAAAAATACTGCATGTGGCTGGACCTTCCGGACAGGCAATGTTTTCTAACCCTGTGCCGGAGCTGAAAGATTTGCTGGCATCCTACGCTGGGCAGCCGATTTCAGAAATCTACACTGCGCTCAGCAATCTCTTTGTGCAGAAATGGAGCCCAGCATTTCTGACCAGAACTGATATCGCGATGCTGCCAGTTTTGTTTGTCATCCTGTGGATGTACACGGGCATGTATCTCATTCTCTTTCTTGCAAATATGCAGAAAATAGATCCGCAGATCATAGAATCTGCCAGGATCGACGGCGCAAACGAGGGGCAGGTCATGCGCTATATCATTCTGCCAGCGCTGTCGGGCACGATCGTCAACTCTGCGATACTTGCGATTTCGGGCTCGCTGTCGAGCTTCGCACTCATCTTCGCGATGACAGGCGGAGGACCGTCGCGGGTTACCGAAATTCTTTCTATTTATATGTACAACAACGCATTTTTGGGCAGGCCCAATTTCCCGCTTGCAAATGCGATTTCGCTCATTATGGTCCTCATCAGTGTCGTGCTGATTGTGCTTACCAAGGCTGTGGAAAAACGCTACGGCGGAAAGGAGGAATGAGCGATGTCTGAACTGATCAGAGAAACAAAGCTGCAAAAAGCGCTCGCCGCAGTAGGTCGGGGGGCTGTATACATGGTGATGAGCCTTTTTGCACTGATGACTCTCTACCCGATTTTCTGGCTTATCATGAATTCGTTCAAAACCACGAGGGAATTCCAGGTGAGCCAGCTCGCCTTTCCCAAGGCACCGACACTCCAGAACTACGTGGAAGCGTGGAAAATGGGTGATTTCGGGCTTCTGTTTCCAAACTCGGTTCTTTACACGCTAGGTGCGACTGCGGGGATCATTTTTCTTTCGCTGATGGCGGGGTTTGCTTTCGCGAAGCTGAGGTCGAGGGCGACAAAGCCTATTTACAACAGCTTTGTCATCGGCATTCTGCTTACGACACAGACGCTGATGATTCCTCTGTTTCTGGAGGTGAATCTGCTTGGCCTTTATAATACAAGGCTCGCGGTACTGCTCGTGTATATCGGAGCTGGCCTGCCCATCGGGATATACCTTGCGACGGAGTACATCAAGGCGATTCCGAACGCGGTGGTCGAATCGGCGCGCATCGATGGGGCAGGGTTCTTTACGATTTTTCTGAAGATTATTGTGCCGATGAGCGTGCCCGTGGCAACGACGCTCGCGATGCTGAACATTACGGGATTATGGAACGAGTTTGCGCTCATTAATATCCTGGTGTCGAAGACCGAGCTCAAGTCGCTGCCGCTGGGCATCTACAAGTTTTCGGGCTCACTTTCCACTGATTACGGGAAGCAGTTTGCGGCGCTGACCATCGGGATGGTGCCGATGTTATTGTTCTATATGATTTTCCGAAAGCAGATAACGAAGGGCGTGGCAGCAGGCGCGATAAAGGGCTGATCGATAGGTTTCAGATTGAATGAAGGCGCAGCGCGATGACAGCGAAGCCGCGGGCGTCATAGGGGCTAAAAAGGAGCATTGCATGAAGCGGCAGGACGGATTTCCCGAAGATTTTGTCTGGGGTTGTTCTACATCGAGCTATCAAATCGAGGGCGCAGCGAGCGAAGATGGGCGAGGGCCTTCGATATGGGATACATTTTCGCATACGCCCGGTAAGGTGGCCCAGGGACACACAGGGGATACCGCCTGCGATTCATACCATCGATGGAGAGAGGATATTGCCCTGCTTCAGGAATTGAATGTGGGTGCGTATCGCTTTTCGGTTTCGTGGACGCGAATTCAGCCGGATGGCAAGGGCAAGCCCAACCAGAAAGGGCTCGATTACTATTCGCGGCTTGTCGATGGCGTGCGGGAGGCTGGCATAGAACCATGGCTTGAGCTTTTTCACTGGGATCTTCCACAGGCCCTGGAAGATGTAGGCGGCTGGCGAAATCGCGACACTGCGTTTCGTTTCGAAGAATATGCGAGCATTATGTACAAGGCCATTGGAGATCGGGTCGAGCACTGGACAAGCATGAACGAGCCATGGTGTGCTGCGTTTCTTGGGCATCTCACCGGCGAGCATGCGCCTGGCCTGCGCGACAGGGGGATGGCGAGCAGGGTCGTACACCATCTTCTTCTGGCGCATGGCTAGCGGTAAGAGCATACCGAAGGGGCGGGTTCGGGGGCGAATATGGCCTTGTCATCAACCCGGCAAAGCCGAGGCCAGCGACTCTGAGACCGGAAGATGTCGAAGCTTCGGAGCGCGCGTCGATCGAACGGACTTCGCTCTGGCTCGATCCTGTATTCGGCAGGGGCTACCCCGAGCTTTTCATGCAGCACTTTGGCGGCCACATGCCAATCGAAGCAGGCGACATGGACATTATTGCTGAGCCAGTCGATTTTATCGGGGTGAATTACTACAACGAGGATGCCGTGCGCGCAGCTCCGCCANGCGGAGAAAATCCATATGGCTTTGAATATGTACCTACCTGGCAAAGAAAAACTGAGATGGGATGGGATATTGAAGCGCAGGGATTACGGCGCATTGTACTGCATATAGCGAAGAACTGGCCCGCGAAAGTTCTGTATGTGACTGAAAATGGGGCTGCCTTTGCAGATGCGCCTTCGCCCGATGGTACGATCCGTGATTATGACAGGATCGAATACCTGAGAGAGCATCTTGCAGCATGCCGGCAGGCCATTGCCGACGGGGTGCCGCTGAAAGGCTATTTTGTATGGAGCCTCATGGACAATTTCGAGTGGTCATTCGGATATACCCGCAAATTTGGCTTGGTGAGCATCGATGATGTCAGCAAGGCACGGAAGCCCAAGCTCAGTTATTATTACTATCGCGATGTGATTGCGGGCTTTGGGCTTTAGTTGGGGGTTCTCATGGGGTGTGATCTTGTACCGGTTCCTGTGTTCTGCGAGGCGAAGGAAGGGGTTTTTGAGGTAGGCCCCGGCATGAACGTTCATGCGCCGTTGGAACTAGAAAAAGAAGCAGCACTGCTGGCCGGCTGGCTTTCGGGAATTGAAGGAGTCGGGCTGATTGGCATCTCGAGGGCGCCTGCAGAACCTGGGGTGGCTTCGATCAGCCTCAGCCTCGAGCCGGGAATGCGGCGGGCCGAGGAATATGAACTCAACATAGCGCCGCAGGGGGTTCGCATTGCAGCGAAAGATGCGGCCGGCATTGTTCGCGGTGCAGCAACACTCTGGGAGCTGGCGCTTTCGCAGGGGCGAACACTGCGGTCCCTGCAGATTCGGGATTGGCCACGCTTTGCATGGCGTGGATTTATGCTCGACTGCGCGCGCAATTTCTTCAGAGTGGAATTCATAGAAAAATTGCTGGATCTCGCTGCTCTGCACAAGCTGAATGTGTTCCATTGGCATCTCACTGATGATCAGGCGTGGCGGCTCGAACTTGCTTCGAAGCCCGAACTGACTGGTCGAGGTGCATTCCGGCAGGACATACGCTATGAGATCGAATTGAAAAAGGGTGGCTTTTACACCAGAGCCGATGTTGCTCGCATCGTAGAATATGCAGCTGCGCGGCATATCATGGTGGTGCCGGAAATCGAAACTCCAGGGCATTCGACTGCACTCCTTGCTTCGCATCCCGAGTTCTCATGCAGAGGAGCGATCGATTCTTCGGTGCAATTCAAGCCTGAAGACCATTACGGTATTTTCGAAGATATTCTGTGCGCGGGGAATGATCGCGTGCTGGCTTTTATGGACGAGATTCTCGATGAGGTCTGTGCGATATTCCCCGGACACTATGTCCATATGGGTGGTGACGAAGCTCCGAAAGCACGATGGCTTTCCTGTCCGGCTTGCAAATCGCGGATGGATGCACTCGGCATGCGAACGGGAGACGGCCGGTACGAGCCCGAGCGCTTGCAGGCGTGGTTCATGGGCAGGATGGCTGAAATGCTTGCTCGCCGCGGCAAACGGATGATCGGGTGGGATGAAGTGCTTGAAGGCGGCATCAGGAAGGATACGCTCATAATGTCATGGCGGGGAGCTGAGCCGGGGATTCGTGCAGCTTTTCTTGGCTATGATGTCATCATGTGCCCGCAGACCAAGGCCTGCTATCTCGATCACAAGCACCTGGATGTGCCGGAAGAGCCGGGGCACCTCGGTGTATGCACGGTAAAGGATGCATATTCGTTCGATCCCGTGCCCGATGGCCTGCACGAAGAAGAAGCAGTGCACATTATTGGCGGGCAGGCGAATCTATGGAGCGAACTCGTGTATTTCGGCAGACAGGCCGAGTATATGCTCTTTCCACGCCTCTGTGCGCTCTCGGAAGTATTCTGGAGTCCGCGCGAGAATCGCAATTTCGATGATTTCAGCCGGCGGCTTACAATCCACACCCAGCGCCTCGATATACTCGATGTGCTGTATTATAAGGGAAAGCTGTTCTAGCTGCTCAGCCCAGCCCGCAGACTTGCCGAAAATATAAGTTTTCTTTATTATTTAATCATCTTATCTTCCAAGGACTCTGTAAATGTCTGAATACAGTGAGCTCGAAAACGCGCTGAAGGCATGGATCAGCCAGATAATGCGGCTTTCGATGAGAGGCTTCATTACATTTGCCACAGAGACAGGCCTTTCAATGCCGCAGATTGCGGTGCTGTTCCGCCTGAATGGCGACAAACACTGTGCCGTGACCGAACTTGGCGATGAGCTGGGTGTAAGTGGTGCTGCGGCAAGCCAGATGGTGGATAAACTTGTGCAGCTTGGATTGATCGAGCGACAGGAAGATCCACATGACCGACGAGTGCGGCGGCTTTCGCTTACGCAAAAAGGAAAAGCGATTATCGCACGGAGTATTGAAGCACGGCAGGAATGGATCGGGCGCTTTTGCAGCAGTCTCAGCGAGGAAAAAGCAAAAGAAGCGGCCGGTCTGTTCAANCAGTTTGCACAGATAGCCGAGCGGCTTGAAACCGCACTGCCTATCGAGCATAGCCACGGATGAGCTGGTGCTGCTGGCTGATCAACTTCAGCGTCAGCGGCCAGGCAGACTTTTCATAGGAGAATTGCATGCGCACGTTGTTTCGTTATCTGAAGCCATACTGGCTCAGCATTGTATTGGTGATTGCGCTCTTATTCATTCAGGCGAATGCGGACCTTTCATTGCCTGACTACCTGTCCAAAATTGTCAATATCGGCATTCAGCAGGGCGGCATAGAGCCTGACATTCCGCAGGTTATCCGCACAAGCAGTTTCGAGGCGCTCGGAAGGCTTATGCAGGCGGAAGGTGCGGGCGAGAAATTCGCTGTGCTTCAAAAGGTTTATGAACAGGTAAGGCCAGGCTCGGCCGAGGCCACAATGCTTTCGAAAAAATGGCCGCTTGCGAATTCCGAGCCGGTGATGTCGCTGAATCTTTCGGACAAGGCTGCGGTTGATGCGGCACGGCAGGTTTTCCTTGCAGAGTATCCGAAGCTTGTGGTGATGTCGCAGCTGCCGAGCTTGGTTGCGGCGGGTGGCGCCGGGGCATTGGGAGGGGCTGTGCCGAGCGGCCAACCCGGCGGCCAGGCGCCTGGCAGCCAGACCGCCCCGAGCAGCCAAATGCCCGGCGGCCAGGCCACGGGTGCCCTGGCCGGGCTCAGCCCGCAGGCCATCCTTGCGCAGATCGACAGCCTCGACCCCCTTGCAAAATCACAGCTTGTCGTCCGCGGCCTCCAGAAGGAATTCGAAGCGCTCGGCGTCGACACGGTAGCGCTCCAAACGGGGTACATCCTGAACATCGGGGCGATAATGCTGATCATTACGCTCATTTCCGTGGCTTCGACCATCATGGTCGGCTATCTCGGGTCGAGAGTGGCGGCGGGAACCGCGCGCGACCTCAGGCGGGCAGTATTTACCAAGGTTGAGGATTTCTCGCTTGCAGAGTTCGATTCCTTCTCGACCGCCTCGCTGATTACGCGTTCCACGAACGATGTCACCCAAGTTCAGATGATGATTATGATGGGCACGCGGATGCTGTTCTATGCGCCGATCATCGGTATCGGAGGTGTCATACGTGCGCTTGGAAAAGCATCGGGTATGTGGTGGATCATCGCGGGGGCCGTTGGCGTGCTTATTGGCATAATCGGTCTTGTATTTGCCCTTGTCGTACCGAGATTCCGCACGGTGCAGAAGCTGGTCGACAGGCTCAATCTCGTGGTGCGTGAAAATCTTTCCGGCATGATGGTCATTCGCGCATTCAACCGGCAGGACCATGAAGTACAGCGCTTTGACAAGGCAAACCGCGATCTGACCGGCACCATGCTCTATGTGACGCGCGTCATGGTAGTGCTGATGCCCCTCATGACCGTGATCATGAATGTGGTCAGCGTTTCCATTATCTGGGTTGGTTCCCACGAAGTTGCGGCCGGCTCCATCCGCGTCGGGGACATGATGGCCTTCATGCAGTATTCGATGCAGATTTTCTTTGCATTTCTCATGATGTCGATGATGTTCATCATGCTGCCGCGGGCGAGCGTCTCTGCCGACCGTATCGCAGAAGTCGTCAATACGCCGGTGAGCATCAGGGATCCTGAAACTCCAAAGCCCCTTCCCAGACCGGTACGCGGCGAAATCGAGTTTCGCAATGTCCGCTTCCGGTACCCGGGAGCTCAAGAAGATGTCCTGCACGACATCAGTTTTACCGCGAGGCCCGGCACCACGACTGCGATCATCGGCACGACGGGTTCGGGCAAATCGACGCTCGTCAGCCTGATTCCGCGCCTGTATGACGTAACCGAAGGATCGGTTCTCTTCGACGGTACCGATATCAGAACGCTGGCGCTTTCGGAGTTGCGGGGCTCGATCGGATTCGTGCCTCAGAAAAGCATGCTGTTCAGCGGCAGCATTGCCGACAATGTTCGTTATGGAAAGGATAGCGCATCAGAAGAAGAAGTCAGGCAGGCGCTTGAATTGTCTCAGATATGGAGCCTGGCCGAAGAAAGCCCGGAAGGGCTCGAGCGCCAGATCTCTCAGGGAGGCATGAATGTTTCGGGCGGCCAGCGCCAGCGCCTCGCAATCGCCCGCGCCCTCGTGCGTCGGGCACCAGTCTATATTTTCGATGAGAGTTTTTCTGCCCTCGATTACCGTACCGAACGGGCAATCCGCGAGGCACTCAAAACATACGCCAGAGACAGCACTGTGTTCCTGGTCTCTCAGCGTGTGGCTCCTATTCGCCATGCTGAACAGATCATCGTCCTCGATGATGGGCATGTGGTAGGAATTGGGAAGCACGAAGAACTTATGAAAACCTGCGATGTGTATCGCGATATCGCGCTTTCGCAGCTCAAGCAGGAGGAACTTGCATGAACAGCACATCTTCGAATATTCCTTCAAAAACGCCCGGTCCCGCCCAAGAACCGGCTAAAATCCGCCCGGCAGCCATGATGGGCCGAGGCGGTCCGAGAGCACTCATGCCCGGCGAGAAATCCAAGGACTTCAAGGGCACGATGAAAAAGCTCATCGCATACCTGGGCCCCTATCGATGGGCAATAGTTGCGGTCATGATTCTTGCGACTATCGCAACGATTCTTGGAATTATGGGACCGAAAGTCCTCGGAACCGCAACCACGACGCTGTTCGATGGCGTCGTCAAAAAACTCTCCCGCACGGGCGATATCGATTTTGCCAAAATCGGGAGCATTCTGCTGACGGTGCTCGGCCTGTATCTGTCCTCGGCAATTCTTCAGTATATACAAGGATGGGTCGTATCCGGCATTGCGATAAAGATCACGTACAATTTGCGGAAAGACATACTTGCGAAGATCAATCGCATGCCTTTCCGCGCATTCGACAACACCAACCACGGCGAAATCCTCTCCCGCATGACGAACGATGTCGACACCGTCAACCAGACCCTGAGCCAGAGCCTTTCGCAGATGATCACCTCGGTGATGACGCTCATCGGCGCGCTCGTGATGATGCTCACCATAAGCTGGCAGATGACGCTTGTCGCCATGGTGATGATTCCGCTTTCGCTTGTACTGATTCGCTTTATAATCAAGCATTCCCAGAAGTATTTCAAAACGCAGCAGGAATATCTTGGCCACTTGAATGGGCACATCGAGGAAAATTTCGGTGCGCATACGGTGGTAAAGGCCTATAGTGGCGAGTCAAAGGCGATCACAACATTCGACTCGCTGAATTCGACACTGTATCAGTCGGCATGGAAAAGCCAGTTTCTGTCGAGCATCATGATGCCGCTTATGAATTTTGTCGGTAATCTTGGCTATGTCGCGGTAGCGGTATCCGGCGGCTATCTTGCGGCGAAGAAAATGGTGACGGTGGGCGATATACAGGCCTTTCTGCAGTATGTGCGATCGTTTACCCAGCCCATCACCCAGGTAGCGAACATTTCGAATATCCTTCAGCAGACGGCTGCGGCCGCCGAGCGCATCTTCGAGTTTCTTGCCAGGGAGGAAGAGAGCCCCGATTCAGAGGCGTCTATGGCGCTCGTTCCTGCGCGCATCGAAGGCAGGGTCGAATTCAGGCATGTGCATTTCGGCTATGTACCCGGCGAGCCTATTATCAAGGACTTCAGCGCAACTGTGCTGCCGGGGCAGAAGGTCGCCATCGTAGGGCCTACAGGCGCAGGCAAGACCACGCTTGTCAAATTGCTGATGCGTTTCTATGAACCGGACAGCGGCGAGATTCTCATCGATGGAATACCGATTCGGAACCTTGCCGCGCTCGGTTGTGCGTTCATGGTTCGGCATGGTCCTGCAGGATACCTGGCTGTTCTCGGGAACCGTCAAAGAAAACATCGCCTACGGCAAGCACGATGCAGCTGAAGAGGAACTTGTCGAATCGGCTAAAGCGGCACATGTCGACCACTTCGTACGCGCCTTCCCGGAGGGCTACAACCTTGTCCTGAATGAAGAGACGACCAATATTTCCCAAGGCCAGAAACAGCTTCTCACCATTGCGAGGGCCATGCTCGCGCATCCGCCCATGCTCATCCTCGACGAGGCAACGAGCAATGTCGATACGCATACCGAACTGCTGATACAAAAAGCCATGAACACGCTCATGCAGGGTCGTACCAGCTTTGTCATTGCACACCGGCTATCGACCATCCGCGACGCCGACCTCATTCTTGTCATGGATCACGGAGATATCGTGGAACAGGGAACGCACGAAGAGCTTTTGGCCAAGTGTGGATTCTACGCCGAGCTCTACAACAGCCAGTTCGACGAAACGGGCGAGGCGCAGGCGGCGTGCTCCTGAGCAGCGGATCCTTTATTACGGCATTTTATTACTGCATTTATGTATCGAAGCAGAAGCTTGCATAAAAAAAGCGGCGCTGAAGAGCGCCGCATTTTTTTGATTGACTGGTTTTTTCGAAATGGCTGGCTTTTTATTTTTCGATACAAAGCCAGCTTGTGGGAGATCAGTAATCCATTCCGCCCATGCCCGCGCCGGGGTTGGCAGCAGGTTTCTCTTTCTCGGGCAGATCGGTGATGGCACACTCGGTGGTAAGCAGGAGCGAGGCAACCGATGCCGCGTTCTGCAGCGCGCTGCGGGTAACCTTGGCTGGGTCGATGATTCCAGCCTTCATCATGTCGGTCCACTCCATCTTCGCTGCATCGAAACCGATGCCTTTCTTTTCGTGCTTGGCTTTGTCGGCAATAATGGAACCATCGATGCCTGCATTTTCGGCAATCTGGCGGATTGGCTCCTCGAGTGCGCGTTTGACAATCTTGTATCCGACTTTCTCGTCATCGCTCAGCTTGGAAATGTCAGCCTTTTCGAGAGCGAGCGCAGCCTGGATAAGCGCAATGCCGCCGCCGGACACAATGCCTTCCTCGATTGCAGCGCGGGTTGCGGAGAGCGCATCCTCGACCCTGTGCTTCTTCTCTTTCATTTCGACTTCAGTAGCTGCACCGACATTGATGACTGCGACGCCGCCAGCGAGCTTGGCAAGGCGCTCCTGGAGTTTTTCGCGATCATAATCGCTGGTAGTCTCTTCGATCTGCTTCTTGATCTGGGCGATGCGGTCCTGAATATCTTTCTGCTTGCCGCCGCCATTGATAATGGTCGTATTGTCCTTGTCGACCTTGACGGTTTTGGCGGTTCCAAGCTGGTTGAGGCTGGTGTTCTCAAGCTTGAGGCCAAGCTCATCGGAAATGACTTCGCCACCGGTGAGGATGGCAATATCCTCGAGCATTGCTTTGCGCCTGTCGCCGAAACCGGGAGCCTTGACCGCGCAGACATTCAGCGTGCCGCGCAGATGGTTCACAATGAGGGTAGCAAGGGCTTCGCCTTCGACATCCTCTGCAATAATGAGAAGGGGCTTACCAGTCTGGGCAATCTTCTCGAGGACAGGGAGAAGATCCTTCATATTGGAGATTTTCTTGTCATGGATAAGAATGAGCGGATTTTCGAATACAGTGGTCATGGAATCGCGGTTGGTCACGAAGTAGGGTGATGTATAGCCGCGATCGAACTGCATGCCTTCCACATACTCGATGGTGGTTTCCATCGTCTTGGATTCCTCGACGGTGATTACGCCATCTTTTCCGACTTTTTCCATCGCATCGGCGATCTGGTTGCCAATTTCGATGTCGTTGTTCGCGGAGACAGATGCAACATGCGCGATTTCTTCTTTTTCTTTGATTTCCTTGGAATTTTTTCGAATTTCATCCACAGCAATCGTGACCGCCTGGTCGATGCCGCGTTTGAGCGCCATCGGATCGATTCCGGCAGCGACGGACTTGAGCCCTTCCTTCACGATAGAATAGGCAAGCACGGTCGCAGTGGTTGTGCCATCGCCAGCAATGTCGTTTGTCTTGGTTGCTACTTCCTTGAGCAGCTGAGCACCCATGTTCTCGTACGGATCCTCAAGCTCTACTTCCTTGGCGACCGAAACGCCGTCCTTGGTCACTGTAGGAGCACCGAACTTCTTGTCAAGAAGTACGTTCCGGCCCTTCGGACCAAGNGTTACCTTGACAGCTTTGGAGATAGTCTCGACGCCGACGAGCAGTTTCCGTCGCGCATCTTCGCTGAACAACAATTGTTTCGCCATACCTTTGCTCTCCTGTAAATGGCAGTGTTTTTCCGGATGCCGACCTGTGCATCGATTCGAGATGCCGCGGAACCGGATGTTCTATATTGGAACGGCTTTGAAAGGCCTCAACAAAGATATAAAAAATGAGAAAATTCGGCAAGTGGAAGACGAAATCCGCATACCGAGCAGTATAATCGCGGCTTCTCTAGAGTATCCGCATATGCTGCTTTNTGCTACAGTAGGCATGTGAAAGTACATTTTCCGATTCTGTACCTCGATGATGCGATCCTTGCAATCGACAAGCCGGCAGGAGTGCTCTCCATTCCCGATCATTGGGACCCCGAAGTGCCAGTAGCCCAGCACATGCTTACAAAAGAATACGGCACGCTTTTGCCTGTCCATCGAATCGACAAAGATACAAGCGGCGTCCTCCTCTATGCCCGGACGCAGGATGCGCACCGTGCCCTCAATGAGCGCTTTTCTACTCGTCAGGTGGAAAAGGTCTATCTGGCAATTGTTGCAGGCGAACCTGAACACGATGAATGGGAGATTGATGNACCTTTGCGCCCCGATGGCGACCGGATGCATCGCACTGTGATCGATATGGTAAAGGGAAAGCCGGCTCTTACCAGGTTTGAAGTGGTCGAGCGCTTCCGCGGATTTGCGCTTGTGCGCGCATTGCCGGAAACTGGACGGACGCACCAGATTCGGGTTCATCTCGTGGCATCCCGCTTGCCGATTCTTGCGGATGCGCTGTACGGNGATGGCGAACCGCTTNTGCTTTCCAAGCTCAAACGGCGATGGAAAGGCGATGCATTCGAGGAAAGGCCTGTCATAGCCCGATCGGCACTCCATGCATACAAAGTGGCGTTTCTGCATCCAGCNAACGGCGTTCGGCTCGAAATTGAAGCACCCTTGCCGCGCGATTTCAAGGCAGCCCTGAATCAGCTTCGAAAATTGCGGGCACTCTGAGCGTCCCTCGCCCTTAAGCCGCCCGCGCTGCGCCAGAAAGAGCTGCCGTGGGAGAAAATCGTGTCGCGCATCCTGTCATGCGCCGACAATCACTCGGTTCCGACCGCTTTCTTTGCTTTGATAGAGCCGCTGATCGGCTCTTTCGACAAGCGTGGAAACTTGATCATTCGGCTGCACCATAGCTCCACCACCCGAGATTGTGATTTTGAGCCTCGAGCCGCCTTCAAGGTCAATCCAGCTTGTCTCTACGAGTATGCGTATCCGCTCGCCTACGACAAAGAGATATTCTTCGTTGCAGTTGGGTACGAGCACCACAAATTCCTCGCCTCCGAAGCGGGCAGCGGTGTCGAGCGGCCTAAGTGCACCCGAAATTGTGCCGGCTACCATTTTGAGTGCGATATCACCGACCAGATGTCCATAGGTGTCATTCACTTTTTTGAAATGGTCTATGTCGAACATCAGCAGCCCGAAAGGGATTTGCTGAGTATGGTATGAAGCAAGTCTCGCTTCAGCATTCAATTCGAAAAAACGCCGATTACCGATTCTGGTAAGAGGATCGCTCAGGATTTCCTGTCGAAGCTCTTCAAGTTCTTTGAGTAGCTCGCTTTTTTCGCTGATCTCGTCGAAGACTTCGATGACTCTGGGAATTCCATCGTCGTTTTGCATTGCTATCGAACGGACATGAACAGGAAGGCGTCTGCCGTCTCTGTGATGCAGGTAAGCAATGAGGTCTCTTGTTTTCCCATCATCGAGCGTGGCCTGAAGAGGGCAACCATCTGTACATAGCTCGCGCCCATCCTCTGAAATGTGGCGCAGAATATTGTCGGCGCATCGGCTTCCGACGACTGCTGAAGCCGGATATCCGGTAATTTCTTCTGCAGCACCATTCCAGAACTGGATTCTGCGGTCCTTGTCGACAATATAGACTCCTTCGTGCAAAACCTGCAGAAGAGGTTCAAGACCGGCAAGTGCCTGAATATCTCTTTCGGCCATCAAAAATGCCGACCGCTCCCCCTTTTCCATGCGCTCACCTCCATCGTCTCTGGAATGCATCGATTGCATCGATGACCGCCTCGATCTGGCGTGTCGGCGGCAGAATTGTAGTACGGAAATGTGCAGTGCCTGGTTTCTGGCCGAAACCAGTGCCCGGTACAACGCAGACACCTGCCTGTTCCAGCAGGGCCATGCAATATTCTTCATCGGTTTTGCCTGCCGGCAGCGAAATCGAAGGATAGGCATACATCGCTCCCTGGATGGGCTGGCAATGGATGCCGGGGATTCGGTTGAGGCCTTCTTCGAGGATTTTTGCGCGCTGCGCGAGCTCCGAAAGGATAAAGTTTTTCTCTTCTATATAGCGTTTGTAGCTTGGCTCTTCGGGTTTCGGCGGCTTGACCATCAGGTAGGTCATCACCTGGCCGGGTAGGTTTGCACAGAGCGCCACTGACTGCAGTTTGGTAATTTGGGCAATAACTTCTTCGGGGACATTGCGCACTTCCATGTAGCCGCCGCGCTGTCCACATTCGCCGAAAAAACCCTTGGACGTAGAGTGGAAACTGAAGAGGCTCACATCGTGCTCGGACAACTTGGTCATGATATGGGCGAACGACAGAAAGCGCGCCCCTGGCTTGTAGATATTTTCCTGGTATACTTCGTCAGCGAGGATTGCGAGGTTGTGGCGCTTTGCGAAGCGGATGACCATTTCGATATTTTCTTCGGTGAGCACGGCACCCGTTGGATTCCCTGGATTGATGACGACAAGTGCCCGGGCTCGGATGCCTTCTTTTATTGCCTCGTGCATTGCCTCTTCCAGCATCTGTTCGCTCAGGCTCCAGCCGGAATCCTCGTCGAGATAATAGCCTATCTGGCGGCCTCCATAGAGTGTGATTGTCGCTGAATAGAGCGGATACTGGGGGATGGGGATGAGAATGCCGTCCTTTTCCGAAGCAATGAGAAGACGCAGCGCAGCCTGAACGCCTTTGGACGCGCCATCGGTCAGATAGATGTGTTCGGGGTTGGAAACTTGTGCGACGCCGTTTGTGCTGTCGCGCGCAGTTATGAAATCGGCAATAGCCTTGCGGATAAAACGTATGCCTTTGGATTCCGAATAGGCGCCGAGGCCGTATTTCGACTCGCTGAGAATGGTGCGGGCGGTTTCGATCACATCTTCCGGAAAGGCGTGGGGGGCGCTCTCTGCAAGAGTCGGCTGTTCGCAGAGCGCCAATACATCGCGCACGTAGGTGAGGGGTTTCTGACCCAGCGCCTGAGGATTCCCAATATTGCAATAGATGATTTCTCTGCCAAGACTCTCGAGTTCCTGAGCGCGCGCGACAATTGGTCCGCGCACTGCATAATGTGTATGAAGCACAGCATCACTGAGGTCTGAAATCTGAAGCGGCATATGCCCTCCCACTATTGATACAGTATTGTACCATGCAGCGAGCAGCGCAGTCGAGCGCGGGGCGGACGATCGTAGTGCCAAGAATGCAAGATATGTGTACTATAAGAGAATGATGTCGAATACAGCGCAAAAGAATCAAAACGAAAGCGCCGAGCGAGCTTTTCTTGTCGGCATGGCCACAGATAGAATCCGCAAGGAAGAGGCGCGCGAGCTGCTCGATGAACTGCATGGACTGGCGCAGACTCTTGGTCTGGATATAGCGGGTGAAATGCTTATTCAGCTGAGAGATCCGACGCCTTCGCTTCTGGTTGGCTCTGGCAAAGCGGATGAAATTGTTGCGGCAGCCGAGGAAATGCACGCAGATTCCATTATTTTCGACCACATTCTGACTCCCGTCCAGCAGCGCAACTGGGAAAAGCTGTCCTCGAAAAAGGTGTACGATCGCGCTGAACTCATCATCAAGATATTCGCATCGCGGGCACTCACCAAGGAGGCCAGCCTCCAGGTCGAGCTTGCTCAGCTTCAATATGCACTGCCGCGCCTTGCGCACTCCTACGACGATCTTATGCGCCAGCGTGGCGGCCGTTACGGCACCAAAGGCTCGGGAGAGCAGAAAATAGAGCTCGACCGCCGCGAAATCGAGCGCCGCATTCATGAGATACAGAACGAACTCGAAGCAGTACGGAAAGAGCGAGCAGTCCAGCGAAGGCGCAGAGAACGAGCGTCTGTTCCGCGCGCAGCCATAGTCGGCTACACCAATGCCGGCAAATCGAGCCTCCTTAACGCACTCACTGCGGCCAGCGTGCGGGCAGAAGACAAACTCTTCGCCACACTCGATCCGACAACACGGCGGCTTACGCTCACAAGGGGTCAGACCCTTCTTTTAACCGATACCGTAGGCTTTATCCGGAACTTGCCGCATGGGCTTGTCGAAGCTTTTCATTCGACATTGGAGGAAGCATCGCAGGCGGATATTCTCATACATGTCGCGGATGCATCCGATTCGCGAGTGGATGCCCACATCGCGACGACAATTCAGGTTCTCTCTGAAATCGGCGCGCAGGATGTACCTCGTATTCTCGTGCTCAACAAAATCGATCTCGCAGAGCCAGATGTCGTGCATTCCTTTCTGGCGCGATATTCCGGCAGCCTTGCGGTATCGGCAAAGACAGGAGAGGGCCTCGATGCGCTCATAGAAGCGATTCAGGAATCGCTAACGAAGGGCATGAAAACATATACGCTCCGCATCCCGCACGCTGATTATTGGGTCGTGAGCCTTGTGATGCGGGAGGGGACCGTTCTGGATGAGCACAGCGACGATACATGCACATGGCTGCGATGCAGAGTGCCTCAGCGCATGGAATCCAAGATCCTGCAATACATTGCCGCGGAATATCCAGAAGCAGGAGAAACTCGTAAGACAAAAGGGGAGTGAGATATGAATAGCATTTCTTCAGTGGTCGTTGTGGGTGCTGGAGCAGTAGGTGCATCCATGGCTGCAATGCTGAGCGATTCAGGCCATGCGGACGTCTACGTATGTGCGAGCGGAGAACGCCAGGAGCGGTATAGAAGGGAAGGCTTTGTTGTGAACGGTACGCGGTATTTTTTCCCGCTTGCAGAAAAAAACACAAGCCGAAAAGCCGATCTTGTCATTCTGGCCGTCAAAAATTACAGCCTCGATGAAGCGATCGCCGAAATGAAGCCATTCGTTGGCAACGACACAATAATTCTGTCGCTGTTGAATGGCATTACCGCGGTTCCCCGTCTTCGAGACGAGTTTGGCGCGGACAAGGTTCCTTTTGCGATGATTCTGGGCATCGATGCACATCGTCATGCGAATGAAGTCCAGTTTAGCTCAAAAGGCCAGATATTTTTCGGTTTCGAAAAAGAGCGGATTGCGGCTGGTGAATCAAAGCTCCGCATGCTCGGTGATTTCCTTGACGCTTGCAAGGTGCCTTATCGAATTCCGGAGGATATTGTCAAAGAGATCTGGTTCAAGTTCATGATGAATGTTGCGATCAACCAGTGGTCTGCACTCTTGAGAGCATCGTATTCGCTGTTCCATCGAAGCAAGCATGCGCGCACATTGCTGGAACAGACAATGGCTGAAGTCGTCAATCTCTCGAAAAAAATGGGCACAGGGCTTTCCGATGAGGATATCGCAAAGATGCTTTCGATTCTGGATAGCCTGCCGTCATTTGGACGCACTTCTATGCTGCAGGATGTGGAGGCAGGCAGAAGAACTGAAGTCGAGGCATTTGCCGGTACCATGGTACGCCTTTCGAAAGAAGCAGGTATCAGTTGTCCCTACAATGAAATGCTATATGAGGCAATATGCGCGCTTGAGGAATCATACGATTCTTGAGTGAGACAGTTCTCCGGAAGCAAATGTTTTTCTCTGCCCGGCAACGCGCAGAATGAGCTTGCCTTCGCTATCGACCCCTTCAAGGATTCCTTCGATTCGCGTTGGAGAATCGGGGTGTCCGGCATCGAATTGCACAGATGAGCCTCGTGCCCATAAACAAGATTCGTACGCTTCATGCCAACCAGCGTCCTGCAAGGCTTTCATAATTGAGTGAGCCACCCGCTGTGCCGCTGTATCCAAATCTGAAAATACCGAAGGGACAAAGCCGCACAGCTCTTCGATGCTTGCGGCAGGAAATGAGAGATTTGCCCATTCGTGCGCGCTTTTTTTTATATTAATTCCAAAGCCGATCAGAACCCTTTCTTTAAAATTCTCGCAGAGAATGCCAGAAAGCTTGCCCCATCGTGGGGGCGCGAGCACATCATTCGGCCATTTCAGTAACAAGCGTTTCCCCGTATCCGATTCAATCGCGCGCAGAATGCCCAGGCCCGCGCGGAGCGGCAATGCCTCAACCATGTGGAAGTCCAAAGGCATGAGCATGGTTACGAGAAGCGAACTGCCAGGAGCGTCGACCCACTGCCTTCCCGCAATGCGGCCGCGGCCAGCGCTCTGTGTATCTGCGCGCACCAGCGCTGCGCCTGGGAAGCCTTCTTCTGCAATACGCCGGGCTTCGTCCATCGTCGAGCTCACCTTGGCAAGAGAAAACAGCCGAAAGTCAAATGCCAGTTCACTCATGATTTTGAATTGATAATGAACGAAAGGCCCATTCGCTGCAAGCCGTTTATGCTGTCACGAACCTTGCATATGCCGTTCCTGGTACCTTTTAGCCTGCAGCGCTTGCTGCAAATCCATCACTGCTCTGCGCCGCTTGCAGCAAATCCATTCTGTGATACTATCGAAGTAAAATCTTGTCAGAATCGCAATGAAACGAAGGAGCGCTCGATGTGCGGCATTATCGGCTATACTGGTCCGAGAAAGACAGCGAAAATTCTCCTTGAAGGTTTAAGGAGGCTTGAATATCGTGGATATGATTCGGCCGGAATCGCGGTCGGCAGGGAACATGCGGAGCCGCGCCTTGAAATTATAAAATCAGTCGGCAAGATTGCCGAACTTGCAAAGAAAATGCCCGAGGATATCGACGGCAACTGGGGCATAGGGCACACCCGATGGGCAACCCATGGCGGGGTGACCGAGGCAAATGCTCATCCGCACACTGACATGTCCGGCAAAATTGTCGTCGTGCACAATGGCATCATCGAAAACCACAAGACGCTCCGCACCATGCTCGAAAAAAAAGGTGTGGTTTTCAAAAGCGAAACAGATACCGAAGTGATTCCTCATTTGATTGCTTCGTACTATGAAGGCGATCTCCTCAAAGCAGTGCTGGCTGCGCTTCAGCATTTGGAAGGCACATATGGCATTGCATGTATCCATGCCGATGAACCGGGCCGCATTGTGGGTGCCAGAAATGGCAGCCCGCTCATTGTCGGAGTGGGCAACGACGAAATGTTCCTTGCAAGCGATATTACCGCCATGGTCGCTTACACGAATCGTGTCATCTATCTCAATGACGGTGAGGTCGTCGATATTACGCGGGACAGCTACATGATCACCGATCGGCATTCTAACATGCTTGACAAGCAGGTCGATGAAATCACATGGGAGCTTGGAGCGATTGAGAAAAGCGGCTTCATGCACTACATGGAAAAAGAAATTTTCGAGCAGCCCGATTCCATCGCGCGCGCAATGAGCGGCCGCATCGATGAAGAGAATGCCACCGCCAAGCTNGGCGGCCTCAATTTAAGCCGCCGCCAGCTCGCTGACGTGCATCGAGTGCGTATTATCGCCGCAGGGACAAGCTGGCATGCTGGCATGACAGGCTCCTACCTTCTCGAACAGACCGCGCGCATTCCTGCGCAGGCCGAGCTTGCAAGCGAGCTCCGGTATCGAAACCCCATCGTGGAAAATGATTCGCTCTGGTTCGTGGTCAGCCAATCCGGCGAAACTGCCGATTCGCTCTATGCAATGCGCGAAGTNCAGCGCAAAGGGGCCACTGTGCTCGGAATCTGCAACGTTGTAGGCTCTACAATTGCGCGCGAATCCGACGGCGGCGTGTATGTTCACTCGGGGCCAGAAATCGCTGTTGCGAGTACCAAGGCGTTTACCAGCCAGCTCACGGCGTTTTATCTTTTTACTCTCCTCATGGCGCGCATGCGCGACATGTCGCGCGAAGAAGGGCAGAAATTCACACGCTCCCTGCTCGCAGTGCCCGACATGGTCCGAAATGCCCTTGCACAACGGGATCACATCCAGGCCATAGCAAAAAAATATTGCAGGGCAAAGGATTTTCTGTACCTCGGCCGTGGTATTCTCTATCCCATCGCGCTCGAAGGAGCGCTCAAACTCAAGGAAATTTCCTATATCCACGCGGAAGGCTACAGCGCCGGAGAAATGAAGCACGGGCCGATCGCACTCATAAGTCCCGAGGTGCCAAGCGTATTTCTTGTGTCGGATGACTATCTGCACGAAAAGACGATTTCGAATATCCGTGAAATAAAGGCACGCGGCGGCCCGATCATTGCGGTTGGCGTCGAGGGGGATACTGAAGCCATGGCCTTGGCCGATGATTTCATCGCTGTGCCCAAGGCAGATCCGCGTTTCTATCCTTTCAGCATGGTCGTGCCGCTGCAGCTGTTCGCTTATTTCTGCGCGCTCGAGCTGGGCAGGGATGTCGATCAGCCGCGCAATCTTGCCAAGAGTGTTACCGTAGAATGAAAAATCCTGCATGGCGCATGCTGCCGATTGTGGTATTCGCTGTCGCTATGATCGGGGCGCTCGCCTTCAATATCGCCCTTGTGAGCAGAAGCCGCAGTGCTCTCGCTTCGACAATTCTGCGCAATCCAGCTGGCATACGGACAGCTCGATTTCATATTGCTGCAATTATTCCTGACGCGGTCGATCCGTTTTATGGTCATCTTGTCGAAGGTTTGCGCGAGGAGGCGGACAGACAGAACGCGGCCTTGCAGGTTTTTTATTATTCGGCATCGGCAATCGGCGAGGGAAGCAATCCGTCAGAAGAAGTGTGGCGATGGTTCGAGATCGCTCTTCGCAGCAAAACCGACGGCATTATTCTTTTTCAGCCCAAAGGCATGGAGATAGGCCGGTTTGCAGCCGAAGCAGAAAGCGCAGCGATACCATTTGTGCCGCTTGCGATGGATGCTCCTGCCCAATGGACTCGCTCTGGCGTCTCAGGGGATTCTTTCAGCCAGGGCAAGGAGGCAAGCTCCCTTGTGCTGGGGCTCCTCGGTTCTGCGGCGCGCATGGGTATCATTCTTTCAGCTGATACTTCGCAAGGGTACGCTCTGGCCGAAGAGCCGTTTTATCGGGGTGTGATGGAAATGATAAAAAATCGTCCGGGCGCTTCGATTGTTGCTGCTGTAAGAGAGGAAGAGAGTATCCTCGGCGGCGAAGATGCCTGTGCACGGATGCTTTCGGGCCATCCCGATATCAATGCCATTCTCTGTATCGATGCGAAAGCGACAATCGGAGCTGCACAGGTCATTATCGATCGGGGAATTGTCGGGCAGGTTGTGATAATAGGTTCGGATGAGAATTCAGAAGTAAACCGGCTTATCGAGAAAGGCGTCGTCCATGCGAGTATCGTCCGCGATGCTGCTGCAATGGGCAGGTCCGCAGTTGCGCTCGCGGTTGGACAGCGGATCGGCATCCGAAAGCCGGAGAGAATTTCGGTCGGATATCATGTCAAGCCCGAGCGGGGGGCG
>JGI24721J44947_10001093_pt1 | contig 37946 bp, 40 predicted proteins | sample YelNatPaOPGAMG01_FD_44947 | JGI IMG/M metagenome (IMG submission 44947) | reverse complement strand
CTTGGTATTATGAGGAGGCCTTAAAAAGGGCGGCATGAAAACTCTACACTTTTGGACCATAAAAAATGTCTTGCAAAATGGGTCGCAGTACAATAAACTGGAATCTTCTGATCTTCTCTGCCGTTTCCTCAATAGCTGGTGCCCTCGTGGGGTCATGGCTGATGCACAGGAAGCTTGAGGCAAAACAGGTAAAAAAGATAATCGGCATCGTGCTCTATGCGATTGCTGCAAAGACGATGTGGGGGTTGTTATGACAATGGACGCATCGGCGTGATTCCTGTATAATATGAGCTCACTGAGATAGTATGAAAGGTCTTATCCACCTTATTCGTTCCAATAGATACATAATCACTGTCGTATTGTCCTTCCTGGCCATAGGTATCGAGTATTTCTACATCGTTTGCGACACATCATGCTCTTACCTCAGGGGGGATTTATTCGGCATAGAACTTGAGTATATAGGCATAGGCTATATGGTGGCAATCATTATTCTTTCCGTCCTAAAAAGGGATATGTATCTACTCTTTTTACTTTCCTGTGGATTTGGGATCGAACTCTATCTTGTGGGGTTTCAAATCCGGCATAATACGTACTGCCCCTATTGCCTTGCCTTTGGTGCTATCCTCATTCTCCAGTTCGTCACAAACATTGATGGGAAGCGAAAAAGACTCATCTTTCTATCCATGCTCATTGCCCTTATTTTATTCTCCCTATTCTTCAAGGGCTCGACCACCTTCCAGTACAGCATTGGTGCTCCGCCCGTACACGGTGTGGAAAGATTATGAACATCGGCACAGAAAAACGTCTCTTTCTCACCTTGCTTGTCACATTTTTTATCCTTCTGAGTGAGGTAATCGGTGGTTACATAAGTACCAGCCTTGCCTTACTAAGTGACGCAGGCCATATGGCGCAAGACGCGATGGCAATCGCTCTCGGTCTTGTTGCAGCCAGAATAAGCAAAAGATCGCCTAATAAGAACGCAACATTAGGCTATGGCAGGGTAGGGCTTTTGGCAGCGCTTATAAACGGTGTAAGCCTTCTTGTCATAGCCTTGTTTATCTTTTATGAGTCCTACGAAAGGCTTGTAGCCCCACGTGATATAAAAATCCCTGTTATGATTGCTATTGGATCATTTGGTCTTGCAGGAAATCTCGTTATGGCGTTTATCTTGGGTCATAACCATGAGGACTTAAACATAAAAAGCGTCTGGCTACATGTTCTCGGGGATACGCTATCANCTGCGGGGGTCATCATTTCCGGTGCTGTCATTTATTTCACCGGTTGGACCTACGCTGATCCAATTACANGCTTTCTCATAGGGGGTATCATAATCTGGGGAGGAGCACGGCTTGTACGCGATACTGTCTTCATATTGCTCAATCTGACGCCTAAAGGTTTCGAAGTGGATCTGCTTGTAAGGAAGATTATTGATATGCCCGATGTGGTTGATGTCCACCATGTTCACCTCTGGCCCGTGACCCATAACAATGTTGCCTTTACTGCCCATATTCTGGTAAATGACAGAACTTTAAGCGAGGTTGAGGAAACAAAAAAAAGAATTGAGGCCATCNTGAGGGAGAACGGGATTCACCATACCACGCTCCAGATCGAATCAAGCAGCAAAACGTGCGATACAAATCTCTATGGGGGTGACCTCGGTGTGTGAACCGTACGTTATTACCTAAGTGCCTGTCTCGGGAGGGTAGATTTACCCTTTATTCGGTAAGAAAGAGCTCTTCTTCTTTGACTTCTTTAACCTCGATCCGATAGGATGATAAGGCCTTTGGAAGTTCATCTATCTTTACATCGAAGAAACCCTCTGCTCCTTCATCGAGAACTAAAGTATCATAAAAGCTTGAGAGGACAGACCCAGTCTTATCAAGAAGATCCACTCTTACTTTCAAGGGGGTTTCCCTTTCTTTTCTGTTTAGGATCTTTCCTGAGACTCTTGCCCGGAATGGGGAAGCGGTAAAAGAACAACAAGGCTCAGAGGATAAAAGAAATAACGGTCTNTTAACCTCGATCCCCTCGGGAGCCATAATCTCTGTGATCTCAACCATTACTCACTATAAGATAGACGAGACTAAGAGAGAGATCAAACCGAATTTTTTAAGATGATGGTTAAAATTGTCTTGACATGAGCAGATAAGAAATCATAAAANTAATTAAGCTATTGCTTAAAAAGTTATGGAAAAACTTCTCCCCATATTCAAAGCTCTATCTGACGAGACGAGGTGGAAGATAGTGGAGCTCCTTCTTACACACGATCTCTGCGTGGGGGCTATTGCCCGAAGGATTGGTGTGTCAAATGCCGCTATCTCCCAGCACATGCAACTTTTAAGGAAGGCAGGGGTTGTGAGGGGCGAAAAAAGGGGGTACTGGACGCACTACACGGTAAATAAGGATGTACTCGAGAATGTAGCGAAACGATTGGAACTCTTGAGTGCAAAGAACGTAGACCCAAAATGGGTCTGTATGAGAAAAATAGAAGAAAAAGAAAGGAGGGGAAAGGATATGTGTGAAACATGCTGTATGCATCCTGAAAAACTAAAAGGAAAACCTGAAGATTGCAGCCCTGAGCAGATAAAGGAGTGCCATGGTGACGAAAAAGAGCACCCATGTGAAGAAAAGAAAGAAAAATGAATATCCTCGAGGTTTATGACCTCACAAAGCTCTACGGGGATTTTAAGGCTGTCAAGGGAATCTCCTTTGCAGTAAGACAGGGCGAGATCTTCGGGCTTTTAGGTCCAAATGGAGCGGGTAAGACAACAACGATAAACATGCTTACAGGTCTTGCCCGCCCCACACGAGGAAAGATAGTATATCTTGGTACCGAATATACGCACAACATAAAAAAAGCACAGCATCTCATGGGAATTGTGCCTGATGAGAGTAATCTCTATCCTGAGCTCACAGGTTTTGAAAACCTCTGTTTTTGTGGAGCACTATACGGATTGAGAAAGAGAGAAAGAAGCGCAAGGGCGGAATTGCTTCTCGAACAATTCGGTCTCAAAGATGCAAAAGACAAAAAGTTTGGCGAATACTCAAGGGGTATGAAGAGAAGGCTCACGATAGCAGCAGGAATAATCCATGACCCACCTATTTTGTTCCTCGATGAACCCACAACCGGAATAGATGTCGCATCCGCAAGGCAGATACGAAGCATACTGAAGGACATGAATAAAAAAGGAACAACCATATTCCTTACCACCCACTACATAGAGGAGGCGGAAAGGCTATGTGACAGGGTGGCATTTATCGTGGAAGGAAAGATCATAAAGATAGATTATGTAGAGGAGCTCATTCACCCTGTAAAGGATAGAAATATCCTGATTCTTACCATATCCGGTGCTTCAGACGGGATAGAAGAGACCTTATCGACCATCCTTCCTGATTTTAAGTTCAAAAGGTTATCTAATAATGAAATTCGGATCGAATCAGAACGCCCAATAAGGCCAGGCCATATCATCCGTATTTTGGAGGAGGAAGGGATCGATGTCATAGAGGCAAAAAGGATGCGCGCAACCCTCGAGGATGTGTTTGTGAATATAACAGGTATTGAAGCTCAGGAGATGAAAAAGGAAAAAGAAAAGAAAGCGAAAGAAGGATGAAAGACTGGATCGCATTTTTTGCCATATTTTTAAAGGACATAAAAACCTATTACCTGAAACCTCCAAACATAAGCTGGGGTATCATATTCCCCTTTGCGTGGGCAGGCATGTTCTTTATAAGAACAGGTGGCAATATGATGGATGTTATGTCTATCCTTCCAGGGGTTATGAGCTTATCTATACTNTTTGGAACCTACCTCCATGCTTTCAGTAACCATCACCTTTGAGAAAAAAAGCAAAACCTTTGACAGATTGTTGGTATCACCTATACCGCTCGGACTTATAATGTTCGCAAAGACCTCAGGGGCCATCCTGTTTGGCATAGCCAATGCCTTTGTGCCCTTTTTGGTGGCAGGATTTTTTATAAATCTCTCTCAGGTCCATTTATCCATCGTGATACCTACCATAATCCTGATCTCCATCGCTTCTACCTTTATGGGATTATTCATCGCCACTTCGGTAAGCGAGGTCTTTGAGGCCCAGACGTTCTCTAACTTTTTCCGATTTCCCATGATCTTCCTCTGCGGATTGTTCTTCCCCATATCAAAACTACCCCTCTTCTTGAGACCTTTATCTTATATAATGCCACTCACCTATGGGGTTGACCTTCTTCACGGCGCAACAAACGGATTCCATGTGTGGCCCTATTCTTTTGACTTTTTGATGCTTTTGCTTTTCTGCACCTTCCTTTTCCTGCTTAGTCTATACAACGTAAAGAAACGCTGGATTCTTTAAACCCTTTGTGTCCGCCATTGGCATTAATTAACCAATGGATGGAAGGAAAAAATGAAAATGAGGAGGTGTAACTCATGAAGGCCGAGGGAGCGAAAATGGGAATGAATATGATGGCCGAAATGATGAAGAATGTGATGCAGAGTATGATGAAAGAAGGTGAAGGTATGCCCGAAATGTGCCTAAAGATGATGGAACAGATGTGCTCAACAACCGAATCCGCCAGAATTGGCTATTATGCCACACCGGAGATAATGGGGTTATTCGAGGATTGGCTTAAAAATCTCGAAAAAGAATTAATAGAATTTGTAAAGGAAAAGGGAAAACTACACCATCTGAGATTTCTGAAAAACTTAAAATTTCCAAAGAAAGTGTGGTGTTCCTCATAGCCAAACTGGCCAGAGAGGGAAGATTGGAAATAGGAGAAGTAAGAGAGGGGAAAGGGATATAATGGAAGAAGAGAGGCTTTCTCGCATAAAGCAGGCCGGGAAAGAGATGAGGGGAATTCTGGGGTTTGATACTTTCCCGGTAGGGGTGAGGTTTTTAAAAGACGAGGCCTATCCAGAGGGGGTAAAGATATTAAAACAACACCGTTACTGCCAAGCCCTTATATGAAAGCCAGACATGGAGAAAGCGTCATTTTGGATAGTGAGGGAATAGCCTGTCCTGCGGCAGCTGCGGCGTTTGGCTTCAAGCCTTTGCCTGAAGGGCTCCGATCAGGGAAAGAGCTTGTGGGCTTTGGGATTGTATCTGACGAAGCGGTGGGAAAAAGGATGTTTGAAAGCATGCCTCATCTTGAACCCAACCAGATAAAGGCCATTCACCTTTATCCGCTGGAAGAAGCCCAATTTATCCCACATATAGTGAGAGTAGAAGGAAAAGTCGAAAGCCTTATGTGGATTGCCCTTGCCTATCTTCACACAACAGGGGGTGAGAGAATTGTAAGTTCTACGGCGATCCTACAGGCCACCTGTGTGGATGCCACCATTATCCCTTATCTTGAGGATCATGGCTTCTTTGTCTTTCCCGAATTAGGAGAGGGGCATCCGCAAACATGTATGATGGATGGAATACAGGTGGCAACAGGTGCAACCTACGGCAAGGTGCTCATGGAAAAGACCTTTTANGGAAAGCTTGCCGCAACCTTTTACCATCCAAAAAGGGCGCAGTAAGATACTCTCTTAAGCCTGAATTCATTGATGAGATGGGCAAATTTGAGTTTTTTGCCCATCGAAAAAGAGGAATCGAACCCTCAGAAATCCCTCCTTCCGTGGTCAAAGAAGTACTTCAGTGGGTATATGAACAACCCGATGAGTACTTNTTTAAAGTAGAACCAAAACCAGATTTCNTCTTCACACCGCCTGAGCATTCATTTAACAAGGCAAAATGCAGCATCTGTGGAGAGTACGTTTTTGAGCTGCGATTCCGATCATCATTCTGGCTGTCGTTTTCTCACCCTTAGNAGCATATTCGACAAAATACTTTCCCAGGAATCTCCTCATCTTCATCTTTGTTCTCTTTCTTATCTTTGCTGGCTCCATGATGCTCTTTTACTCACCGAAAAGGAAAAACGAAGTGAAAGGATCACCTAAAAGGGAATTTAAGATAAGCATAGGACTCGGTATAGGTGCTGGTTATCTTGGAGGGCTTCTCGGTGTAGGAGGAGGGAATTTCATTGTTCCCGCTTTGGTGTGGCTCGGGTTTGACCCGAAGAATGCCTCTGCAACAACTGCCTTCATCGTCGTGTTTGCCTCACTGAGCGGATTCTTCGGCCACGCAACATTAGGTAATATTAACTGGAAACTCCTTATCTTCTCTTCCGTTTCCTCAATAGCTGGTGCCCTCCTGGGGTCATGGCTCATGCATAGGAAGCTTGAAGCAAAACAGGTAAAAAAGATAATCGGTATCGTACTTTATGCGATAGCCGCAAAGATGCTGTGGGGTCTAATAGCTCACTGAAAGTCAATTAAGTTCTTTTTTCGAGCTTTTCCATGTATTGTTTGACCTGATGCATAAAGGCCTCAAGGCGTACCAACACATCACCACCTTCTTGCCCATCATAGGCGATGTTGAGAACCGGAAAGTGCCCATTTTCCTCACGGTAACGTTTAAGGATGGCCGTGGTAATAGTACCAGGCATACACGTAAAGGGCATCACGTTTACCACCCCACAAGCCCCCTTTAAGGCATAATCTATGGTCTTACCGATCGTCAAAATGGCCTCACCTTCAAAGGAATCGTGCACGTAGGGTTCGGCCAACCTAAGAAGGTGTTCTGTCGGGGGCTCTTCGGGCTCTTCAATTGAACCGTAAAAGGCCTGAGCCAGCTGTCTCTCGTCCTTCTTCTGGAAATACTCCTTAAGAAGGACCCCCAATAGGTTCCGCAAATGCCCCCTTCTTTTAGCCCTCCTTTTGGCCATCTTGTTTATGTAATGAACCCATTCCACAAGCGGAGCTAGCCGAGCTTCGCCTCCGAGCATCTCTATTTTTCTTATCACGTCCTCGTTGGCAAAACGGTTAAGCCTCACGTAAATCTCTCCCACAACCCCTATTTTCGGCTTAGAACCCTTGTCCTTGGTGGGAATGTCATCAAGGCGTTTTCTGGCTTTGAGGAGGAAATCCACCACTTCCTCTATCTTCGGGTCTTTTCTTATCAAATCACAGAAACCCCAGAGGCANTCCCAATAAACCCGATCGGTCTCCCCGGGATTGACCTCATAAGGCCTTGTCTCCAGAAGNTTTTTGTAAAGAAGGTCAACCCCTACTATGGCCCACCACCCAAGCCGGGTGAACTTGGCCCCCAAGATCCCCAAATCCCTATAAAGGGTCTCATCTTGATTGGGGGAATAGATGGGCACCTCATGGAGCCCCAGTTCGTCCAAAACCTTTCTATGGAATCGATGATATTGACCGAAACGGCAAGGACCGTTCCCCGAGGGCATGAAGAAGGCCGCTTTCTTGGGGTCAAAATCGGGCCTCTTGGTGATCTTTATCATATCGCCCGTGGTCAGAACACAGGGATAACACTCCTTTCCGGAGGTGTACTTCCTTCCCCAATAAAGGGTCTCCTGGTCCGATTCGGGAAATACCTCCGCCCGAACCCCACAGGCCTCAAAGGCGGCCTTAAAGGCATAAGCATGATCGCACATATAAGGAATCCATATAACCCTTTCCACATCTCCTCCTATACGACCTCGTTTTATTACCGGAGGAAGGGCTTTGGGGGCGTTTTTCAAGCTGTCAAGATAGGCCTCCAGTCTAGTCACGATCCCCGCATCGGCACTATGTTCGTCTATCTCCAGAATAAGGGCGGGCTTATCACCCATTATCTCTTTGAAGAAGTGGATGATGAAGGAGTCCGGACCACATCCGAAGTTGGAGATGTAAACCGGATAAAGCCTCTCATCTTCCCTTATCAAATGGGCTGCAAGCAGGATCTTCTGCCCGTATCGCCAGTACATCTCCCGTATACCTTCCCGATCAAGTGCCTTCTCCAAAGGCAAGAAGTCCATGGGAATCGCCAAAACGCCGAGATCCCTCAGCTTTTCCGGTATATCCAGGTTCACTTCGGGATCACACGTATTATAAGGCCTTCCCACTATCACCAAGGCCTTCTCCCCGCGGAATAGCTCCTCCAGGGCCCAACGCCCCATCACCTTAAGGCCCTGCTCGAACCTTTTCTGAAATTCCCAGGCGCACTTTAAGGCCCACCTCACTTGAGAGGGGCTCTTGCCGAGCTGTTTCCCGAAATCAATCAAATACTCCTCAACCTCCTCTTCCCCCCAGCCGAAAGGAACCACCGGCGAAAGGAGTTGAGCTCCGTAGTCTTCAAACCTTATAGCCGACCTTATCACATAGGGGAGGGCCTGGGCATAGGGACAGGATTGGGAATGTTCGAAATCCTCCTTCAACTTGGGAACCCCTACCACCGAGGGAAGGAAAATCCTCTTCAGGCCCTTTTGAATCAGGTTAAGCACATGCCCATGAGCCACCTTTATGGGAAAACAGGTCTCCGCCACCACTGCCTCAACGCCCTGGCGGATTAACTCCTTATTGGTGCGATCGGAAAATACGACTCGAAAGCCCAGTTCGGTAAAGAAAGCCCTCCAGAAGGGCAGAAACTCGTGAAGGTAAAGGCAAATGGGAATGCCGATCTGAGGCGCATCCTCAGGAAGCTTTTCCTCGCCTGGATAAGGCATAAAGAGAAGCCTTTCCCTCTCCTTGAAGAGGTTGGGAATCTCCGACTTCCTCCTCCGCCTTAGGACATCGTACTTCTCACACCTTGAACCGTAAAAAAGCGGTTCCTTTTCGCCCTCGATGGTGACCCTTCGGATTAAGCAATGGTTGGGACAGGACTTGCATTCAAAGGTCTTTATCTCGTAACGCCTTTGGGATAGGTCAAACCCTTTGAAGTTCGACTTCTCCCATGTCCTCTCCCTCATGGCCAGAAGGGCCGCTCCTATGGCTCCGGTGACCTCATGGTTCTCAGGAACCGTAATGGGACGTCCCAACAGCTTCTCAAAAGCGGCCACAACCCCCTTGTTGAAAGCGGTACCTCCCTGAAAGAAAATCCTCTCCCCTATTTTCCTATCGCCCACCACCCGGTTAAGGTAGTTCAAAGCGATGGAATAACATAAACCAGCCACCAGGTCGTCAATCCTTGCCCCCTGCTGTTGGTGATGGACAAGATCGGACTCTATGAAAACAGTACAACGTTCGCCCATTTTTACGGGGTTTTTGGCCTTTAGGGCCAACTCCTGGAAGTCTGACTTTATGTCAAGGCCGAGCCTTTCCGCTTGTTCCTCCAAAAAGCTACCCGTCCCAGCGGCACAGACCTTGTTCATCTCGAAGTCCACAATGACCCCTCGATCCACCCTTATGTACTTGGAGTCCTGTCCCCCGATCTCAAAGATGGTGTCCACTTGGGGATCTATATGAATGGCGGCGGTAGCCTGAGCGGTTATCTCGTTTCGGACCACATCAGCCCCCACAAAATCCCCGGTCAGATACCGCCCCGAACCCGTGGTCCCGACCCCTTGGATATCCACCAAATGCCCTATCTCGTCGCCTATCTCCTTTAACCCCTGTCTTATGGCCTCAATGGGCCTTCCCGCCGTCATGAGATACCTTTTGGCGAGAACCCTTCCTTCCGAGTCTATCACCACCAAATTGGTGGAAATGGACCCCACATCGATCCCCAGATAGGCAGGGATCTTCTTAAGGGGAGGGACCTTGGGGATGTAAATCTTGGACTTATTTTCCAGATGTTCAGGCCTTAAAGTCAAAGGTTCCCAAGAAGCCGGTTCGTATTTCAACGTCTTCAAATATTCCTCAAGGCCTGAAAGCCCTTTAAAGCCGTTGAACTTGTTTTCCTTCAAAGCCAAAAGAACCGCCCCTATTGCCCCCATGGAGGCAAAATGTTCGGGCACCAAAAATTCCTCATCCTCAAGTTCCAACACCTCCTTCAAGGCCTTCCTCATCCCCAAATTGGCCGCAACCCCTCCGATGAAGGCCACCACCGGCTTAAGATGGGCCCCTTTGGCTATATTGCCCTTGAAGTTCCGAGCCAAGGCATAACAGAGACCCGCCACTATATCGTAATCAGGAGTGGCTATCTGCTGTAAATGGATCATGTCGCTTTTGGCAAACACACTACACCGACCGGCGATCCTCGGCGGGTTCTCCGATTTTAAAGCCAAGCGGGAGAACTCCTCTATGGTGAGTTTCAAGCGACTGGCTTGTTGATCGAGAAAGCTCCCGGTACCGGCCGCACATAAGGTGTTCATCCCGAAATCCCTTATCCTCAACCTTCCCCCTTCTTCCTCGAGCAATATGAACTTTGAGTCCTGACCACCGATATCGATGATGGTCCGAACCTGGGGATAAAGCTTGGTTATGGCCTCGCTCTGGGCTATGACCTCATTGTAAAAAGGCGCCTCAAAAAGCTCGCTTAATAGCTTCGCCCCCTTCCCAGTAAAGGCGATGCCCCTTATTCTCTCTACCTCTACCCTGCTCAATATGTCAGCTATCCTCTCCTTAACGACCCTTAGGGGTTGCCCCTTCACCCGGTCATAATGTTCCTCAAGTACCTTCCCCTCTTGATCCATCAAGACCGTATTAGCGCTTATGGAACCCACATCAACCCCTAAGAACAACTCTTCCATCTTCCTCCTCCATAGGCTTATTAAAACTCAATCGGCTTTCCTTTTTCAACTGTTGCGAAACCTTAAAAGGAGTGATATCTCTTTGAAAAAGCCCGTGCAAGGAGGTTCAAAAGTGCAAGTTTATGAGGAGGTGTTGAATATAGCAAAGGCCGCCAAGGCCGTAGCCCCCCGTTTGGCGAATCTAAGCTCCATTCAAAAGGATCAAGCCCTTCGGGAGATGGCGGACGGTTTGATAAGGGAGATGGACTTTCTGATTTCGGAAAATCAGAAGGACCTCCAATATGCCCAACAAAAGGGGCTCTCCCGGGCGATGATAGACAGGTTGACCCTTAACGAAAAGGTCATAAGGGATATGGCCCAAAGCCTTAGGGAAATCGCTTCTCAACCCGATCCGGTGGGGGAGATCGTGAAAATGTGGCGAAGGCCCAATGGGCTTTTGGTCGGAAAGATGCGAATCCCTTTGGGGGTCATAGGCGTCATTTACGAATCAAGGCCTAATGTGACCTCGGATGCTGCTGGTTTATGCCTTAAGGCGGGAAATGCGGTCATCCTAAGAGGCGGATCGGAGGCCATAAATTCCAATCTGGCCATTGTGAAGATCATCCAAGAAGCCCTGAAGAAGTGCGATATCCCCCANGAGGCCGTACAGATGATACCCACCACCTCCCGAGAAGCGGTTCTTCATATGCTTAAACTGGACGAATACATAGACCTCATAATACCTCGGGGCGGGGAGGAATTGATAAGGTTTGTGGTCGAAAACTCCCGGATCCCCGTGATAAAACACTACAAGGGGGTATGCCATATATTTGTGGATGCTTCAGCCGACCTTCAGATGGCGCTGGAGGTGTGCTTTAACGCCAAGGTACAACGGCCTGGCGTTTGTAACGCCATGGAGACCCTTCTGGTCCACAAGGACATAGCGCCCCGTTTTCTCCCCTTGATGGGGGAAAGGTATAGGGAAGCGGGGGTCGAGTTGAGGGGCTGTCCGAGGACCAAGGAGATACTACCTTGGGTGAAGGATGCCACTGAGGAGGATTGGTACGCGGAATATCTTGACCTTATTCTGGCGGTGAAAATCGTGGACAGCCTCGATGAGGCCATTGAGCACATCTTAAAATACGGTTCCAAGCACACCGACGCCATAATCACCTCCGATTACCGAAATGCTCAGCGTTTCTTGCGAGAAGTGGATTCGTCCACGGTTTTGGTGAACGCTTCAACCCGTTTCAGCGATGGTTATCAGTTCGGCCTCGGGGCCGAGATAGGGATAAGTACCACCAAGCTTCACGCCTTTGGCCCGATGGGAGCCGAGGATCTCACGACCACCAAATACATCGTCTATGGCGATGGACAAATCCGAACCTAAAATAGGGATCTTTGGGGGTACCTTCGATCCGGTTCACCTGGGTCACCTTAGGGTAGCTGAAGAGGTGAGGGAGTCCTTGGGGCTTGAAGAGGTTTGGTTTGTCCTTTCGGCCCGTCCCCCCCATAAGGGCGGATTGGCCCATGCCCCAGTTGAAGACCGATGGGAAATGTTGAAAATGGCCCTTGAAAATAATCCCCACTTTAAACCCTGTGACCTGGAGTTGAAAAGGGAAGGCCCTTCTTATTCCATTGACACGGTAAGGGAACTCCGAAAAACCCTCAAGGTCCAACTCTTTTTTATAATCGGAGAAGACGCCTTCCTGGAGATCAGAACGTGGAAGGATTGGAAAGAACTTCTCCAGAGCTGTAATTTCGCGGTGATGAAAAGGACCCGCCGCAACCTTACCGGTTTTTTGCGAGAGCTCGGCTACGAAAAGGTCAATCCTTCCGAATTTAAGAACCAAAAAGGAACTTCCCTTTATCTAGTGAAGGTGACCAAACTGGAGATCTCCTCCACCTTGATAAGAACGCTGGTAAAAAACGGGTCTTCCATAAGGTACTTGGTACCGGAACAAGTTAGGAAATACATCCTGGAAAAGGGACTTTATCGCTCATAAGCCCTTAAAGTCTTCACAAAGATAAAGGGAAAAGCTCTTTATCCTTACGCCCTTTTTGACTACTTCAAAATCCTTCAGGAAGGTACATTGGGAAAAGCTTTTCTCGAACTCGGAGGGCAATTTTTTATTGCTTCTAAGGACGATAAGGGCGCCTTTTCCTTTTTCCCTCTCCAAACCTCCCCATAGGTCAAACTGGCTCTCTTTCCCTCCATATTGGTAGACCCTCGGAAAGGCCTCTCCATAAAAAGCCACTTCCGAAAGGATATTTCGGTCACTACCGAGTATAAAAGGGTCTCCGAAGGTCCTCCTCAGGGATTTGACCTCTTCGCCCAATTCTCTCCATCCCAAAAGCCTTGAGGTCGGAAAATCCTCTGGGGATAGGTGAGAAAACCTCCTCAGGCTTTCGGCATTATAAGCCAACCCTATAAAGAAGGCCCCTATAAGGATGGAAAGAAAAAGAAGTCTTCGGTTTTCGGGTCTACTGGCCAAAATTAACCCTCCTACATAAGCGGGTGCTCCCCAATTGGCATAGCAAGGGCCGAAAAGGCTCTTCAGACAACACACCAAAAAAAGCAAACTTGAGGCCCAAAAGGGCAGACCATAGGAGAAGTCTCCTTTAAGGCTTTCTTTAAAAGTTCGCCATAGGCCTTTTAAAAAAAGAAAGAACGTCAGGGGCGTTAAAAGCAGAAACTGTGATCCGAGAAAGGTGACGAAACTTAAGGGATCAAAGGAAGAACCCTTCTTAAGAAGAGAAGCCGTATGGCGGAAAGCGACAAAACCGTATTTGCTTTCCCAAAGGAAATGCGGAAGAAATACCCCCAAAGCCAATAGAAAACCGAGATAAGGTTCCTTCCTTCTCAAATAAGGCCTAAGGGAGGGGGTAAAAAGGAGATACAAAAAAAGCGAGACCCCCAAAATAGCCATGGTGTATTTGCTCAAGAGCCCAAGCCCAAAACTTAACCCCATCAGGTAAAAATAAAGGGGCTTCCCCTTTTTAAGCGCCAAGGAAAAGAGAAACAGGGTCAAGGTCCAAAAAAACACCAAGGGCGCGTCTATGGTCATAAAAAAGCCCATTAAGGGGGTTAAAAGCGTAAAGAGGGAGAGCAAAAAGGCCTTAAAAGCCACCTCAACCCCGAAAAGGCCCCGAGCCCAATAGAAAAAGCATAGGCTACTTAAGGCCCACAATATGGGGGCGAAAAGCCTTACGAAGATCGCCTTATCTCCTCCCATTAAGGTGCCCAATCGGATCAAAAAGGCCACCATGGGGGGCTTGCTGTAATAACCTAAGGAGAGCCTCTTTGACCAGGTCCAATAATAAGCCTCATCCGGCGAGAGATCATAAGGGGTAAGGTAGAGGTAAAGAACAAACCACAATAAACTGAGGCCCAAGATGATCCAAAAAAATTTTTCCTTTTTCATCATGACCTTTTTACTTTAAAGGCTCAAGATTGCCAAGTTTCTTTTTGTTATGATACACTGTTAAAATCCTCCCATGAGGGAGCGGTTCCTTAAGGGCGAAACCCCCACCGATTTGACTCCGGCCATGAAGCAATACTTGGAGCTTAAGTCCCTTTACCCGGATTGCATCCTCTTTTTCCGAATGGGAGATTTCTACGAGATGTTCTTCGAAGATGCCCTTTTGGCCTCTCAGATTTTGGAGATAGCCCTCACCACTCGAGAAAAGGGAAAGGAAAACCCCATACCCATGTGCGGGGTCCCTTGTAAGGCTGCCTCCCCTTATATAGCCAAGCTTTTGGAAAAGGGCTATAAGGTGGCCATCTGTGAACAGGTCCAAGACGCCAAAGAGGCCAAAGGGCTCATAAGGAGAGAGGTGGTTCAAGTCATCACCCCTGGGATGGTGTTAGATGAAGAGGGGCTTCCCCAAGGAAGGCCCAATTATCTGTTGTCCCTTTATCCGGGGAGAAGGCTGGGGTTGAGCTTTTTTGACCTTTCTACTGGCGAATTCCGAGGGACCTCGCTTGAAGAGAAAGGGCTTCTTTGGTCCGAGTTAAGAAGGAATGCCCCGCGGGAGATACTTCTGCCCGAGGGCGAAGAGGAGCTAAAGGGACTTCTCAAAAGGGAATTGGATAATGTGCTTGTGACCATGCTTCCCGAAAGGGAGTTTTTGCCCTTAGAAAATTCCCTTTTACCCCAGGGCCTGGAGGAGGAACTTTTAGCCTCGGCAAGTGCCGTTTTGAGGTATGTCTCCTCCACTCAAGGGCAGATCCCCCCTCATATAAAGCCCTTTGAGATCTATCAAGTCGATGCCTTTCTGGTCCTTGACGAAACCACCCAGAAAAACTTGGAACTTTTCCAATCCCCAGCAGGGGGTACCCCGCTTTTTACCATCATCGATTATACCCAAACCTCCATGGGTAAGAGAAAACTCAGAAAATGGCTAAGTTACCCCCTAAAGGACATACCCTCCATCAATAAGCGACAGGAAGCCATAGAGGAATTCACTTCAAGGCCCCTTGAAAGGCTTAAACTTCAAGAGGCTTTGAAGGGGCTTATGGACCTTGAAAGGCTTTCCTCCCGTTTGGCCTTAAATCGAGCGACGCCAAGGGATCTGGGTATTTTCAGGGACGCCTTAAAGAGGCTGCCTAAACTTGAGGAGATCCTATCCCGTTTTAATTCTCCCCTTCTTCGGGAGATAAGGGAGGGGATACGCTTTTCTCCTGAGATTTTGGACCTTTTGGAGAGGGCTCTGGTGGATGATCCTCCGCAAAGTTCAACGGAAGGAGGGATCATCAGGGAGAATTATAATGAGGAACTCGATGAACTTCGTCGGTTAAGCCAGGAAGGAAAAGAATGGATAGCCCGACTTGAGGCGAAAGAGAGGGAGAGAACGGGAATACCCAATTTGAGGATAGGCTTCAATCAGGTCTTCGGTTATTACCTGGAGGTGACCAGATCCTATCTCCACCTTGTCCCCAAGGATTATGTGAGAAAACAGACCTTGGTGGGAGCGGAGAGGTTTATCACCCCTGAGCTAAAGGAGTATGAGGCTAAGGTCTTAGGAGCCGAAGAGCGGATAAAGGCACTGGAGTATGAGCTTTTTTGTGAGATCCGCTCAAGGGTGAGTAAAAAGATAAGGGAGATCCAAAGAATAGGTGATTTTATCGCCACCCTGGACTGCCTTTTATCCCTTTCGGAGGTGGCCTCTGTTAACCATTACGTAAGACCCACCGTAGATGATTCAGAGGAGATCATCATCCGAGAAGGGCGCCATCCGGTCATCGAAAAGACCTCCCCTGAGCCCTTTGTCCCCAATGACACCCGTATAACTCCCGAGGAGAGGCTTCTCATCATAACGGGCCCCAATATGGCGGGGAAATCCACTTATATTCGACAGGTAGCCCTTATGGTGATCTTGGCCCAGATGGGGGCCTTCGTGCCCGCCAAGGAGGCAAAAATCGGGCTTGTAGACAGGATCTTCTCCCGCATTGGGGCCATGGACGATATATCCCGAGGACAGAGCACCTTCATGGTGGAGATGAGGGAAACGGCCTCGATCCTCAAGGAAGCCACCCCTAAAAGCCTGGTGATCCTTGACGAGATAGGAAGGGGAACGAGCACCTATGATGGTTTGGCCATAGCTTGGGCGGTGGCCGAACATTTGCATAACGTCAATCGCTCCAGGGTTCTTTTTGCCACCCATTATCACGAATTGATAGAACTCGGCAATAAACTCCCCTATGCCCGCAATTACCATGTGGCGGTTAAGGAATATCATGGGGAGGTGGTCTTTTTGAGGGAAGTACGACCTGGGGGTATGAACAAAAGTTATGGAATTCAGGTGGCCCGTCTGGCGGGTTTACCGAATGAGGTAATCCAAAGGGCTAAGGAGATCCTTCAAAGGCTTGAAAGGGACTCCAAAACAAGGGACGGATTCTCCAAAGAAGTGCTTCAGCTCTTTTTGTTTTCCCAACCTAAATCGTCACCGATCCTTAAGGAATTAGAACAGATAGATCCCGACCGCTTAACCCCTTTGAAAGCCTTGGAGCTCATTTACCGATGGAAGGGAATGACCTCTTAAAGAGATCGCGCTTAAGGATGGTAGAAGAGCTTCGAAGAAAGGGAATAAAGGATCGGCGAGTATTAGAAGCCATGGCTCGGGTTCCACGGCACCTTTTTGTGCCCGAAGGTTTGAGCCATAAGGCTTATTCCGACTTTCCCCTTCCCATCGGTTTTGGGCAGACCATATCGGGACCCTCAACGGTGGCCCTTATGTTAGAGGCCCTTGAGCTCAAAGGAGGGGAGAAGGTACTGGAAGTGGGGACAGGGTCCGGCTATCAAGCTGCCCTTCTGGCGGAAATGGGAGCAAGGGTCTTCTCGGTGGAGAGGATACCCGAACTTGCCAAAAGGGCTCGGGTGACGCTCGATCGTTTGGGGTATGGGACGGTTTTGATAAAAATAGGGGATGGTTCAAAAGGTTGGCCTGAGGAAGCGCCCTTTGATCGGATCCTAATAAGCGCTTCCTCCCCCAGGTTACCCATGAGGCTTTGCGAACAATTGGCGCTCGAAGGCATAATGGTCCTGCCCCTTTTGTTAAATGGAGAGGAAAGGCTCATGAGGATGAGACGGTTAAAAGAAGGCTTACTCAAGGAGGATCTCGGACCCTCTCGATTTGTTCCGCTTGTAGGGGAGGAGGGATGGGAGGAGGAAAAGCTTAAAGGATGAAAGTGATGCCTCTACTTGGCTTTTTTGGGCTTATTTTACCCCTTTTCCTTTTAGCCTGTGCCCCCAAACCCATAAGGGTAGAACCCCAAGCAGTTAGATCCGAAAAGAAGGGCGTTTACCATACGGTCAAGCCAGGCGAGACCTTATGGAGGATCTGTAAGACCTATGGGGTGGATATGGATCAGGTGATGAGCCTTAATCGAATAGAGGATCCGAGTAACATCAAGGTGGGTCAGAGGATCTTCATACCAGGAGCCACCAAGGTTCTGGAAATACCTCCCGCTATAATAGGGGTTGATTCTTCAGCTCCTAAGTTCATCTGGCCGATCAAAGGAAAGATCGTAAGGGGCTTTTGCTCTGACCCCTCAAGACGTCACGATGGCCTTGACCTAAAGGCACCCTTTGGGACACCCATTAAAGCGGCAGCTCCTGGCAAGGTGGGGTTCAGCGGTTGGCTTAGAGGATATGGGAACGTGGTCATTTTGGAACACGAAGGGGGTTTTTATACCGTATACGCTCATAACTCATTAAACCTGGTGAAGGAGGGAGAGTGGGTCGAAGAAGGACAGATAATAGCCCAGGTGGGGGATTCGGGAAACGCGGAGGGGGCACATCTACATTTCGAGATCCGGAAAGGGTCGAAGCCCTTGGATCCCATGACGTTACTGCCGAAGATGAATTCATATTGAGGCTTTACCTAGAGCAGGTTAAAAAGCATCCCCTCCTCTCCCCGGAGGAAGAGAGGATTTTGGCCGAAAGGATCGCTCAAGGCGACGAAGAAGCCCGCCGTAAGATGATCGAGTCCAATCTGAGGCTTGTGGTAAACTTGGCCAAAAAGTACGTCGGTCAAGGCCTCTCCCTTATGGATCTAATTGAAGAGGGCAACATAGGACTTATCAAAGCGGTGGAAAAATTTGACCCCGCTAAAGGGTGTCGTTTCTCCACCTATGCTACCTTATGGATCCGTCAAGCCATGGAAAGGGCCATCGTAAGTCAGAGCAAATCCGTGAGGATACCCGGTCATATCTCAGTGGAGTTGCGAAAGGTCATAAGAAGTATAAGGAATTTGAGCCAAAAACTAAAAAGAGAACCCACCATTGAGGAGATCGCTGAAGTCACGGACTTATCCCCCAAGGAAGTCGAAAGACTCATGCAAGCTGCTTTGAAGGTGAGTTCCCTGGAAAGCCCGTTAAATGACGAAAAAGGGGAGAATTTCACCTTGAAAGAGACGCTACCCTCCGAAAAAGAAGGGCCCATGTCCCTTATCGAATCCTTGGAGATGATGAAGCTCCTTCATTCCTGGCTTAAGGTACTCTCCCCTCAACAAAGAAGGGTGATTGAACTCCGATTTGGGTTTTATGATGGAGAGGTGTGGACCCTGGAAGCCATAGGAAAACTTTATGGGGTGACCCGGGAGAGGATAAGACAAATCGAGGCCGAAGCGTTAGAACGGCTGAGGAGTTTGATAAAGACCAAAGACCTCATCTTGTTCAAGGAGATAAAAAGAAAGAGTAAAAAATCATGAAATTACATCTGGCAATCCCTTACCCTCTTTTGGAAAAGCGGCTTAAGGAGGTCCTTCAATACCGGATCTGCCCCGAGGTTTATCTTGACTCTCAAGCTTTAGAAGAAGCAACCCCTACAAAGCTCATTGAGATAAGAAGATCCCTAGAAAGGGAAGCTCTAAGCATTTCCCTCCATGCCCCTTATGTGGACCTATCCTTAGGAGCCCAAGATCCCGAAGTGAGGAAGGTGGTATGCAAGAGATTTCTCCAAACTTTAAAGGTGGCCGAGGGCCTTCGTCCTTTAAATGTGGTTTTTCATACCGGATATTTGCCACTGCTTCACAGTGAATACCGAGGAGCTTGGCTCGAAAAGGCCAGAGAGCTTTGGCACTTGTTTCTCCAGGAAGCCCAAAAGGCCGATCTTATCCTTTCTTTAGAAAATGTATTTGAAAAAACGCCCGAGGAACTCCTGGAAATAGACGAGGGAGGCCTTTTTTGTTTTGACCCGGCTCATCTTCTCCTTTGGGGATCGGGAGATTTCGAAGAATGGACGGAGAAACTGGGCTCAAGAATCATTGAGGTCCACCTTCACAATAACTTCGGAAAACGGGATGACCATTTGCCGCCTGAGGAAGGCCTCATCGATTTCAAGCGGATCTTGGGGAAGATAAAGGGGGAAAAAGGCATTATTTTTACATTAGAGGTATTTCAAGAGGAAAAGGCCCTCAGGGCGAGGGATTCGGTTGTGAAGCTTTTGGAGGAGGCGGGATGGAGGATTTAAAAAAGGATGGTACTTGTTTTGTTTGTGGACCTCAAAATCCAAAGGGATTACACATCCACCCTCAAAGGTGGGAGAAGGGGAGCTTTTTCGAATTTGTCGCTGAACCTACCTTCTGTGGTTGGAATAAATACCTTCATGGAGGGGTGATAAGCCTTCTGTTTGACGAACTACTCGGTTGGACCTCCAGGTTCTTGGGCTATAAGGCCCTAACGGCCCGACTGGAGATCCGTTATCGAAAAGTGGTACCCATAGGAACTAAGTTGCTTTTTCGAGGGGAATTAAAGGGCGAAAGAAAGGGGCTTCTCTTTATAGACACATTAGCCCTTTTTGAGGACGGCTCGGTAGCTGCCGAGGGCAAAGGTACCATGATGGTGGTGGGGAAGGAATCTTCTTCCCCACCTGAGAATCCCTAATCTTCGAGGACGAAGATGACTTCCATCTTCACCCGATATTCGGCTATTTTGTCGTCTTTGACTGCCACTCGAAGCTCCTGGATCCTTAACCCGGTTATCCCCCTCAAGGTCTTTATAGCCCTCTTGAAGCCTATCTGAATTGCATCCTCAAAACTTTTAGGTGATCCAGCGATAATGTGGGTCACACGGGCTACCCTTCCTTCTGGCATGGGANACCTCCTTTTTGATTTGTCGAAACAACTATAGCCAAGGAAGGGGTTTAGTGAAAAGGGAGGAGGGAGAGATGAGAAAGGTGGTGCTCCTGTGTTTGGCCATATTTCCTCTGCTTATATGTTCGGGGATCGTTTACACCATTTTATCCTTGTTCATCGCGGATTTTGGGACCACCAAAACCCAAATAGGTTTTCTTTACACCTCCAGTGCCCTCGCTGGAGCTATAAGCTCACCACTTTTGGGAAGGCTTGGGGACAAAATAGGGAAGAGGCCCCTTCTTATAGGGGCGATGGCTCTTTTCGTCTTCGTGTTTGGGGGGTTTGCCCTGGCTCGAAACCTTAAAGATTTACTCCTTATTATGATAATTGAAGGTTCCGCTTGGGGAGCTATCGGTATAAGCGCCACCTCCCTGATAGCCGATCTGGTGCCTTCGGAAAGGAGAGGGACCGCCTTAGGGATCTATAACACCGCTTGGAACCTGGGATGGATCATAGGACCAATAGTAGGAGGGATGTTCTCCGATAACTTCGGCTTCCGAAAGACCTTTCTTTTCGCCTCCCTTTTCATATTAGGGGGGATTATCTTGGCCCTTCTCATTCTGCCACAAGACCCGAAGAAAGCCTCCGACTCAAAAGATGAGCCCTCCGAAGTGGCTCAGGGATCCTAAAACCTCGGGTGGCCTTAAGGACTAAACGGATGCTTCCCTCAAGGTCCATCCTATGCCCCGGAGAGACGCAGAGGGGTTTAACCCCCTTTTTCGTCCTCAAAAGGACTCCCACCACCTCACCTTCATGCCTCAAAAGGGAGAAGGCCCCTTCTTTGTCCTCCGGTTCCTTTGCTTTCCCTATGAGAGGCCTCTTGGCACATCCTATGGTCCTTATGCCCAAAATTACCCCCAGATGACTGGCCAATCCCAATCGTCTCGGATGCGCTATTCCCTGGCCATCGACAAAAAGAACCTGGGGTAAAAAATCCAAATCTTCAAATAAGGGCTCAAGCAAGGGGACTTCTCGGAAGGAGAGAAAGCCAGGAAGGTAAGGAAAATCTACCTCCTCGATCCTAAACCTCTCTTCGATCACCTCCAATTCCGGCCATCTCATCAAAATTAAAACCCCCACCCCCCATCTGCCTCGATAAGAGGCATCAACCCCTCCCACCACTTGAGGCTCCTCTTCCAGGGGTTCAATCAAGACCTTACGGGAAAGCTCCTCCTGAAGCTTTTCGAGTTCGCGGATCTTAAGGGATCTCCCTAAGCCTTCCACCCTGAATTTTCAGGATAAAAGGAACATAAAGTTTCTCATCGCCTTCGAGAACACCCCTTATGCTCTCATAACCCAAAAAGGCCCAAAGATCAGGTTCCTGAGCATAGGTCTTTTTATAAAACTCCCTAAACGTCCTCACTTCCTGACGAGTGCTCTCCTTATAGAAGGAACAACCCAAAAGGGCACCCTCCAGGTATCGCCCACAAGAAGAAAACGTCCTTCGGGGATCATCCGTCTCAGGAGCTAAAATCCTTACTCCCGATTTCCCTAAAAAGGCAAGAGAAGAGGCTATAAGACAAACCTTATCGCCCTCAATCACCCATAGACCTTGGGGAAATTGTTTTATGTCCTTTAAAACCCGAGAAAAATCGGTGGTCTCAGGGGGATAACTTTTGGCGAAACTAACGTTTAGACCCGATTCCGATAACACCTTCTTTAAAAACATCAACTCCCTTTCTCCGGTTGAGGAACTCGGATAAAGGATACCCACTTCTTTAATGCCTTCTTTCAGGGCGGTTTCTATCAGATTTTTCATCTGCTTCTGCTCCAGAGACCTTTTGAGAACTAAGGGGTCAATGAGGGGCTCGGCTGATTTATCATCAAATTGTAAACTCACCCTATAAGGAAGGCTTTGAGGACCAAATATCCCCGCCCCCAAAAAACACCCCCTGAGAAAGGCCTCCCTTTTCTCGGTCTCCTTTTCGGAAAAAGGAAGAACAAGGCCCACTTTAAGCCTTCGCCCGGATTCCTTCAAAACCTCCCCAGAAGCTTTCTTCACCCGGGGAAGTCCCCCTGAAGGTTCTTCCTTTACTTCCTTTGAAGGAGTAGGAACTTTTGAAGGAGGAGGAAGTACCGCTTTTTTCGGAGGAAGGCAGGCGAAAAGAAGCCCCGAGAAAAGCAGAAGGATTTTAAGACTTGCCTTCCACCACATATATCTCCGGAAGTTCCCGGTACTTTTCGGCATAATCTATCCCATACCCGACCACAAACCCTTGTTCTATCTCAAACCCCACGTAATCCACTTCTATAGGGATTGTCCGGCGAAACTTTTTGTCAAGGAGACAACATACCCTAAGGCTTTTCGGCTTTCGTGCCTTCAAGGCCTCAATTAAAACCTTAAGGCTTAAACCCGTATCAATTATGTCCTCCACCACTATAACGTCTTTCCCCTCGATCTCAGTCTCCAATTCCTTAGTAAACTTAACTTGGCCTGAACTTTCGCTCCCTAAGCCATAACTGGAAAGCCTTACAAAATCCACCTCCACCGGTATGGTCAACTTCCTAATGAGATCGGCAAGAAAGACAAAGGCCCCTTTTAAAACCCCTATTAAAAGGGGCCTTTTCCCCTCATAATCTCTGGAAATCTGTAGGGCAAGCCTTGTTACCGCTTCCTCAATCTGGACTTTCGAAAAAAGAAGCTTTAGTTTCTCTTCCATATTATAGAGCGGGCTTAAGAACCACTATCTCCGTTTCTCCTTCCTTAAAATCCTCCTTAACCAAGTTAACGCTACTTGAGTCAAGGCGCCTCACATTGCTTTTCCCCTTCAAAAAGGCCTCTACCTCCGCAATGGGAAAACCACATTTGGGCGTCTTAAAGTGCATAGGGATCACCTTTTTGGGCTTAAGTTGCTCCATCACCTGAGTGGCCTCTCGGGGATCGATCGTATAAAACCCTCCAACGGGAAGAAGCAATAGATCAACCTCCCCTATCTCCTTAACCTGCTTCTCATCCAAAACATGCCCGAGATCCCCCAAATGGCAAACCTTTATCCCCTCAAGTTCAAAACAAAATACCGTATTAGGACCCCTCTGGGAACCACCGTGGGGGTCGTGAAAAGTGGCTATCCCCTTAAAGGTCTTGCCCTTGGCCTCATGAAGGCCAGGCCCCTTCACTATTATCGGCTTTCCCTTGAGATCCCCGGTCCAATTATGATCGTCATGATCATGGCTTATGGTCACCACATCCACCTCTTCCTCTATGGGCCCATAGGAAATTCCATCATAGGCCCCTGACCTATAGGGATCGGTCACTATTCTTAAACCCTCTCCTTTTATAAGAAAGGCCGCATGCCCTAACCATTTTACTTCCATTTTGCTCCTCCGGAGGGTTAATTTGTTTTTAATTTTACCTTCTCCCTCGAAAGAAGGAAAGATATTAAAATAAATCGCTGATGAAGAAGGCACTTCTCCTCTTTATGCTTTTCCCCTTCTACCTTTGGGCCCAATCACTCAAAATAAGCGTAGAATACAACGTCCACTCCCTTCCCGCTTATGTGGCTTTTAAGAAAGGGCTTTATGAGAAAAACGGCCTTAAGGTGGAAAGGATCGACTCTTACATCACGGGAGTGGCTTTGGTTTCGGCGATGACAAAAGGCGATGTGGAGGTGGCCTATCTTTGCCTGGCACCGGCTGTTTTGGCTTTTTCAAATGCGGGGTTGAAGATCAAAATTGTGGACCAAACTCACCTTTATGGCTTTTCTGTCTTGGTAAACCCTGAAAGGATCAAAAATGTGGAAGACTTGAAAAGGGAAGACCTAAGGATCGCTGTACTTAGGGAAGGAACGATGAGTGACCTTTTGCTCAATTACGCTTTGAGGAAATCCCTCCTTCATCCTCAGGTTTTAAAAAACGTAAGGCGCATGAATCCCCCTTTAGCTCTTATGGCTTTAAAAAAGGGAGAAGTGGATTTGGCCTTTTTGCCCGAACATTGGGGGAGCTTAGCAGAGGGATGGGGGTTTAGGGTTATTTTAAGCGCCCCTCACATCTGGCCTGGTATGCCAGGGAGCGTGATCGTCGTAAAAGAAGAACTTCTCAAAAAAGAACCTTCCCTTTACGAAAGGCTTAAAGGCATAAATCAAGCCTCAATCGCCTTCATAAAGAAAAACCCTCAAGAGAGCGAAAAGCTCATGTTGGAGGCATTGACTGAGAGTATACCGGTTGAGGTTTTCGAGCGAGGCCTTTTCTTACCTTCCCAAGAGGTCATAAGAAGGGCCATTTCGAGGTGTGAATACCGAGAGGGGTTAGAGGTGAAAAAGGTGGAGGAAGTCATTCAATTTATGAACGAATTGGGATATTTACAAAAAGTCCCAAGACCCGAGGAGCTTCTTCTTAAAGGTTCATGAGAAAAAACCTCTGGGGCCTTATACCGATAGGGATCGCTCTTTTGGTCTGGGAATTGTTCATAAGACTTAACCCCCACGCCCTATGGCCAGGACCAGGGACGGTATTTCTGACGTTTATCGGGCTTCTTAAGTCCGGTGAGTTGGGAATAGCCCTCTTTAAGAGTTCCATCAGGGTCTTTCTTGGACTTTTTCTGGGAACGAGTTTTGGTTTCCTTTTAGGGCTTTTAATGGGGACAAGAAAAAGCGTGGAATTGTGGCTCTCTCCCTTACTTTCCATCCTTTACCCCATACCCGCTTTGGGTTGGCTTCCCCTTTTGATATTGTGGCTTGGAATAGGCGAAAAGCTTCCCATTGCCTTGATCTTCCTATGCTCCTTTTTCCCCGTGCTTTACAATACCCTCCGAGGGATTAAAGAAGTACCGCAGGAATTAATATGGGCCTCAAGGGTCCTTGGGGCCTCCAAACTCCGGACGTTGCTGCAGGTCGTACTTCCGTTGGCCCTTCCCAATATTCTGACCGGCCTTCGGCTTGAGGCAGGGATGGCGTGGAGGACCGTTCTCGCGAGCGAGATGATCGCCATTCCGAGTGGTATCGGAGCGATGATGTGGAAGGCCGAAAGCCTCATGAGGGTTGATGTGATAATTGTAGCCTTAGGCGTATTAGGGTTAGCCTGTTTCTTAAGCGAGAGGGTTTTCATATGGCTTGAAAACAGGTGTTTAAAATGGAAGTCCAGTTGGAAAATGTAGAGAACTCCATTTGCAAGGGCATAAGCCTCAAGGTCAAAAGCGGAGAGATTTTGGTCATCGCTGGTCGAACGGGAGCGGGAAAAACCACGCTTTTAAACATCATCGCGGGGCTTATCCCTTATAAGGGACGCATCCTCTTCGATGGGAAAGTGGCCGATCATCTTCCTCCGGAGAAACGCCAGATAGGGTATGTCTTCCAAAATCAACTCCTTTTTCCCCATATGAAGGTATGGGAGAATGTGGCCTTCCCTTTGAAGGTCAAAGGTTTTAAGGGAGAAGCCTTAAAGGAGAAGGTGAAAGAAGCCCTCCAAATGATGGGCATAGGTGAACTTTGGGATCGTTATCCCTCCACCTTAAGTGGCGGAGAGGCACAAAGGGTGGCCTTAGCGAGGGCCATTATCGGCATGCCGAAATTGTTACTTCTGGATGAGCCCTTCAGCAAGGTGGACCTGGGAACGGCCAAAAGGTTGCGCCTTCATTTGAAGAAGATACAAAGGGAGATGGGAATCACCACCCTCTTTGTAACCCACAACCTTCAAGAGGCCTTTGAGATGGGGGACAGAATAGCCCTACTGGAAGAGGGTCGGATCCAGCAAATCGGAACCCCCGAGGAGCTCCTCTTCTCTCCTGCTAATTGCTCGGTCTCCTCTTACTTCGGCAATCCCAATGTGTTTTGGTGTTTGGGACAAAAGGGACTCTCCATTGGAGTGGCTCAGGTGGATCTTGGCTCTTTCTCGCTTATTGTCCCTTGGTCGGGCAAAAGGATCCTCAAAGTGGCCTTTTTCCCCTGGAACGTGTACCTCTCACCAGACCCTCCACCAGGCCCAAAGGTAAATCGGTTCAAGGGGAGGATAGAGAGTATAGAAAGGGTGAGTTCCTTAACCAAGGTGAAGGTCCAAATAGGCAAAAGCCTCATAACTGTAGATATGGAGGAGTCGAATCTAAGAGAGATGGAACTCCGAGAAGGAAAGGAGGTTTATGTTATAATTCCCCTAAGGTGGATAAGGACATTCGAGGTGGAAGATGGAGTGTGAAATCCAGAGAAATTTGAGTAGATGTACCTGTACTTATGAGCCCTGTTCCAAAAAGGGGAAATGCTGTGAGTGTTTAGCCTATCATTGGTCACGGAGGGAACTACCGGGGTGTTTATTCCCTCCGGAGGTGGAAAAGACCTACGATAGGTCTTTAAAGAGGTTCATCGAAGCTTGGAAGAAGGCGCTCAACGTTTGAGGTTCCGTTCATAAAGGATCCTCAGCCCCTTAAGGGTGAGGAATTCGTCCACCTCATTTATCACTTTGGTCTCAGAGGCTATAAGGGAGGCTAACCCCCCGGTAGCTACCACAAAGGGCTTGCTCTTTCTTTCTGAGGCCATGCGTCTCACGATTTCTTCCACCAATCCCACATAACCGTAAAAGATGCCTGCCTGAATGCTCCACACGGTGTTTCTCCCTATTACACCCTTCGGCTTAGCGAATTGCACCCTTGGCAATTTGGAGGTCCTTTGGAAAAGCGCTTCAAGCGATATATGAATGCCAGGAGCTATGGCTCCACCCAAGTATTCACCCTTTTGAGTAACATAGTCAAAGGTGGTAGCAGTTCCAAAATCAACCACTATGAGTTCCCTCTTGTACTGTTCATAAGCGGCCACCGCATTTACAATCCTGTCCGAACCCACCTCTACAGGGTTCTCATAGAGGATGGGCATCCCCGTTTTGATGCCAGGGCCTATGACCAAAGGTTGAAGGCCAAAAAGCTTCTTGGAGGCCTCTTCAAAGACGGGGGTAAGGGGGGGTACCACACTGGAAAGGGACACCCCCTTTATTCTATCGGGGCTTATTCCCTCAAGAAGCAGAAGCTCTTTTAAAAGTACAGAAGCCTCGTCCAAGGTCCTTTCCACAAGCGTACTGATCCTCCAGTGACAGAGAAGCCTCTCACCTTCAAAAACCCCGAGGACCGTATTGGTATTGCCTATATCTATTACTAAGAGCCCTTCCATCCTTTAACCTTTACATCCCCGGCAACCACCCTTTTTATCCCCCTTTCGGTCTTGACCAAAAGTGCTCCCTCTTCGTCGATCCCTTCCGCTACTCCCTCGATCAATTCCCCAAAGGATTCCACCTCCACCATTTTACCCTCTACTTTAGCATAGCTACACCATTTGGATAGGACTTCACCGGGGTTTTCCTTCAATAGAAAATAAACGCCCTCTAACTCCTGAAGGATTTCTTTAACCAAGTGGTTTCTCGAGAACTCCTTACCCGTTTCAATGAGAAGGGAAGTGGCCGAATCCCTGAGCTCCTCGGGGAAATCCTCTTTTTTCGCGTTCACATTAAGCCCTATCCCCAAAACCACGAAATTGACCTTATCAGCTTCCGCATAGGCTTCGGAAAGGATGCCACACACCTTTTTCCCCCTTAAAAGCACGTCATTAGGCCATTTTAGCTCGGGTTCCAGCCCCAATTTCTCCAAAACATAAGCCAAGGCCAAAGAGGCACCGAGGTTAAGTAACGGAACCCTCTGAGGAGGCATCTGCGGTTTAAGAACGAGGGAAAGGTAAATGTTTTTTCCTTTTGGAGAAAACCACTTCCGTCCCATCCTCCCCTTCCCCTGAGTCTGAGCCTCCGCCAAAAAGACCTCCCCCTCCTCGGCCCCTTTGAGAGCTTCCTTTATGGCCCAAGTATTGGTAGAGTCAACCTCTTGGAGAAGATGAAGCCTCTTCCCCAAAACCTTGGTCTTTAATCCTTCCTTTATCCCATAAAGGTCAAGGTTTTCTGGAAAATCCAGAAAAAGATACCCCTTTTTGGGCTTCGATTCGATCCTGTATCCTCTCGCCTTAAGTTCTTTTATCCACTTCCAAACCCCAGCTCGACTTATCCCCAAAATCTCCCCTAATCGTGCTCCCGAAACGTATTTCTCTTCCTTCTTAAGGAGAGTCAAAAGCTCCTCTATCCGGTCATCCTTGGACTGCATCGTATCTTAAGAACCTCATGGAAAAGCTCCCTCGGCCTTGAGTAAGGGAACGCAAATCGGTGGAGTAACCAAATAACCGGGTCAAAGGCACTTCGGCCCTGAGGATGGTCATCTGGCCTTTGGTCTTTATCTCCTCTATGTGTCCCTTCCTCGCCTGTATATCTCCTATCACCTCTCCCATAAATTCGGTGGGGATGACCACCGTGAGCTCCATTATGGGCTCAAGAAGAATGGGCGAAGCCTTGTTTGAGGCTTCTTGAATGGCTTGGGATACAGCCGCCTTGAGAATAAGGGGAAAGAAATCCTCTTGCCCGAATTCCACCTCCTTCACCAAAACCTTAAGGTCCGTAAGAGGATATCCCAAAACGCCGATGGTGGTAGCTTCCATCACTCCTTCCCTTATGACGTTAAGGACCTCTTGAGGGAACCCCTCACCAAGAAGAGGTATGAATTCTATACCTTTTCCCCTTTCATTGGGGATTAGTTCTAAGGTGATCTTAACGGATCTCTTCACACCCTCAATGAGGCGCGAAAACTCCACTTTCACCTCAGCCCTTTCCCTTATGGTCTCCCGATAAACCACCTGGGGTTTCCCCACATGTAGTTCAAGTCCGTACTCGTCCTTTATCCGCCTCAGGATCACATCCAAATGTAACTCTCCCATGCCTGAGATTATGGTCTGGCCTGTCTCTTCGTCCTGTTTAACCCTAAAGGTGGGGTCTTCTTGGGCGATGTTTTCCAAAGCTTGAAGGAGCTTCTCCTGCTGTTGGCTCGATTTTGGTTCAACGGCGATGGATATGACCGGTTCATAACTTTGGATGGGCTCAAGCAGAATCGGATGGGCCTGATCGCAAAGGGTATGACCCGTCAAAGTCTCCTTAAGCCCCATAAGGGCCACGATATCCCCCGCTCGAGCCATCTCGAGCCTTTTCTTGTAGTTAGCATGCATTTCAAAGATCCTGGAAACCGTCTCCTTACGCCCTAAGGAGGCGTTATAAACCTCTTGCCCTTCGCGAAGTAGACCCGAATATATCCTCACATACGTCAACTTTCTGCCCTGCTCCATCATCACCTTAAAGGCCAGGGCGCAAAAGGGGGCACTCTCATCACTGGGTCTTGTCTCCTCCATGCCCGTTAAGGGGTTTATCCCTTTAACGGGAGGCACATCCAGAGGGGAAGGTAGATAATCCACGATCGCATCGATTAAGGGTTGTATTCCCTTATTCCTTAAAGCCGCTCCACACAAAACAGGCTGAAGCCTTTGCTCAATGGTGGCCCTCCTTATGGCCTCCTTTATCTCCTTTTCGCTCAAGGTCTGCCCATCCAGGTATTTCTCCAAAAGTTCTTCATCGGTCTCAACCACCTTTTCTAACATGTTTTCCCTTAACGCTTCCGCCTCCTCCAAAAGGTCTTCTGGCACCTCCACTTCCACGAACTTCTCCCCCATATGATCCTCCCAAAGGATAGCCTTCATCCTTATCAAATCCACAACCCCCCGAAACTCCCCTTCTTTACCCCAAGGGATTTGAATCGGAAGGGGGTTTGCTCCAAGTCTCTCCTTCATCTGCTGGATGACCCCAAAGAAGTCAGCCCCTATTCGATCCATTTTGTTGACGAAACAAATCTTGGGAACCCTATACCTTAAGCTCTGAAACCATATGGTCTCCGACTGAGGTTCAACCCCTTCCACCGCGCTGAAGATCACTATGGCCCCGTCCAATACCCTCAAAGCCCTCTCCACCTCTATGGTGAAATCCACATGCCCCGGCGTATCGATGATCTGGATCACGTGATCGCGCCAAAAACAGGTGGTAACCGCTGAGGTGATGGTTATCCCCCTCTCTTGTTCCTGAGGCATCCAATCCATGGTGGCTGTTCCCTCATCCACCTCGCCCATTCGATGGATCTTCCCAGTATAATAAAGCACCCTCTCGGTGACAGTTGTCTTCCCCGCATCTATATGCGCGAAAAACCCGATGTTACGCATCTTCCTCAAACGCTTCTCCCCGGCCATCGATCAAATTTTATCTTCATCGGGGACTCCGGGTAAAGAAGAAGTGGAAATGAAAACCCCTAATGTGATAACTTAGTTTTATAATGAAAGAGGCCTTTCTTTATGAAAAATTGGACGGCAAAAAAGTAAAATGCCACTTGTGTAACCATTACTGCCTCATACCCGATGGGAAAAGGGGTATCTGCCAGGTAAGGGAGAATCGAGGAGGGATCCTTTACAGTTTGGTCTACGAAAGGTTGATTGCCGCTAACGTGGATCCCATTGAAAAGAAACCCTTTTTCCATTTCCTTCCGGGTAGCCGGTCTTTCTCCATTGCCAGTGTAGGGTGTAACTTCCGCTGTAAGCATTGTCAGAATTGGAGTATCTCCCAAATGCCCCGGGATAGAGGCNAGATAACGGGTGAAAGGGTACCTCCTGAAAGGATCGTCCTGGAAGCCTTAANGACGGGTTGCAAAAGCATATCTTACACTTACACCGAACCTACTGTCTTTTTCGAATACGCTTATGAAACATCTAAGCTCGCCAAAGAGAAGGGGTTAAAAAACCTTTTTGTGACTAACGGTTATATGAGCCAAGAGGCCCTTCAGCTTATAGCTCCTTATCTTGATGGGGCAAATGTGGACCTTAAATCCGCCAGCGACACTTTTTATAAGGAGATTTGTGGGGCAAGCCTTAATCCGGTCATCGAAAACATCCGAACTATGAAGGAACTGGGGATATGGGTGGAGGTCACCACCCTCTTGATCCCTACCCTTAATGACTCTGAGGAAGAGCTTAAAACCATAGCCCGACTCCTACGGGACATCGACCCGCGCATCCCTTGGCATGTGACAGCCTTTCATCCTAACTACCAACTTCTTCATCTTCCTCCCACCCCCAGGTCGGTTTTAAAAAGAGCAAGGGAGATAGGCCTTTCTGAAGGGCTTAAGTACGTTTATTCGGGCAACATCCCGGGTGATGAAGGGGAGAATACCTATTGTTGGAACTGCCATAAAATCCTCATAAGACGATGGGGGTTCAACGTATTGGAGAACCATATTAAAGAGGGCAAATGTCCTCATTGTGGGGCGGAAATAGACGGGGTTGGCCTTTAATATGCCTATCTCATTGAGCGTGGGTGGAGGTAAGGGAGGAACGGGGAAGAGTTTTTTTGCTTTAAACCTGGGGATAGCCTTAAGCGAAAGCGGAAAAAATGTGATCCTTTGTGACTTGGATCTGGCCGGAGGAGCAAACCTTCATACCTTTTTAGGAATCCCTTATCCGGAGAAAACCCTGGAGGACTTCCTATTCTCCAAAAGTCCCCTCGAATCCCTTCTGCTACCGACCTACGTAAAGGGATTAAAGTTAATACCAGGAGCCCTATCGAACCTTTCCGATAAACTCAAATACTTTGAAAAAACGCGGTTACAAAGGTCATTAAACCTTTTGAGGACCGATTACCTCATCGTTGATTTGGGAGCGGGGATCTCCCCTTTCACCCTCGATTTTTTCCTTTGGGCTCAAAAAAAGGTGGTAGTTATAACCCCTGAACCCACCACCTTGGAAAACGTATATAGATTTCTCCGGGGGGCCTACTTCAGATACTTAAGAAAAGGGGCCACTGAAAGGGTTCGAAAACTCATAGATGAATTTTTCGTAGATCACACCTTTTCCATGAAAAAACCCCAAGAAGTCCTAAACCGTTTAAGGACCTTCGACGAAGCCTTTGTTCGTCACTTTGTGGTCTCTTTAAAGGGATTCGATTTAAACGTAGTCCTTAACCAAGTGAAAAGACCCGAGGAAAGGGAACTGGGCCCTTCCTTCAAAATGGTATGCTATAAGTACTTCGGGTTAATGCCAAAATACCTGGGCTATATTCCCTTTGACATAAAGGTGTCCTTTTCCATAAATAAAGGGCGTCCCTTCTTGATGGAATACCCCTATACTGAGGTGGCCCAATGTGTGAGGGAAATAGCATCAAGGATAATCAGTGGAAGGGAAATGGCCTTGACATAGAGAACCCTTACGAAATCTTGGGAATAAGCGAAGACTCAAGCCAACTGGAAATAGAAGAGGCCTTTCACCGTATGATGAAGGCGCTGGACCCTTCGACTCCTGGGATTTGGGCCCTTTGGACCCCTGAGGAGCTTAATGAGCTAAGGGAAAAGGTCCAAAAGGCCTTTTTGAATTTAATGCAGAAAAAAACCTCTTTTAAGGAAAGTTGCCTTTTCTTAAAGAAAGGGACTTTGCCCAAAGAGACGTGGGAATTGATCAANGCTAAAAAGGGGCTTNGGGGAGAGGTCTTGAGGGAAATAAGGGAACTTTTGGGTTTAAGCCTTGAAGAGGCGAGTTCTTTTTTAAAAATAACGAAGANNACCTTAATAGCGTTAGAAAATGAAGATTTCGAGAACCTTCCCCCTTGGGTTTATCTAAAGGGCTTTCTAAGAGCTTATGCCAAACTTTTGGGCATCCAAGAGGATGAGGAAGAACTGATCAAAAGTTTTGAAGAGCGCTATCAGAAATTCCGTTCCAGAATGTAATCGGCAAGCTTAAATAGGGCCTCTCTTTCTGGAGATGAGGGGAAACAAAAAAGGCTCTGTTTGGCTTGATTTACATACTTTTGAGCAAGCTGTCGAGTATACTCGATCCCCCCATACTTATTCACTATCCCTATTATCGCCTCTATTAACCCCTCCTCCTCCCTCTTACCCCCGAGAACTTCCTCTATAGTTCGCCTTTCCTCCTCGTTGGATTGCCTTAGAGCAAAAATCAAAGGAAGGGTAAGCTTCCCCTCCCTCAGGTCACTCCCCACCTTTTTCCCCAACACCTCTTCCTTCCCAACGTAGTCCAAGCAGTCATCCACTAATTGAAAGGCTATCCCTAAATTAAGCCCATAATTATAAAGCGCCTCCTCCTCCCAAAGGGGAGCTTCAGCCAAAATGGCCCCGATTCTGGTCGAGGCAGCTATAAGGCTCGCGGTTTTCTTCGTTATGAGAAACATGTTCTCCTCTTCGCTAAAACTAACATCGCCCGTTTTCATGATCTCAAAGGTCTCCCCTTCGGCAAGATCGGTCGTAGCCTTAGCCATCACCTCCAAGACCCTTTTGTTCCCGAATCTCACCATGAGCGAAAAGGCGCGGCTCAAAAGGAAATCCCCCACCAAGACACTGGCCGCGTTGCCCCATAACAGATGGGCTGCGGGCACACCGCGCCTCAACTCGGCGTTATCCACCACGTCATCGTGAAGTAAAGTGGCCGTATGAATGAACTCAATGGCTACCGCAAGCGGTATATGAGCCTCCCCTTCATAACCGCAGAGCTTGGAAGAAAGAATTAAGAGGGCAGGCCTTATCCTTTTACCCCCTCCCAAAAGGATATGTTCCCCAATTTTGGTGACAAGCCATACGGGTGACTTGAGGTTTTCCTTGGCTTCTAATTCGACCCTCTTTAAATCCTCACTTATAAAAGCCCAAAAATCCTCACCCACTTTTATGCCTTACTTTTAAAAATGAAAAAATAAATTACTTTTAAAAATGAAAAAATAAAATTGGTGGCGGTGCAGGGACTCGAACCCCGGACTCTGCGGATATGAGCCGCATGCTCTACCAACTGAGCTACACCGCCACCTATAATATATAAATGAACGTTTTGACCCCCCTTGTCAAGATAGAGGGCCTTTTTCGGGAGCGGGTAAACCGCTTTCTTTGTAGGGTCGTAATAGAAGGGAAAGAGACCCTCGTTTATCTTCCCAATCCAGGAAGGTTATGGGAGTTACTCCTTCCTGAAACTCCCGTTCTTCTTACCCCTTCAAGGTTTAAGGGAAGATACCCTTATACCTTATTTGCGGTGAGAAAAAACGCCTCCTGGGTCCTTCTTGATACCCAAATGACCAATCTCATAATAGAGGAACTCCTCCTCGAGAAAAGGATCCCTTTTCTCAAAGATTATAGTGTGAAAGGAAAAGAGGTTAAGACCTTAAAAAGCAGGTTCGATTTACTCCTTTCCGATGGCCAAAAAGACCTTTTGGTGGAGGTAAAAACCTGTACCCTTTTCGGTTCTCGAATCTCCATGTTTCCCGATGCGCCCACTGAAAGGGGAAGGAGGCACCTTCTTGAACTCTCGGAACTCGGAGGTATGTGCCTTTTTGTAGTGATGAACCCCGAATCCGAGTATTTCCTTCCCGCTTACCATGTGGATCCGGCCTTCACTTCTACCTTTCTTGAGGTAAGGGACAAGGTGATCTTTAAAGCCATATCCTTGGGCTTTGACGAAAAATTGGAAAGGGTCATCTCCCTCAAAGAATTAAAGATGCCCTTGGAGATCCTGGATAAGGTCTTTAAACCAAGCGGAGCTTATCTACTTTTATTGGAGCTTAAAACCGATAAGAGGATCTCGGTGGGTAAACTCGGTGAGATCCCTTTCCAAAAGGGCTTTTACGTTTATGTGGGTTCAGCCACGAGAGAGCTCCATAAAAGGCTTAAACGACACGAAAGACGCGAAAAAAGGCTTCGCTGGCACATCGATTACCTAAGAAAATACGCTGATCGTTTGAAAATGATCCCCATCCTTACTCCGGAAAAAATCGAATGCGAACTCGCCCAAAACCTAAAACCCTTAGCCCAACTCCTCATCCCCCATTTCGGTTCTTCGGATTGCAATTGCCAAAGCCACCTGTTTTACTTCGAGAAAAACCCTTTAAACTCGAAGACCTTCATCGACCTACTCAATTTCTATCGCTTAGAAAAACCCCTGGAATTAATCAAGTCGTAAAACCCACATCTTCATCTTCGTTAATTTGCTTAACGATTTCCACGCAAGTTTTCGCAAGGGATCCCATCGTTATCTCTCAAAAGGAAATGAAAGCCTGGCGGAAAGGCCCCTAAGCGAGGAGTACTACGCGGTGTTTTTGAATGGGACCTTCCTCGCTTAGAGGAAGCGATCAAGAAGATCTTCCCTGACGCGGCGTGAGCCTTTGTGTCCTACATGCTCTGCGGAATGCGCTGAATAAAGCACGGTATCTCTATACCACCAATCCCCCTAAAGCGGTTGGCCGTTGCCCTTACACACTAAATGGGGCACTATGCATAAAAGAGAATACCACCCTTACAAACAAGAGACTGCTTCTCCTTTTGCGAGTTCTATGAGTTTTGGTTCACTTTCGAAGGGTGATCGAACTTCTTTACAAGACTGTGATTAAGGGTCCCCATCCGACACATGTCATATATCATAACGTGTTGCTTCAATGAATGCGTAGAAAACACAAGGGGAGGAAAAACCTTCCCCTTCTTTGATGAACTGAGGATAAACTGAGTTTATAACCAGAGCGGGCAAAGAACGAGNGTNACCGTCGCTATAAGCTTTGCCACAATGTGCANAGAGGGACCNACTGTGTCTTTTAACGGATCACCAACCGTGTCCCCAGTTACTGCAGCTGCATGAGCAAAAGAGTGTTTAGGGATGGGATTGCCAGCCTCATCCTTAAGATTACCATCCTCTATGTACTTTTTCGCATTGTCCCATGCGCCTCCCCCGTTGTTCATGAAAGAGGCGAGTAGAATTGCGGAAAAAGTCCCTATCATGAGAAATGCCCCAACAGCATAGGGTGCATTTATGCCTGTAATTTTAAAGTATGCGAAGAATACCCCTATTATAACAGGAAGCAGAACAGGCAGTAGCCCAGGTGCAACCATACCTTTGAGCGCAGCCCTCGTAGTTATATCTACTGCCCTTGCATAGTTTGGCCTTGAAGTCCCGGCCATTATCCCCGGGTCTTCCTTTATCTGCCTACGCACCTCTTCTATGATCTTACTTGCTGCCTCTCCAACGCTCCTTAGACCCCAGGCACTGAAGAGAAAGACCATCATGATGGCTACTATTCCGCCGATTAAGACCTCTGGTATAACGAGGTTTATGTTGAATAGTTCCCCCTCCTTTCCCTGGAAGAGTAGGACCCTATCAAAGTAGGCTTGGAAGAGTAAAAATCCCGCAAGTCCTGCAGACACCATTGCATACCCCTTTGTGAGAGCCTTCGTCGTATTTCCAGCTGCGTCCAGATGGTCAGTAACCCTTCTTATCTGATCTCCTGCTTTTGTGAACTCGTTTATACCGTTCGCATTGTCTGTTATAGGACCAAAGGTATCTTCAGCAAGGATGAATGGACAGGTCATGAGCATGCCCATCGTTGCTATGGCGGTACCGTAGGCCCCACTAATCCACCATGGGAGTTCAAGCCCGGCCTTTACCCCAAAGTAATACGTGACAAGTAATGCCACACTGATCACAATAGCCGTTGGCATGATAGTTTCGAACCCAACTGATAATCCCGTTACCATGACAGTTGCAGGGCCAGTCCTTGCCGATTCTGCTATTCTTCTTGTTGGGGCATACCTCGACTCTGTGTAGTACTGGGTTATGTAAATGACGACCACACTTGTAGCTATTCCCACAAGTCCGGCCCACATAAGCCAAGACCAACCTTTGCAAATAGGGCCGAACATGAGGGCTGAGACGATTATCATGCCAATAGCAGAGAGCGCAAGTGCTACATAATAGCCCCTATTCAGTATGTCCATTGGCATCTCCCATTCCTTCCTTCCCCTAACAGCGAGTATACCTATGATACTCGACACTATCCCTATGGCACGGATCACAAGAGGAAAAAGAACCCAGCCTATAGCTTTATCCGCAGGTATGCCAGACTTTATAGAGATCGTATAAAGGCTCGCACCTATGATCATGGCCCCAATGTTTTCGGCGGCAGTAGACTCAAAAAGGTCAGCACCACGTCCTGCACAGTCTCCCACGTTGTCTCCCACCTGATCCGCTATCACTGCAGCATTTCTCGGATCGTCTTCGGGTATTCCTGCCTCTACCTTTCCCGCAAGATCGGCACCCATATCTGCGGCCTTAGTGTAAATTCCACCGCCAAGCTGCGCGAAAAGGGCGACCATGGAGGCACCGAACCCGAATGCTACTGTAAGATGCGGTGCTATATGGGGGTTCTTTAACCCTCCATATGCAATGAACATGGCTGTCACTCCGAGCAGACTCAAGGTGACGATAAGAAAGCCGGAGACCGCCCCCCCTCTTATCGCAACTCTCAACGCCTCATTCAAGCTTCTGTGGGACGCAGCTGCACATCGAAGATTAGCTTTGACAGCTGTCCACATACCAACAATTCCAGATACACAGGAGCAAAGGCCACCTATAAGAAAGGCAAGAGCTGTCCTCCAGCCAAGTCCAAAGGCTGTTACATTGAGCATTTCAAGCTCAGATTTACTGCTTAACCCGCCAATTAAGAAGCCTATTATAATCGCCACAATAATAGCTGTGATCCCTATTGTTGAGTACTGCCTCCTTATAAACGCCCAGGCCCCCTCATTTATCCTTGAATTTACGTCCCTCATGGCATCTGTCCCAGTATCGAGCCTAAGGACGTAGCTTATAAGCCAAAGCGCAAAAATAATGCCAAAGGCACAGCCGATGAACACGATGGCAAGAAACACAGACATCATCTTTGCCTCCTTCCCTGAATTTTTTACTTAGTTAAAACGATTACCTAAAGAGTGTCAAGAAAAAATTCTCCTAAGATTACGAGAAGTACAACATTCTTTAGGCTCATTTTGCAGACAAATTGTGAAAGTACTGTTTCATAAATTTCGCCACCTCCTCCGGAGCTTCAACAACAAGACCCTCAAGAAGCAGAGAATTTGCAAACCATGTATCGCTCACGGGAAAGAGCTGAACACTCGTACGGGAAACGACCTT
>JGI24721J44947_10001067_pt1 | contig 38446 bp, 35 predicted proteins | sample YelNatPaOPGAMG01_FD_44947 | JGI IMG/M metagenome (IMG submission 44947) | reverse complement strand
GAAACTAAAACATTTGAATATATTAGAACTTGGAAAGAAGAAGGAATTTATAAATTCGCTATCCCAATCTTTTTTGAAGAGGAGATTAAGAATTTTTCCTCGAAGTATAATGAAATAGTGAAAATAATTTATTCCAATGAATTTAAGATCAAAACAAAAGAAGTTACAGAAGAAACTGCTAATTGGAAGACTTATAGGAATGAAGAATATGGGTTTGAGATAAGGTATCCTTCTAATTTTTTAATATCTAATAAGGGGGCAGAAAAAATTATCTTGCCTTATAAACAAATTGTAAGAATAGATCCTCCGGCGCCCCTTTATGAAGATAGCAAGATAAAAGAAGGGTATCTAAATATTATTATATGCAGTGGAAATTTAGATGACTGTTTTGAAAAAATACCAGAACAGATGAACCCGACAGGAATACAAGGACCTCTCAGCCTAGAGAAAATAAACAACACCTCTTTTTATTATTTCGAGTATAGTGAACGGGAAGGAGAAAAGAATATTTTTTCTGTAATTTATCGAACTATCCATCAAAATCTTCTTTACGAAATAAATTTAAATTTTGTAGGAAGTCCTAATACTGATATAAAAGAGGAATGGGGAAATGTCAGATACAGGCTTAAGGAATATAAACACGAAGAGGATAAACTTTTAAAAGGGTTCAATCAGATACTTTCCTCTTTTAATTTTATTAGCATTTCACCGCTCAGCGAGGAAGTTCTAGAAATTTATAAAAATGAGAAATATAAATTTGAATTTAAATATCCATTGGGTTCCCTTATATGTGCGGAAGAAAAAATCTCAGAATGTGATTTTGGCTTTAGATGTGATTATTTATGGCCTGAATTTCAAGGAGAGCCGATAGTTAAATTGAAATTTCCTGATTATACTTTTCGGCCCATAGAGTTTAAAGATATAAAAATTCCTACTAATATATGTTCGACGATGTATGTATATAAAATAAAGGAAGAATGCCCTCCTGTTAGAGTTGGAACAAATACTTTAGAAGTGAAAGAAATAAAGATAGGAGAATTAACTTTTCGTTATTCTAATTATGGCGGTGATTGTGATATGCAGGGTTGTAATAGTGGTGAGATTTATTACTTGCCTTATAAAAAAGAATGCTACCAAATCTTTCTTAATTCCTATAGCAGCTCCGCTATTTATAAAGCAGATCCCGTTATAGATCGGCGCTTTTGGGTAATCCCTTATGATTTAGAGAGATTTAAAAATACTTTTATCAAAATGCTTTCTACTTTTAAGTTTTTGGAGTAAATAATATGCCATTTTTAATAAAAGGAAAAACTAATTGGAAATATATTTTGATTGTAGTGGTTTTAGCAGTGATAGTTGGCGGAGGGATTTTGGGTTATTCAAGATATTTTAAAAGAAAAATTATATCACTTACTAAATTTCCTGAAATAAAAAAGCCAGAAAAAGTCGAAGAAGAAACCGCCAATTGGAAAACTTATAGGAATGAAGAATATGGTTTTGAGATAAAGTATCCGGAAGATTGGATAATAGATTACGGAGGAAATTATTTAAGCCTTACTAGTTCTGGAAACAAAAGAAAATGCGAAGAGACTATTTCTCTCTACCCGGATTCGAGGGAAGAAAATCAATGGTGCATTCCGGATATAAAGATAGATTGGTACGAGAACATTAATGAGGAACCAGAAAATAAGATTAATCAACTTGGAGCAACAACTCTTGAGGAATTAATAACAAGAAACAAAAATATCTCTTCACCAACTAAAACTACTTTTGCAGGCGAAGAGGCTTATGAAGTAATATGGGCAGGGGCTGATATTGCTTTTAAAGCAATATTAATTGAGAAAAATAAGCATTTGTATGTAATCTATACAGATTATATTAAAGGTGATTATCACCCACTTTCAGAAACTGGACGCAAAATCCTTTCTACTTTTAGATTTTTAGAGTAAAAATTGATGAGAAATTTAAAAACCTACTTAAAAGCGGGCTTTTGTTTTTGATTTTAAAGTTTTATAATTTAAAAAATATGCCAGTTGAAAAATCAGCAGGGGCAGTAATTTTTAGGAAAGAAAATAATAAAATTTTTTATTTGCTTTTGCATTATCCTGGGGCTTCTCATCGTGCAGAGAAGGATTATTGGGATTTTCCAAAAGGGCATATTGAAAAGGGGGAGAAAATTGAAGATACAGTGAAAAGAGAAGTTTTTGAAGAAACTGGCTTGAAAGATATAAAAATTTTGCCAGGGTTTAAAGAGACAATTAAGTATTTTTTCAAATTTCAAGGAAAAAATATTTTAAAATTTGTCACCTTCTTTTTAGCTGAAACAAAAGAAAAAAATGTTCAAATTTCCTTTGAACACATAGGTTATGAGTGGCTGCCTTTTGAAGAGGCAATGAAAAGATTAACTTTTCAAAATGCAAAAGAAATTTTAAAAAAAGCAGACGAATTTTTAAAAACCTCTAAACCTTAACTTCCTCGACAATTTTCTCAAAAACCTGGGGGTGGTTTTTGGCTAACTCTGCCAAAATTTTTCTATCCAATCCAATTTTCTTTTCTTTCAATTTCGAAATGAATTTACTATAAGAAATCCCAAACGGTTTTAAAGCGGCTCCAATTTGAGTTTGCCATAAAGCTCTCATTCTTCTCTTTTTCTCTTTCCTTCCAACGTAAGCATGTTCTATTGCATGATGCAAAGCATCTTTTGCCAATCTGTATCTTTTCTTTCTTCCCCACTTGAAGCCCTTAACCTTTCTTAAAATTTTTTCTCTTCTTTTATGTCTCGTTTTTCCCTTTTTTACTCTTACCATTTTATGGTCTGCTTAAATATTTTTTAATAATTCTAATTTCGGCCTTAGACAAAGGAACCCACTTTCTAGCTTGCCTTTTTTTCTTTGAAGATTTTTTTGCCCTATAGTGGTCTTGACCACAAACCCTTCTTAAAATTTTTCCAGTTTTTGTGATTTTGAGCCTCTTTAATATTGATTTTCTTGTTTTCATTTTTTTGAAATTATCATTATAAAACCTCTTGGAACTCTTTTCAAGTCTTGTTCAATTTTTATTGAAATTTTACCTTCTAAAATTTCAAGGAATCTTTTTATTTTTTCTTTTGCAAAATCTGTTAATTCTTTTTCCCTCCCTCTCAAAATCATTTCAATTTGAACTCTGTTTCCTTCTTCTAAAAACTCTTTTGCCTGATTTGCCCTTGTTTCCATATCATGTTCTGAGATATTGAATCCCAATCTTATTCCCTTAATTTCCCCTCCTCTTTCTTTTTTCTTTCCCCTCTCTCTTTTTTTCATTTGATAAAGAAATTTCCCGTAATCAAAAATCTTGCAAACAGGGGGATCTACTTTATCAGTTATCTGTATTAAATCTAAATTGCGCTCTTTTGCAATTTTGAGCGCCTCTTCTAAAGGAAAAATCCCCAAATTCTTTCCATCTTCATCAATTACCCTTACTTTACTCGCCCTTATTTGATTGTTTATTAAAAATTTCTTTTCCAAGCCTGTGTCACGCTTAGCCTTGACTTCTACAACGCTTAGCGTGGCTTTAAAAGCGCTTAGCGATTTGGAGATGGGGAGAATTGCACTCCCGTCCGGAAATTCCCCTTTACCAAATCTACGGGCGTAGTCAGTTTAAGGTAAACTGACAACCATTTAAATGAAGAGATAAAAGTACTTCCCTCGCTTAATATGACACCTGACTCTGCCTGAGCGAGGACAGGCAGGCAGATGGCATTAGCAAGCTGCTAATGCAAGAGAAGGTTCGTTGGCATTAAGTTTTGCTAGAAGTTTATCGAGATTCTAGCAAACTCGGCCCGCCTTGATAAAGGAAGAATTTCCGTCGATTCTTATTTGCATCCCCAATTTTCAATTTGCAATCTACAATTTGCAATCTTAATATTCTCTTAAAGCCCTCTGGATTTCCCTTTCTATTTCCCTTTTTTTAATTAGTTCTTTCTTTTCCACTTTCTTTCTTATCTTTCCCAATCCAAACTCAAGTTTTATTTTCCCATTTTTAGTATAAAGCCTCAATGGCACCAAAGTCAAGCCCTTTTGTTTTGACTTTCCAATCAAATATTTAATTTCAGATTTTTTCAACAAAAGCTTTCTATCTCTTTGAGGATTATAACTTCCTCCAATGTTTTTTGGTTGCCAAGGAGGAATGTTTGCCCCGACCCAGAATGCCTCCTCTCCTTTTATCACTACATAAGTTCCTGCTAAATTCGTTCCCCATGCCTTTAGAGATTTTACCTCCTGTCCTAAAAGAGAAATCCCTGCTTCAAATTTTTCTAAGATTTCAAAATTAAAATGTGCTTTTTTATTCTCTGCCAAGACTCTCATTTTTAAATTTTAGCAAAAATTGAGTAGAATTGAATTGATGGAAGAGAAAATTAAAGAAATACTTAAAAACTCGGCTAGACAACTTTTTCCAAAAATAAAAATTTCAGAATTTCAAGTTGAGCATCCTGAGAAAAAGGAGTTTGGAGATTACTCAACAAACTTAGCTTTTTTAATTGCCAAGGAATTGAAGAAAAAACCAAGCGAGATAGCAAATCAGATTGCAAAATCGGTCGAAAAAGAAAAAATTTTTGAAAAGGTTGAAGTTAAAGATCCAGGTTTTATAAATTTTTTTCTCTCTTTTGATTTTCTTTTTGAGGAATTAAAAAAAATTTTAAAAGAGAAAGAAAATTATGGAAAGAGTAAAATCGGAAAAGGAAAAATTGTAGTCATCGATTACTCCTCACCCAACATTGCAAAGCCATTTGGAATTGGACATTTGAGATCTACGATTATTGGCCAGGCTCTTTATAACATTTATAAATTTTTAGGTTACAAAGTCATCGGCGACAATCATTTGGGAGATTGGGGAACTCAATTTGGAAAATTGATTTTCGCAATAAAAAATTGGGGGGAAAAGAAAGTTGAGGATTACTCGATTGAGGAATTAGAGGAGCTTTATGTGAAGTTTCATAAAGAGGCAGAGAAAAATCCTCAATTGGAAGAAGAAGGGAGAAAATGGTTTAAAAAACTTGAAGAAGGAGATAGGGAGGCAAGGAGGATTTGGAAAGCTTTAGTGAAAATTTCTTTAAAAGAGTTTGAAAGAATTTATAAGCTTTTAGGGGTAAAATTCGATTTTGCTTTAGGAGAAAGTTTTTATGAGCCAATGACAAAAGATGTGATTGAAGAATTAAAAGAAAAAAAGATTGCAAAAGAGAGCAAAGGAGCTTTAATTGTAGAATTTCCAAAAAATGAATTCCCGCCAGTAATCATCCAAAAATCTGATGGAACTACAACATATTTTACAAGGGATTTGGCAACGATAAAGTACAGATTAAAGAGATGGAACCCAGATTTAATAATCTATGAGGTTGGTGCAGACCAAAAATTGCACTTTCAACAACTTTTCAAAACTGTAGAAATTTTAGGGTGGGCAAAAAAAACAAAATTCGTCCACGTAGCTCATGGTTTATACAGAACAAAAACAGGAAAGTTTTCGACGAGAAGGGGAGAAACTGTACATTTAGAAGATGTTTTAAAAGAAGCGATAGAGAGAGCAAAAGAAATTATTGAAAGATCTGANACCTCNAGGGGATTAACAGAAAGGGAAAAAGAAAGGGTTTCAAAAATCGTTGGAATCGGAGCAGTAAAATACAACGATTTATCTCAGCACCCTTCAAAGGACATAATTTTTGATTGGGAAAAAGTTTTAAATTTGAAGGGGAATTCCGCCCCTTATTTGCAATATACTTTCGTGAGATGCCAGAGCGTTTTGAGAAAAGCCAAAAGATTTCAAATTGAAAATTTCAAATTGAAAATTGAGAAATTGAAAAAAGAGGAAATCGATATTTTAAGAGAAATTTATAAATTTCCAGAAGTGGTTCAAGAAGCTGCAGAAAAATTTTCTCCAAATTTAATTTGCAATTTCGTTTTTGATTTAGCGAAAAGTTACAATCTTTTTTACGATTTGTATCCAATTTTGAAATCTGAAGATGAAAAAATAAAGAATTTCAGGTTGATTTTAACCAAATCAGTTGCTCAAATTATCAAAAACTCCCTTTATCTTTTGGGAATTTCTGTTCCTCAGAGAATGTAAAAATTTTAATTGCTGTTAAGTAATCGATACCTAAATTATAAAGTAAGCGATGTTGAAAATTTTTGGATTTATAATAAAAAGAAAATAGAATCGCACCTTTTAAATAGAGTGAGGAGAAATGGAAAGAGATTATGGTTGGAGTCGTGGAGAAGAATCGGAAGATAAAGTCCGTCAGATATTAGAGGAATTGCGAGAGAAAGGAGAAATTAAAGATTTTGGGCAAAGTTTTAGATTTTATCAAGAAGATAGCGGAGGAATAGATTTTTTTATCATCACTAAGGATGACAAATTAATTCCGCTTCAGGTCAAAAGTAGCTTTAACCAAGGAGATAAAGAAAAATACAAAGAAAGAGGTATTTATTATTTAGGGGGAGTGGCAGAAAAAACTCTAGATGAAATAAAAAAAGAAATTTTAGTAATCGTTAAACAGAAGAATAAATTGCGCAAAAGTAAGATCAGGGAAAAAATTGAAATTTTCATTTAATATAACCGCCCTTTGGCGGTTTTTATTTTGAAGAAAATTGGATAAAATGATATTCTATTAAATAGTATGGAAATAAACCTTCTAAAATTGGAAGAGAAAGTTTTGAGGTTTTGGAAGAAAAACCAAATTTTTGAAAGATCGATTGAAAAAAGAAAAAAAGATTTTGTATTTTACGAAGGACCTCCGACTGCTAATGCAAAACCAGGTTTGCACCATGTTTTGAGTAGAGTTTTTAAAGATATAATTTGCCGCTATAAAACCATGGCGGGTTTTAGAGTTTTGAGAAAGGCAGGATGGGATACTCATGGGTTGCCTGTTGAACTGGAAATAGAAAAGAAAATTGGGACAAAGACAAAAAAAGATATTGAAAAATTTGGCATAGAGAAGTTCAATTTTTTGTGCAAAAAATCTGTCTGGGAATATAAAAAGGACTGGGAAAAATTGACAGAGAGGATTGGTTTTTGGCTAGATTTGAAAAATCCTTATATTACTTACGATCCAAATTACATTGAATCTGTTTGGTTTCTGTTAAAAAAGATTTATGAAAAAGGTTTGTTGTACGAAGACCTCAAGGTTTCTCCTTATTGTCCTCGCTGCCAAACGATTTTATCTTCTCATGAAGTTGCCCAGGGATATGAAAGGATAAAGGAACCTGCAATTTATGTAAAATTTAGGGTTTTAAACCCAGAATACAAAAATTGCTCTCTTTTGGTTTGGACAACAACCCCTTGGACTTTGCCAGGAAATGTTGCAATAGCAGTCAATCCAAATTTTGATTATTTACTTTTGGAGAAAGAGGGGGAGGTTTTGATTTTGGCAAAAGAAAGGGCAAAGGCTTTGAATATTGAAGGAAAAATTTTGAAAGAGGTAAAAGGAAAAGATTTAATTGGTTTGAGATACCAGCCAGTTTTCGATTTCTATCAGCCAGATTTTGAAAAAGAAAGGATTTGGGAAGTCTTGGGTGCAGATTTTGTTTCTTTAGAAGAAGGGACGGGATTAGTTCACATTGCTCCTGCTTTTGGTGAAGAGGATATGGAATTAATAAGAATGCAAAATGCAAAATGCAAAATGCAAAATGAGAAAAAGTTTCCAGTGATTTTGAATGTCGATGAGGAAGGAAAATTCGAGTTGGAAGTTAAAAAATTCGCTGGGCTTTTTGTAAAAGATGCTGATCCCTTAATAATTCAAGATTTAAAAGAAAGGGGAGTTTTATTCAAAGAGGAAATTTATGAACACGATTACCCATTCTGTTGGAGATGCAAAACCCCGCTTTTATATTATGCAAAGAAAAGTTGGTTCATAAAAATGACAGCGGTAAAAAAGGATTTGATCAAAAACAACAAGAGAATAAATTGGATTCCTTCTCACTTGAAAGAGGGAAGGTTTGGGGAATGGTTGAAGGAAGTTAAAGATTGGGCGCTATCTAGAGAAAGATACTGGGGAACTCCCTTGCCAATTTGGAAATGCCAAAACTGCAACCATCTTGAAGTCATCGGAAGCAAAGATGATCTTTTAAAGCAAAAATTTTCAAAGAATAGATATTTGATTTTGAGGCATGGAGAATCAGAAATGAACGTTAAGGGAATTTTGATTTCTACCTTGCCAGAAAAGATACCTTGTCCCCTGACAGAAAAAGGAAGAGAGCAAATTTTAAAGGTGGCAAAGAGATTAAAGAAAGAAAAAATCGATTTGATAATTTCCTCAGACCTTTTAAGGGCAAAGCAAACTTCTGAAATTTTGGCAAAGGAACTTGGAGTAAAATTAATTTTTGATAAAAGGTTGAGGGATATTAAAGCAGGGATTTTTGAGGGGAAAACTTTAAAAGAACATAATTCATTCTGGAAAAGNTANGANGANAGATTTGTGAAAGCTCCAAGGGGAGGAGAAAGTTACAACCAAGTGAAAATGAGAATTTACAATTTCTTCAAAACGCTAGAGAAAAAATACTCTGGAAAAACGATTTTAATCGTTGGTCATCAAAGACCATTTGCAATGTTAGAAGGAGCGATTAAAGGTTATTCGATTAAAGAATTTTTTGAAAAAATTGAGCCAAGAAAAATAAGAAATGGTGAATTGAGAGAAATTGAATTTAAGCTTTTACCTTATGACAAAAAAGGAAATTTAGATTTCCACAAACCGTACGTTGATGAAATAAAATTTTTCTGCCCAAAATGCCAAGGAGAAATGAGGAGGGTTCCGGAAGTTATCGATTGTTGGTTCGATTCTGGAGCAATGCCATTCGCTCAGGGCCATTGGCCTTTCGCTGAAATTCCAAATTCCAAATTCCAAATTCCAAAATTGAAACCACCAAAACTTTTCCCTGCAGATTATATTGCAGAGGGAATAGATCAAACAAGGGGTTGGTTTTATACACTTTTGGCAATTTCTACTTTGATGGGATTTGGTCCACCATATAAAAACGTTATCTCTTTAGGACACGTTTTAGATGAAAAGGGAGAAAAAATGTCAAAATCAAAAGGAAACGTAGTTGACCCTTGGTACATTATTCAAAAATATGGAGTCGAAACAACCAGGTGGTACTTTTTCACAATCAATCAGCCAGGAGATCCAAAACTCTTTTCTGAAAAGGACGTTGGAGAAGCTTTAAAAAGATTTATTTTAACTTTTTGGAATTGTTATCTGTTCTTTGAAACTTATGGAAAAAAGAAAGAGATTGCTTCTTCAAAATCTAAAAACATTTTAGATAAATGGATCGTTTCAAGATTGGAAAACCTTGTTAAAAAAGTAACTAAAGATCTAGAGAAATTTGATGTTACCAGGGCTGCAAGGGCGATTGAAAAATTTGTTATTGAAGATTTATCTTTATGGTACATTAGGAGGTCAAGGAGAAGATTTCAAAAACCAAAAAATGAAAAGGAATTAAAAGAAGCTTCTCAAACTTTAAAATTTGTCCTTTTGAATTTATCAAAAATTTTGGCTCCGTTTTTGCCATTTTTATCAGAATTCATTTATCAAAAAATCTCAAACTTCAATTTTAAATTTTCTAAATTTTCAGTCCATCTTGAAAATTGGCCAAGGGTGAATGAGAAATTAATCGACAAAAAATTGGAGAGAAAAATGGAAAAAGTAAGAGAAATTGTTTCTTTAGCTTTAGCTGAGAGACAAAAGGCAAAGATTAAGGTTAGACAACCGTTGAGCGAATTGCAAATAAAAAACTATCAGTTGAAAAAAGAGCTAGAATTAATAGAATTAATAAAGGAAGAGGTTAACGTAAAGAAAATAAGCTTTGGCAAAGAATTCAAGTTGGACACAAAAATCACTCCAGAATTAAAAGAAGAAGGAATAATAAGAGAGATCATTAGGCACATTCAAGAAATGAGAAAAGAAGTGGGGTTGAAACCAAAAGATAAAATTTTGGTTGGATATTTGGGAAGCGAAAACATTTCAAAAATTTTAGAGAAAAACAAAGAAAACATTTTGAAAGAAGCTAAGGTTTTAGATTTAAAAAAGAAAGAGGGAAAATTTGAGTTAGAAAAAAGAGTAAAGGTCGACAATGAAGAAATAATTTTGGCAATTAAAAAAGTTAATGCAAAAAATTCCCCCTCCAATAGAGCCAAGGCCTAAAGCTACAGAAAAGCCCCCTGAAAAACCTCCAGAAAAACCCACTCCCCTTCAAGAAAAAGAATACATTCCATCGAGTTTCTTTAAAAAAGAATTAAAAAAGGAGGAATACTTTTCAAAGTTGGGTTTACCAAAAGAAGAAAGGGAAAAAATTGGAGAAATTTTAGGAGATAAAAAAATTTTTGGAGAACTTATAGAGAAAGGGGAAATTGGAAAAGTTAGATCTTTGATAAGTGAATTAAAACAACCTGGAAGTTCTTCAGATACTGGAATAAGAGAGGTTGCAAAAAAAGTTAGAGAAGAAATCGGAGAATTTAAGGCAAAGAAATTGGCTGATATTTTAAAAGAGAAATTTGGATTATAAATAATGTTTATTCGTCATAGAACTTTAGGATTTGTTTTTAAAAAAGAAGATAGGGGGGAGGCAGATCAAATTTTCAAAATATTTACAAAAGATTTTGGAAAAATCGAAGTTTTGGGAAAAGGGATTAGAAAGATTTCTTCAAAGCTTAGGTCCCAAATAGATATTTTCTATCTTTCAGAAATCGAATTTATCCAGGGAAAGATTCATAAAAGGTTGACTGACGCTCTCTTGATCGAAAAATACAAAAATTTAAGAAAAAGTTTCAAAAGGCTTTCTATTGCCTATCAAATTTCTGAAGTCTTAGATGGATTGATAAAAGGAGAGGAAAGAGATGAAAGGATCTGGAATCTAATTTTGGAGACCTTTAAAAATTTAAACGATCCAAACATCCAATTTAAAGTTTGCAATTTGCAATACTATTATTTTTTCTGGAATTTTGTTTCCTTTTTAGGTCAAAGGCCAGAATTGTATTCTTGCTCCGTTTGCCAAAAAAGATTAATGCCTGGAAGAATTTATTTTAACGAAAGAGAGGGCGGAACGATTTGCTCAAACTGCTTTCAAAAAAAGGGAGAAGGAAGAGAAATTAGTCAAAACCTAGTTAAGATTTTGAGAATAATTTTAGAAAAGGATTTCAATTACCTGAAAAGGTTAAAGGTTAAAGAAAAAGAGTTAGAAGAACTGTCAAAAATTTCCGATCTTTATTTTCGTTTTTTAACAGAAAATGAAACTAAGTTTATTAGATAGAATTTTAATTTTAATTTTCCTTTTAATAGGGATTTTTTCCTATTGGACTTGGAAAAAGAATCCATACTCAAAGGAGGTTTTGAAAATTGAAATTTTAGGACCAAACGAGGTTACAGTCGGTAAAGAAGTTGAATTCATCGTTAAATACAAAAACAACGGAAATTTTAGGCTGGAAGAACCAGAGTTAATTTTTGAACCTCCAGAAAACTCTTTAAAGGACGATCAGATTGCAAAAAGAGAAGTTTTAAGAGAGGAAAAACTCGGAAACGCAATCTATCCTGGAGAGGAAAACACCCTTTCTTTTAAATTGAGAATTTTTGGAAAGGAAGGGGAAATGAAAATTGCAAAAGCCACGATGAGTTTCAGACCGAAAAATTTAAAGGCAAGGTATTCAGTATCTACTTCATTTTCAACCCAAATCAAATCAGTTCCGGTTACCTTTGAATTTGATTTACCATCTAAAATTGAAAACGGCAAAGAACTCAATTTCAAGTTAGATTACTTTTCCAACCTCGATTCACCCTTAACCAATTTAAGGATTCAAGTAGAGTACCCAAAAAGCTTTGAATTTTTTAGTTCAACACCCCAATCTATTGAAAAGACTGAATGGGAAATTCCAGTTTTAAATAAGGCAGAGGGAGGAAGGATTGAAATTCAAGGAAAGATTTTAGGAGAAATTGGGAAAGTTGAAACTTTTAGGGCAAGGCTTGGGATTTTAAAGGAAAATCAATTCATCGTTTTAAAGGAAATTGAAAAGGGAGTTGAAATTGTTAAACCCTCAATCTTTTTAAGGCAAGAAATCAACGGAAATCCAGAATACGTTGCTGCTCCTGGTGAATGGTTGCACTATACAATCTATTTCAAAAATATCGGAGATGAAGAAATGAAAAATTTATTTTTGATTTCAAAATTGGAAGGCGATGCTTTCGATTTTCAAACAATAAAATCTGATTTAGGAGAATGTAAACCAGGTGATGATTCTGTGATTTTTGACTGGAGGAGGGTACCAAAGCTTCAGTATTTAGCACCGACCGACGAGGGGAAAGTTGATTTTTGGATAAAGTTAAAAGACGATCTTGGAAATGTTAGGAATCCATTTTTAAAAAACAAAATCTTCATTTTGCAAATGAGAGAGGAATTTATAACAAAAATCTCATCAAGAATTGAGGCTTCTCAAAAAGGCTTTTACTACGATGAAGTTTTTGGAAATTCAGGTCCCATTCCGCCAAGAGTCGGAGAAGCAACAACTTACACAATCTTCTGGCAAGTGAAAAATTACTATTCAGATGTTAAGGATGTGAAAGTAAGAGCAAAATTGCCAGAGTATGTCAGTTTAACGGGAAAAATCTTTCCAGAAGAAATGGCATCAAAGTTTTCTTTCGATCCAAATTCAAGAGAAATCGTTTGGTCACTAGGAGAATTAAAGGGTGGAGAAGGAATTTCCACTCCTCCAAAGACGATAGCCTTTCAAATTTCATTTTCACCAACCGAATCCCAAAGGGGCCAAACTCCAGAAATTATTGGAGAAGTAAAAATTTCTGGTGAAGATAGTTGGACGGGAAAAACTTTAGAAGCAACCTCAACTTCAATTACTACTGCCTTACAGGACGATCCACAAATGAAACCAGAAATGGGAGTCGTCAAATAGTATGGAAAATTTAATGGAAAAAATTGTTTCTCTTTGTAAAAGAAGGGGATTCATTTTTCCCTCCTCAGAAATTTATGGAGGTTTTTCCTCTTGTTACGATTACGGACCCTTAGGTGTTGAAATGAAAAACAACATTAAAAAACTTTGGTGGGACGAAATGACAAAAAAACATGAAAACATTGTCGGTTTAGATTCAGCGATTTTAATGTCTCCCAAAGTTTGGGAAGCATCGGGACATTTGACTGCAGGCTTTGCCGATGTTTTGGTTGAATGTAAAAAATGCCACAAAAGATTCAAAGCCGATGAATTAAAAGGAAAAAAATGCCCAGAGTGTGACGGAAATTTAACAGAGCCTAGAAGATTTAATTTAATGATGAGAACTTTCGTCGGTCCAGTCGAAGATGAAGCCTCGATAACTTATTTGAGAGCTGAAACTTGTCAAGGAATCTACATGAATTTTGAAAACGTTTTGAATTCAATGAGAATGAAGATTCCCTTTGGGATTTGTCAAATCGGAAAAGCCTTCAGGAATGAAATTACTCCAAGAGATTTTCTCTATAGAATGAGGGAATTTGAACAAATGGAAATGCAATGGTTTTGTCATCCAAAGGATGCAGATAGATTTTTTGATTTTTGGCTTAAAGAAAGGTTAAAATGGTTAGAATCGATTGGTTTGAAAAAAGAAAATCTAAGGTATATTGAGGTTCCAGAAAAAGAAAGGGCTCACTATGCCAGACGCCAAGTCGACATCGAATACAAATTTCCCTTTGGATGGAAAGAAATCGAAGGAGTTCACAACCGAGGAGATTGGGATTTATCAAATCATTCAAAACATTCAAAAAAAGATTTAAGATATTTTGACGATCAAACAAAGGAAAAATATTTTCCTTTCATCATCGAAACCTCAATCGGAGTTGATCGATTGTTTTTTGCCTTGCTCTGCGATGCTTACCAAGAGATAAAAGGGGGAAGGACAAAGACGACAAAACCAACAAAAGAATTTGAAGTTCTATTAAAATTGGATAAAAGGATTGCTCCAGTAAAAGTTGCAATTTTGCCCCTAGTAAAAAATAAAAAAGAATTGGTAGAAAAAGCAAAAGAGGTTTATCAAATCCTAAAATCCAATTTTTTCTGTCAGTATGACGAAGTAGGATCTATTGGTAGAAGATATAGGAGGCAAGATGAAATTGGGACTCCTTATTGTGTGACAATAGATTTCGATACCTTAAAAGACAACACAGTGACAATCAGGGATAGAGATACGATGGAACAAGAAAGGGTAAAAATTGAAGAATTGTTAAAAATCTTGAAAGAAAAACTTGAATATGTTTAAAAAAATTTCTTTAAAAAATGGATTAAGAATCATTACCGTTCCATCAAAAAGCACTCAAACTGTGACCGTTTTGGTTTTGGTTGGGACTGGATCGAAATATGAAAGGAAAGAAGAAAAAGGAATTTCTCATTTTTTAGAACACATGTATTTTAAAGGAACGAAGAAAAGACCTTCTTCTTTAGAGATTGCCGAAACTTTAGATAAAGTTGGAGGAATTTACAATGCTTTTACCTCTCAAGAATACACTGGATACTTTGCTAAAGTTTCAAAAGAGCACTTTGAATTAGCCCTAGATTGGGTTTCGGATATATTTTTAAATTCAACCTTACCGGAAAAAGAAATTGAAAAAGAAAGGGGGGTGATAATAGAAGAAATTAATATGAGAAAGGACCATCCGATGGAGCACGTTCAAGTTTTGTGGCAAGAGCTTTTGTACGGAGATCAACCTGCTGGCTGGGATGTAGCAGGAACTGTGGAAACTGTGAGTAAAATTTCTAGAAAAGATTTAATCAATTATAGAGAGACTCAATACGTCGCTCCAAACACCATCGTTTGCTTAGCCGGAAATTTTAATGAAAGAGAAGGGGTGAAAAAGGTAAAAAAGTATTTTTCAAAAATAAAAATTGGAAAGGGTAGAGAAAAACCAAAGGTGATAGAAAAGCAAGAAAGACCAGAAATTTTATTTGAGAAGAGGGAAACCGACCAAACCCATATTTGTCTTGGAGTGAGGGGGTTTAACATTTTTGACGAAAGGAGATACGCTCAAGAAATTTTAGGTTTAATTTTGGGAGGAATGATGAGCTCAAGGCTCTTTGAAAAAATTAGAACTAAACTTGGAATTGCCTATTACGTTGAGACCGATGTATTTTCTGATCCGGACACTGGTTATTTAGTCACAAGGGCTGGATTGAACAATGAAAGGTTAAAAGAGGGAATTTTGGAAATTTTGAAAGAGTACAGAAAAATTAAAAGGGAAGGTGTTTCAAAATCCGAATTAAAAAAAGCTAAAGATTGCTTAAAAGGAAAAATGAATATTTTGTTGGAATCTTCTGATGCTAAAGCCTCCTTCTTTGCAACTCAAGAAATTTTGGAAAAGAAAATTTTAACTCCAGATCAAATTTTTAAAAAAATAGAAAAAGTTTCTCAATCTGATATTTTGAAATTGGCCAGGGAAATTTTTAGACCAGAAAAATTGAACTTAGCCCTAATCGGTCCGAAAGAAGTTAAAAGAGAAATTTTAAAAATATGAAGGGAGAAAAAACTTTAGACCTTTCTTGGGGAACGATATTTAAAATCGGTGCCCTTTTATTTTTAATCTACATTTTATATTTGATAAAGGAAATTTTAATTTTGGTTCTTTTTGCTTTTATCCTTTCATTTTTAATCGAGCCTGCAATTTCCTTTTTTGAAAAAAAGAAAATTCCAAGACCTACTTCAGTCTTTTTTATTTATTTTCTTCTTTTTTTCTCTTTAGGGACTCTGATTTTTTTCTTCGTTTCCCCAATTTTTTCTGAATCTCAAAAGCTTGTCAAATCAATTCCAGATTATTTCGAAAAAATCTCTCCAACTTTAAAAAACTTTGGAATTNTAGCTTCGGAGAATTTTGAAGATTTTTTAAAAACTTTCCAAGATTGGTTAATCAAAGCATCAAAAAGCATTTTCTCAGCAATTTTTGCAATCTTTGGAGGAATTTTTTCAACCTTAACTGTATTTTTCCTTTCTATCTTTATTTCTCTTGAGAAAGAATTTGGTGAAAGGATGATTAGGTTTTTCTCTCCAAAAGAAAAAGAAGAAGAATTCTTAGAAATTTTCAAAAAATGCCAAACAAAAGTTTCGGCTTGGTTTGGAAGCAGAATTTTGGGTTGTCTTTTCGTTTTCTTTTTAACCTTTCTATCTTTAAAAGTTTTCAAAATAGATTATGCCTTTTCTCTGAGTTTTCTTTCTGGCTTTTTTGAAATCATTCCAATTTTAGGTCCCCTGATTTCAGGAATTTTGATCTTTTTAGTTTCCTTTTTGAACTCTCTTAAAAAAGCAATTTTTGCCCTTTTAGCCTTCGTTTTAATCCAACAAATTGAAAGCAACGTTTTAAGCCCAATTTTGACTAAAAAATTTGTTGGCCTTTCTCCAGTTTTGACCTTCATTTCTTTTTTAATCGGTGGGAAAATCTTGGGATTTTGGGGAGCAGTTTTTTCAATTCCTTTGGCAGCGATGGTTCTTGAAGTAGCAAAAGAGGTTTTCAAAAAAGAAATATAATGGCAAATCTTTACATTGTAGCGACTCCAATCGGAAACTTGGAAGATATTAGTTTGAGGGCTCTGAGGATTTTGAAGGAAGTAGATTTGATTTTGTGCGAAGACACTAGGGTTACAAAAAAATTACTCGATCGATACCAAATTAAAAAACCTCTTTTGAGTTATCATCAACACTCAAGACTTAAAAAAGTAGATTACATAATCTCTCTTTTAAAAGAAGGAAAAAATTTAGCCTTAGTTTCTGATTCTGGAACTCCTGGAGTTTCTGATCCGGGGAATAAATTAGTCAAAGAAATTGTTGATAAATTGGGAGATAAAGTAAAGATCGTTCCAATTCCAGGCCCCTCAGCCCTAACTTGCGCTGCTTCGGTTTCTGGCTTTCCGATGGATAAATTTTTGTTTTTAGGATTTTTACCAAAAAAGAGAAAAAGGAAAGAAATTTTGAAAGAAATTTTAGAATCAAAATATCCAGTGATTTTTTACGAATCCCCTTATAGGATTATAAAAACTTTAAATGAACTCTATCTAGAAGCTAAAACCTATAACCTAGAACCTAAAATCATCGTTTGTCGAGAATTAACAAAAAAATTTGAGACAATTTACCGAGGAAAAATAGATGAAGTGATTGAAAAGATTGAAAAAAACCCTGTAAAGGGAGAATTTGTAGTAATCGTTGGAAAATAATAAAATACAAACATATGAGGAAAAAATTTTATGTTACAACAGCAATAGATTACGTAAACGCTCCGGTCCATTTAGGACATTCTTTAGAGAAAGTTCAGGCAGATGTTTTGGCAAGATACCATCGAAATTTAGGAGATGATGTTTTCTTTTTGACAGGAACCGATGAAAACGCTCAAAAAAATGTTTTAGCTGCAGAAAAAGAAAGAATTTCTCCAAGGAAATTTGTTGATAAAAATGCAAACTTTGCTAAAAATCTCTGGAAAAAATTCAACATTTCCTTTGACTATTTCATTCGAACAACAAACAAAAGAATCCATTGGCCTGGAGTGAAAAAGCTTTGGTTAAAATGCAAGGAAGCAGGAGATATTTACAAAAAAAATTATACCGGACTTTATTGTACAGGTTGCGAAGCATTTTTAAAAGAAAAGGATTTAAAAAATGGCCTTTGTCCCTATCATTTAAAAAAGCCTGAGAAGGTTTCCGAGGAAAATTACTTTTTTAGATTGTCAAAATATCAGAAAGAATTAGAAAGAATAATTGAAAAGGATGAAATTGAAATCATTCCAAAAGAGAGAAAAAATGAAGTTTTAGCTTTCGTTAAAGCAGGGTTAGAAGATTTTAGCATTTCAAGACCAAAAGAGAGGATGAGAGGATGGGGGATCCCTGTTCCAGGGGATAGTTCTCAAATAATCTACGTTTGGTTTGATGCCTTGACAAATTATATTTCGGCAATAGGCTATGGAAGGTATGAAAAATTTTTCAAAAGATATTGGCCAGCAGATTTGCACATCATCGGAAAAGACATTTTAAAATTTCACGCAATCTATTGGCCAGCGATGCTCCTTTCAGCAAAAATCGAACTTCCAAGAAAAATTTTAGTTCATGGATTTATTACTGTAGCAGGGCAAAAGATGTCAAAAAGCTTGGGAAATATCTTTAACCCTGTAGAAATAATTGAAAAATATGGAGCAGATTCCTTGAGGTATTTTCTTTTAAGCGAATCTTCTCCTTTTGAAGATCTGGATTTTACTTTTGAGAAATTTAAAAAGAGATACAATTCAGATTTAGCAGCTGGCATTGGAAATTTGACAGCCAGAATTATTACCTTGGCAAATAAAATAAAAATTGGGAAATTAAGGAAGGAAATTAAAAATCGAAAATTAAAAGAAGTGATTAAAAAAACAAAAGAGAAATGGGAGGATTCATTGGAAGAATTCAAATTTAACTCTGCTTTAGGTTCAATCTGGAGTCTAATTTCATTCTGCGACAAATTTTTACAAGAAGAGAAACCATGGGAGAAAAAGGATAAAAACGTTATTTTAGATTCATTGAATGCTTTGTTGGAAATTTCAAAAATGCTCAACCCCTTTTTACCTCAAACATCAGAAAATATTGAAAAACAAGTAAAGACAAGGAAAGCTGAAATTTTATTTCCTAAAATTTCTTCTTAAAATATGAGGTACAATCCAAAAAAGATAGAAAAAAAGTGGCAAAGAATTTGGGAGGAAAAAGAAATTTATAAAACAAAAGAAACTCTTAAAAAACCAAAATTTTATTGTTTGGATATGTTTCCCTATCCTTCAGCAGCAGGATTGCATGTTGGACATTTGAGAGGATACATTGCGACCGATGTAATTTCAAGAATGAAGATGATGCAAGGATACAATTGTCTCCATCCAATGGGTTGGGATGCTTTCGGTCTGCCTGCAGAAAACTACGCAATCAGACACAAAATTCATCCTGAAATAGCAGTAAGAAAAAATATTAAAAATTTCAAAAAGCAACTCTCAAAAATCGGATTTACTTACGATTGGGAAAGGGAAATTAACACAACAGATCCAGATTATTACAAATGGACTCAATGGATATTTTTGCAACTTTTTAAAGCAGGTTTAGTTTATGAATCCTTTGAACCTATAAATTGGTGTCCTTCTTGTAAAACAGGATTGGCAAACGAAGATCTAGAAAGAGGAAGGTGTGAAAGATGCGGATCTAAAGTTGAGAAAAGACCTTTAAGGCAATGGATAATAAAAATTACAAAATATGCGGATAGGCTTTTGGAAGACTTAAAATATTTAAATTGGCCAGAGAACATAATAAAAATGCAAAAAGATTGGATTGGAAAATCAGAAGGAGTAGAGTTTGAAATGAAAGTTTTTAAGGGAAATGAGGAATTGAAAGAAAAAATCAAAGTTTTCACAACCAGAATTGATACTGTTTTTGGAATGACTTACGTTGTTTTGGCTCCAGAGAATAAAATTTTGGAAAAATTGAAAGGAAAAATTGAAAATTGGAAGGAGATTGAAAAATACAAAAAGGAAGTTGAGGCAAAATTGGCAGAAGAAAGAGAGAAAGAGAAAACAGGAATTAAAGTAGAGGGAATTTTGGCTGAAAATCCTTTCAACAAAGAGAAAGTTCCGATTTTTGTTTCAGAGTATGTTTTGGCAGATTATGCAACAGGATCTATAATGGCAGTCCCAGCTCATGATAAAAGGGATTTTGATTTTGCAAAAAAGTTTAATTTGCCAATAAGGAAAGTGATTGAAGGAGGACAAAAAGAAGGAGAATGCTACGAAGGAGAAGGAATTTTGGTAAATTCTGGAGAATTTTCAGGATTGAGTTCGAAAGAGGCGAAAGAAAAGATGGCTCAATGGTTAAAAGAAAGAAAAATCGGAGGGAAAAAAGTTTATTACAAAATCAGAGATTGGGTCTTTGCAAGGCAAAGGTATTGGGGAGAACCATTTCCTTTAGTTTTTTGTGAAAATTGCAAAAGGAAAATTTTGGAAGGGAAATATAAAAAGGGGGAATTTAACAAAGGAGAATTGCTGAATCCTGGATGGATTTGCGTTCCAGAAAAAGATCTTCCAGTAAAACTCCCAAGGGTTAAATATTACGAACCCACAGGAACTGGAGAATCTCCTTTGGCAAAAATTGAAAAATGGGTAAAAACAAAATGTCCAAAATGCGGAGGACCAGCAAAAAGGGAAACTAACACAATGCCCCAATGGGCAGGATCTTGTTGGTATTATTTGAGGTACATTGATCCAAAAAACAAAAAGGAATTGGTTTCAAAGAAAAAAGAAAAATATTGGATGCCAGTTGATTTATATGTCGGAGGGGCAGAGCATGCAACAAGGCATTTAATTTACGCAAGGTTTTGGCATAAATTCTTGTACGATATTGGAATAGTTTCGACAAAAGAGCCCTTTTTGAGATTAAAATCAGTCGGTTTAATTTTGGGTCCTGATGGAAGGAAAATGTCAAAAAGGTATGGAAACGTCGTTAATCCTGAGGATATTTGTAAAAAATTTGGAGCTGATTCTTTAAGAGTTTATGAAATGTTTATGGGACCATTCGATCAAGAAATTGCCTGGCAAGAAAGAGGAGTTGTTGGAGCTAAAAGGTTTTTAGAAAGAGTTTGGAATTTAAAATTTAAGATTGCAAATGTCAAATTGAAAATTGAAAAGAAAAAGAGAATTTTAAAAATTTTGCATCAAACTATAAAGAAAGTTACCGAGGATATTGAAAATTTCAAGTTTAACACTGCAATTTCTCAATTAATGATTTGTGCAAATGAGCTGGAAAAAGAAGAGAAAATCGAAAAGGAAATTTTTGAAAACTTCTTGAAACTTTTAGCCCCTTTTGCCCCTCACATTGCAGAAGAAATTTGGGAAAATTTAGGGCACAAAAAATCAATATTTTTGACTCCTTGGCCAAAATGGGATCCAAAATTGGTGAAAGAAGAAATGATAACTTTGATAATTCAAGTTAACGGAAAACTCAGAGACAAAGTCGAAGTCGAAGCCAACATTTCAGAAGAAAAAGCAAAAGAATTAGCAATTTCTCGTGAAAAAATCAAAAAATGGATTGAGGGGAAAGAAATAAAAAAGGTCGTCTTTGTCCCCGGAAAATTAATTAATATAGTAATATGAATCTCAAAAAATTTTTAAAACCAGATTGGAGAAAGATTGTGATAGTTATGATTTTTTTTGCCCTAAGTTATATTTACACTGTCACTACCTTGATTCCGGCGTTAGGTTTGACTTTTCTATTTCATGGTTTTCCACTTGGTTACTTTCGTATTACGGCTCGCTATAATGTAATACAGGCATCTAAAATACTCTGGGTCGGTTTACTAGCCGATATCATCTTCTGGTATTTCCTTTCCTGTCTCATAGTCTGGATTTACGATAAGTTAAAGAAAAAATCTTAAAAAGGTCGTCTTTGTCCCCGGGAAATTGATTAATATAGTAATATGAATCTCAAAAAATTTTTAAAACCTGATTGGAGAAAGATTGCGATTTTTATTGTTTTGTTAATTGTTTTTTTACCATGGAAATCTGGTATTATTGTTGGTGAGTTATATTGGCGAGCCTGGGGTTTTCCTTGGCCAATTTTAGCACATAAACTTATTTATCAAGGTCTGACTCTTATTTATCAAGGTCTGACTCTCGATTTAATTTTTTGGTATCTTATTTCCTGTATCATAATCGGGATTTACGATAAAGTGAAAAAGAAATAAAAGGTCGTTTTTGCCCCAGGGAAATTAATTAATTTAGTTGTATGAATTTTAAGAAATTTCTAAAACCAGATTGGAGAAAGATTGTGAGTTTTATTGTTTTGTTTATCGTAGCTTCATACTTTTATGGAAGAATTGAAGTAAAAAAGCTTCGCTACCTTCCTGAATGTGGGCCTACCTTACTGATAGGATTTCCTTTTAAATTTTTGAAACGAATTGAGTGTGCACCAGGGTGGGGGAAAAGCGGATATTATTGGAAGTATGAGTATCTTCTATTCGATTTAATATTTTTTTATCTCTTCTCTTGTTTCATAATTTGGATTTACGATAAGTTAAAGAAAAAATCTTAAATTTGTGAATAAAAACTCCGAAATTGAAAAACTTGCAAAGAGAATTAGAAAAGCTCAGATCGTGGGAGCAAATTTAGGTATTATCTTAGTTATAATTCTTGCGCTTTTAGGTGTGAAACCTTGGATTGCCATAGCCGTTGTCTTTATCCCAATATTGACGATCGTTGGGTTATTAGGTCATCAGCTTGGCAAAAAATTAGGAATCCCTGAAATTCAATTTAAGCCTGCATTATCAAGGAAAGACGTTGCTATTTTATTACTTCTATTTATTGTTGATTTGGGGATTTTCATTTTCATCTCAAAAATTCTTTCAATGTTATTTTTCTTATTTGTATTTCTTCCATACGGATATAAACTTCGCGCAAAATGGGTTTCTAGGCTTAAGGAAACTGTAAAATCAGAGAAAAAAGAGGAGTTTGAGAAAGCAGTAAAAGAAATTAAATAACGAAATTTAACTATGAATTTTAAAAAATTTTTAAAACCTGATTGGAGAAAGATTGTAATTACTATTTTTTGGCCAATTCTCGCTTTTTTAATTTGTGGAAAGGAGGGTTTGATATACTTGTATGCAATACCTCTTATTTTTGTAATATTTTTACTTCATCCATGGTCTGGTTTAATTATGAATTCTTGGCTTTATTTTCTTTTATTTTTATTCCCTTTTTATCTCTTTTCTTGTTTCATAATTTGGATTTGCGATAAAATAAAAAGATCATTCCGTATTCGAAGAAATTAATTAGGCAATTATTTATTTAGTTAAAATATAATAAAAATGATTACAACTAAGTGTTATTTTTTCGGAAGAGAAATACCCCGCGATGCTTTTTGGGCAAAGTATGGCTGGATTTTTGCCTTTCCATTTCTTTTGATTGGCTTTATTTTGGCGATAAAGCCTGATTGGTTAGTGAAGCTTCAAATTTGGTGGCTTAAACTTTTTGGCGCGAAATTTGAGCCAGGAAAATTAATCTCAAAAATATATCGCGCCATAGGCATTGGCTGGATAATATTAGGATTGGGATTTTTATTCCTCGCTCTTTATTATAACCTTCGTTAAAGGAAAATTATGACTCTCAAACAATTTTTAAAACCTGACTGGAGAAAAATTGTAATATTTATTCTATTGTTTTTAATAATGTGCATTTTTAATATCCCTTTTATGCTTCTGGGTCCGCTTGATGTACCGAGGCGAATAGGTTTCCCATTTCCATTTTATATGTTAGAATTCCGAAGAGGTCCTCGATATTCGCCTGCAAAATTTTCTTTTTTCTCTTTAATATTAGATATCGGACTATGGTATTTTATTTCCTGTTTCATAATCTGGATTTACGATAGGTTAAAGAAAAAATCTTAATGAATCGTTTTAGCCTGACCTGGCTGGAGAAAAAATAGGAATGGCATTAATTATCTTCAAGCTTTGGTTTTATCTTATTGTATCTCTTTTCTTGTTTAATAACCTTAGTTCATAGTAAGATAAAGAAAAGTAGGATTATGGAAGAAGATTTTAAAAAAAGACTTTTAATTGGTGAGTTGTTAATGATCTTTGGCGAAATCTTGATCTTTTTCGGGATATTGCTTTTATTTACACCCTATTTCCGGTACAATATATTTTTTACTTCTTTAATGATGATTGGTCTCCTTTTATGCTGGGCTGGTTATGGTTTTCGAAATACGAAATTAAAATGGTATTGGATTCTCATTTTTTTACTCACGACGTTTGTAATAATTTTTCTGATAACAATATTTTTGTTTTTTTATGCTCGTTCCCAGTATTATTCAAAATTACTAATCTTTTCTAATCTGAGTTTACACAAAATCAAAAAATCTTAGTTTGACAAAAATTTCCTTATTTGGTATTTTTAAATTAGAAATATTAAAAAGGGATAGAGAATGAAAAAAGAAATTGGAAGAAGATGTAAATTGGAAAGGGAAATGGCAAAAATACCAACGATTAGAGAAGTGATGAAAAAAGAAAAAATTTCCTGGGAAGAAGCTTCAAAAGAATGTGTAATCCTTTGCGGTCAAGAACATAAAAATAAAAACATCGATTGCCACAGAAAACTCAATGGCTACCCGCTTTGCCAGAACTGTCCAAAGTATCAACCAGAAAAGAGGGAATTGCCTAGGTTAGATTGGGTCCAAATGAAAAAGTATGCAGTTTTAAGGCGTTAAATTTTAACGCCATTTTTTTATTTTCAATTTTGATTTTTTGAAAAAAATGCTAAAATAAAAACCATGTGCGGAATCGTTGGCTACATTGGAAAAAAAGAGGCATTGCCGATTTTAATCGAAGGATTGAGAAGAGAAAGCTATCGTGGATACGATTCCAGTGGAGTCGTTGTCTTTAAAGGAGATAAGGTTTTTTTAGTTAAAGAAATTGGAAAACTAGAAAATCTTGAAAAGAAATTGGAGGGTCAAAAAATAGAAGGAAATATTGGTTTAGGGCATATAAGATGGGCAACTCACGGAGGAGTAACTGTTGAAAATGCTCATCCCCATTTCGATTGCAAAAGAGAAATTTTTTTAGTTCATAATGGAATAATTGAAAATTATAAAGAATTGAAGGAAAGGCTGATTAAAGAAGGACATAAATTCAGTTCTGAAACAGATACAGAGGTTATGGTGCATTTAATCGAGAAATATTTCAACGGAAATTTAGAAGAGGCAGTGAGGAAGATGATGAAAGATGTTAGGGGAGCTTATGCTATCGCAGTAATTTCAAAAAAAGATCCTCAAAAAATTGTTGCTGCAAGAATGTCATCTCCTTTGCTTTTGGGAATAAACAAAGATGAATTTTTAGTTGCTTCAGATCCTGCTGCAATTTTAATTAGGACAAGGCAGGTTATAAATTTGGATGATGGAGAAATTGCGGTTTTAAAACCAAACGACTTTTTCATTTTAAAAGAAAAACAAATTCAATTTATTGAATGGACGCCAGAACAAGCAGAAAAAGGAGGGTATCCACATTTTATGCTAAAGGAAATCTTTGAAGAGCCAGAGGCAATAGAAAATGCAATCAGGGGAAGGTTGGTACCAGAGGAAGGAAATGTGAAATTGGGAGGGTTAGAAAGCGTAAAAGAAAAATTGAGGGAAATTAAGAGATTATTTTTAGTTGCCTGCGGGACTTCTTTTTATGCAGCAAAAATAGGAGAGATAATGTTTCAAGAATATGCTGGAGTAGACGCAAGGGCAGAAGTTGCTTCCGAATTTAGATACAAAAAACAAATTTTGGATGAAAATACTGCAACAATTTTCATTTCACAATCTGGAGAAACTGCAGATACTTTGGCAGCCTTGAGGGAAATGAAAAAAAAGGGAATTTTGTGCTTGGGAATTACTAATGTCGTTGGTTCTTCCCAGGCAAGAGAAACCGATGCTGGAGTTTATACAAGATCAGGTCCTGAAGTAGCGGTTGCAGCAACAAAATCTTTTTTAGGGCAATTGGCAGTTTTGGCAATGATGACAGTATTTTTTGGAAGACAAAGAGAAATGTCATTGGTGATGGGAAAGAGAATTGTTAAGGAGTTGGCAAAATTACCCTCTTTAGCAAGAGAGGTTTTAAAGAAAGCTTCAGAAATTGAAAAATTGGCAAAAAAATACAAAGAATTTAAAAACTTTTGGTTCATTGGAAGAAAATACAATTTTCCAATTGCTTTGGAGGGGGCACTAAAATTAAAAGAAATTTCTTATTTGCACGCAGAAGGAGTTTGCGGAGGAGAATTAAAACACGGACCTTTAGCATTGGTTGATGAAAACTTCCCAACGATTGCCATTTGTCCTTCAGATTCAGTTTATGATAAAATGATTTCAAACATTCAAGAGATTAAAGCGAGGAATGGGCCAGTGATTGCAATAGCTACTGAAGGGAATGAAGAAATTAAAAAATTAGTCGACGATGTAATTTTTATTCCAAAAACTTTAGAAATGTTAACACCAATGCTTACAATAATTCCTTTGCATTTATTCGCTTATTATATGGCGGTCTTACTTGGTCATGATGTCGATAAACCAAGGAATTTAGCAAAATCAGTGACTGTTGAATAAAATGAGAGAAATTTTATCAAAAGAAGTTGGAAAAAAGATAATTCTTTTGGGAAACGAGGCAGTTTGTAGGGGAGCGATCGAGTCTGGAGTCGATTTCGTTTCACATTATCCTGGAACTCCAAGCAGCGAAATTGGAAATACCTTTTGGCAGATAAAAGAAGAACTCAAAAAATTAAATCCAAATTTCCATTTTGAATTTTCAACAAATGAGAAAGTGGCGATGGAAGCAGCAGCCGGAGCTGCCCTTTCTGGTTTTAAATCTTTAGTTGCGATGAAGCATTTTGGTTTGAACGTTGCCTCAGATTTTTTGTGTACTTTGATGTACTCTGGAATTGAAGGTTCAATGGTAATTTTTGTTGCCGACGACCCTTCTTGCTGGAGTTCTGCCCAATCTGAACAAAACACAAGATTTTATTCTCTGATGGCTCATATTCCAACTTTGGAACCTTCGACTCCCCAAGAATTTAAAGACTTTACAAAATTTGCTTTTGAATTCTCTGAAAAATTTAAAATTCCGGTAATGATAAGATCTACCACGAGAGCTTCTCATCAATCAGGACCAGTAATTTTAGGGGAAATTCCAAATTCCAAATTCCAAATTCCAAAATTTGTTAAAGATCCGAGAAGGTTTTCGACGATGGCACCGAGAGTTTTGGAAATGAAAAGAGAGCTTTTTGAAAAAATTGAAGAAATTAAAAGAGAGGCTGAAAAATCCAGTTTGAATAAGGTAATTTACGGAAATTCAAAAGAGAAAGTCGGAATTTTAACCTCAGGAGTTTCTTTTTTATATGTAATGGAGGCATTGAAGAAATTGAATTTAAAATTGCCAGTTTTGAAGTTGGGATTTATTTATCCCTTGCCAGAGAGAAAAATATTGAGGTTTTTGAGAAATTTGAAAGAAGTCTTGGTAGTTGAAGAACTGGAACCTTATTTGGAAAGGGAAATTGCAATTTTAGCAAAAAAAGAAAATTTGAAAGTTGAAATTTTGGGAAAGGGAGAAAAAATTGAGGGGGGAAGGATTTGGAAAGAAAGAAAGGCAATTTTGCCCCAAATTGGAGAGCTAAAACCAGAATATGTTGAGATTGCAATTTCAAAGATTTTAAAGAAAAAAACATCTTTTAATTATCAATTGCATTTGAAAAAACTTGAGAAGGTAAAAGTACCAGCAAGGCCTCCGATTTTGTGCCCAGGATGTCCTTATTGGGCAGTTATTAATGCTATCAAAAAAGTTATCGATCCTCAAAAAGTAATCTTTGGAGGGGAAATTGGATGTTACATGCTCTTTTCCCACAGGGTAATCAACCTTCAAGATTATCTATATTGCATGGGATCTTCAACGGGCGTTGCCCACGGAATTTCAAAAATGACAAAACAAAAAGTCGTTTGCTTTGTTGGAGATTCTTCGTTTTTTCATGCAGGGATTCCGTCATTGATCAATACAGTTTTTAACCAATCAAACCCATTGATAATCATTTTGGAAAACAGAACTACTGCAATGACAGGCCATCAACCCCATCCCGGAGTAGGGGATGGTCAGGCAATAAATATTGAGGATGTTGTTAAAGCTTGCGGGATAAAGAATGTTAAAGTAATAGATCAGGTTGAAAATCAAAAAGAATTTGAAGAGGCATTGAAGGAATTTTTAGAAAAAGACGAAGTTTCAGTAATTATTGCAAGGCACACTTGCGCTTTGTTAGAGAAAAAGAAAAAATCATGAAAAAAGAATTCAATTTAGTAATAGTTGGAGTTGGGGGACAAGGGCAGATTACTTTGTTGAGAATTTTAGAAGAAGCTGCCTTATTTGAAAATTTAGATTTCAAAGGATCAGAACTTCATGGATTGTCTCAAAGAGGAGGATCTGTCGAAGTCCATTTTAGAATGGGAAAAGAAATTTTTTCTCCTTTGGTTTCCCAAGGAGATGCAGATTTGATTTTGGCTTTAGAAATGCAAGAAGCCCTTAGGTCTCTTTATTATGCATCTTCAAAAACCCAATTTTTATTAAATAAATCAATCATTCCAATTCCGGGCGAAGAAGTCTTACAAGAAGATCAAATTTTAAATTCTTTGAGAAATTTCACAAAGAAAATCGAAATCGTTGAGGCTTCTAAAATTTGCAAAGAAAAGTTTCAAAAAGAAGTTTTGGCAGGAGTTTATCTTTTAGGATATGCTCAAATGAAAAAATTTCTTCCTTTAAAAAGAGAAAGCTTGGAAGAAGGAATAAAAAGAGTGGTTCCGGAAAAATATTTGAATGAAAACTTAGAAGCTTTTAGACTCTCTCAATCTTAGCCCCCAATTTTCTCAATTTTCCATCAAAATTTTCATAACCTCTGTCAATTTGTTCTATTCCTTCTATTACCGATTCTCCTTTTGCAGCCAAAGCTGCCAAAACTAAAGCCGCCCCAGACCTAATATCAGTTGAATTTATTTTATTTCCAATCAATTGAGTTTTTCCAAAAATTATAGCTCGATGGGGATCTGTAATTTCAATGTCTGCCCCCATTTTTCTTAGCTCGTGCAAATATTGAAACCTATTTTCATAAAGCGGCTCATGGATTAGTGATTTCCCTTCTGCTTGAGTTAATAAAACAGACGCGAGGGGTTGCAGATCTGTTAAAAATCCAGGATAGGGCAAAACCTGAATTTTTGTAGCTTTTAAATTTCTAGATTTTTTCACAAAAATTTCTTTATTTTTAACTTCAAAATTTACTCCGATCTCTTTCATTTTTTTCAAAAATATTGATAAATGTTCAGGATTAACATTTTTTATCTCTCCTTCCCCTCCAGTAATCGCAAAGGCAACAAAAAAAGTCGCAGCTTCTATCAAATCGGGAGAGATTTTAAATTCAGCTCCTTTCAATTTTTTTCTTCCTTCGATCTCAATCGTGTGGGTTCCCAATCCTTTAATTTTTACCCCCATTTTCTCCAAAAATCTTCCCAGATCTTGAACCTGTGGTTCTGCGGCAGCAATTTCGATTTTTGTTTTCCCCTCGGCTTTCGCAGCCAGCATCATTAAATTTTCAGTTGCAGTAACTGAAAATTCTCTCAAAACGATTCTTTTTCCCTTCAATTTTTTTGGTGCCTCAAAGTAATAAAAACCTCCTCTTTCTTTAACTTTTATTCCAAATTCCTCAAAAGCTTCCAGATGGGTAGTGATGGGTCTTAATCCAATTTTATCTCCTCCAGGATGAGGAACTTTCAATTTTTTAAACTTGGCTAAAAGTGGGCCGATAAACAAAACTGAAATTCTCATTTTTTGGAAAAGATCTTCTGGAATTTTTTCCGGGTCAATATTTTCTGGATCGATTTCTATTTTTCTTTTTGAAAGCCAGTTAATTTTTGCCCCCATTTTTTTTAAAATTTCGATTTCGTTTAGGACATCAGAGCAGAGAGGCAAATTATCGATCATCGATTTTTCATTCGAAAGCAAGCAGGCAGCTAAAACTGCTCCAGCTGAGTTTTTATAACCTTGAATTTCAACCTCTCCTTTCAAAGAATGTGAACCTTCGATAAGGAATTTTTCAGCCATATTTTTATTTTACAATAAAATCTAAATTTTTGCAAGCTAAAACTCGACTGCAATTAAAGTTCTATCAGTACCATATTTTTCATAATTTTCTTTTGCTTTTTTAAAAGTAAACTCATCTAAGGCCTTTTTATTTTGTTTTCTTAAAATCTTAATAAATTCTGGAAATTTAAAATAATCTAAAAAACCATCGGAATAAAAAACGATAAGGTCTTTAGAATTTAGAGTCAGGCTTCCTATTCGATAGTATTTTTTAACTCCTTTTTCTCCGCTAAAACTTCCATAGCCATTTCCCGATGGATTGTTTCTTAAATCTCTGTGCATTATTAAAGCCTTTTCATTTTCTGAGAGGTCATCCCAATTTTTAATTTTCTTTTTTATTTTATCAACTACTTCTTTGACTTGATCTTTAGTTTGAAATTTAAGATTATCTTTTTTATCAAAAATTATCAAACCGCAATCTCCTACATAACCATAATAAAGCTTATTTTTCATAATAAATCCAACAACTCCCACTGTATCGAAATAATCGTAAACCAAATAGTCTAATTTTTCTGTAATTCCTTCGTTTTCATTTAATTCCTCAATTCTTTGATTGGCCAAATCAAAAGCATTTTCAATCAACGATTTATAATTTGTTTTTTTATCAATTTTTTTAAGTTTATTTTCTAAGTACTCTAAGGTTGTGTAACAAAAGATTTCGGCCGCTGCTTTTGCTCCGGAGGGAAACGCATAAGCACCAGATTGAAAATGGCTTTGAGTTACTCCGTCACCAATGGCGAAAATAGAAAATTTCTCGGAAATCAGATAAAAATCCTCATTTGGTTTTTTATCGAATTTAATAAAATCGGTATAGGTGGCGGAAAAGCATTTCATAAGATTTATTATATAACTTTTATCAGTATTTGAAACAATCGATCTTTTGAAGAAATTTTTTAAATTAAAAAAATGAAAATTAATCCTTTTATTTCACACTTCAATAGCACTTTAAAAGTATGTATTCTGGAGACGAATTTTAAATGACCTTTTGTTTAAAATAAAAATCCCGGAAAGAAATAGATCCGGGAATTCTTAGTTTATATTTCTACAATCAATACTTTATCTCCAAAGACTTCAGCCCAAATATCCTTTGTTATTTCATATTTTATATTTTTCCGGTTTAGCTCTGCAATTATTCCATTTATATCTTTTTTGTGCACATTTATTGCCACTCTTTTTCCTAAAGGAGTCTGAGGAGGAACAAAATTCGGGTAAACGGGAGACCTTGTGAATTCTAGTTGTGACTTTATTGCTTCTTTTATAGATGGATAGCAAAGGATATCTACTTCATAATCAGCACCAAAACGCGCAGGTGCTCGATTTGCTTCTGGTACAACTTTTCTTAAAATATCTTCTAATTCTCCTGTATAATATCCAAGTTCTAAAGTACTTTTCCCTTCAACATCTCCTCTCGCTAAGATGCGCACTACCCGTTCATTCATTTTATTTCACCTCCTTTATTTTTTCTTTAACGTGCATCTTTGACTATCATTTGTATAATAAATTTTTTAATTTTTGTCAAATATTTTGTATTAAACTAATTTTGGATATAATGGATCATATATAGTTATGCAAATTAATCCTTATATTTTTCGGGTTTACGACATCAGAGGAATTTATAAAAAAGATTTCGACGAGGAAAATTTTCAAAATCCATGAGAATAAGAAAAAACAATAAAACAATTGATGATCGAAAAATAAAGGCAATAATTTTTGATTTAGACGATACTTTATGCGATTTTTCAAATAAAATCTGGTCCAAAGTTATAGAAAAATCAATAAAAATTATGATTGATAACGGGCTGCCGATGGATTTTAATGAGGCGATGAATCTTGCGATTTCGTTAAGAGAGAGTTTAAAAACCAAAGATTTGTTTCAAAAAATAGTAGAAAAATCTGGTTTATACAATGAGAAACTAGTCGAATTAGGTCTAAAAATTTATTATACTTGGGCGCTGGATGAAAATTTAGCAGCACTTTTAAAACTATTTCCTGATGTTCCTCAAACACTCGAATCACTTAAAAGGAAATATAAATTAATTCTCATAACATCTGGCTCAAAGGAAGCCCAATTAAGGCAAATTGAACTTTTAAATTTAAAAAAATTTTTTGATTTGGTTTTGGTAAGTGATCTAAAAGAAGAAACTGATAAAACAAAATGTTTTAAAGAAGCGATGGAAAAATTTAATCTTCGACCAGAAGAAATAATTTCAGTTGGCGATAAGATTGATGAAGAAATAAGAATTTCTAATCAACTTGGAATAAAAACTGTTCGAATTTTGCAAGGCCGGTTTAAGAAAGAAATTCCAAAAGACAAATTAAGCACTCCCAATTTCAGAATAAACAAAATCAGCCAATTAATCGGTCTCCTTAATGTTTTAGAAGATGATAGTGTAGAGAATATTTTCAGGGCTTATGACATAAGAGGAATTTTTGGGATTAATATGAATAAAAAGCTAGTTGAGAATCTAGGAAAAGCCCTAGGTAATTTTTTTGGGGAAGGAAAAACAATTGCAGTAGGAAGAGACGCAAGATTAACTGGTGAAATTATTGAAGAAGCATTTATTAAAGGAATTGTTTCAACAGGTTGTAATGTTCTGAAATTGGGAATTGTTCCGACTCAAGTGACGTATTTTTCAGTTCCATTTTTAAATCTCGATGGCGGCGTAATGATTACTGCAAGCCACAATCCTCCTGATTGGAATGGATTTAAATTACTAAAAGAAAAAGGAAAATTTATTTTTGGTGATGAATTAACACAAATTAAAGAACAGACCCTCAAAGGGAAATTTAAGAAAGCCCCAAAAAAAGGTAATATTTCTGAATATAATAAAATTTTAGAAGATTACTTTAACTATGCTACAAAGAAAATAAAATTAAGAAAAAGTTTAAAAGTAGTTTTGGATACTGGGAATGGTGTTGCTGGTAAAATTGCTCGTAAAATTTTTGAAAAAGTTGGATGCGATGTTACAGTAATTAACGAAGAATTAGACGGAAATTTTACTTCCCGTCCTTCTGAACCTGATGAATTTAGTTTAGAAGAATTAGCGAGAAAAGTTGTTGAAGAAAAGGCAGATTTTGGAGCGGGTTTTGATGGAGATGGAGATAGAATAATGTTTGTTGATGATACAGGAAGAGTAATCTCTTCTGGAAGCTTAATAATAATGTTGTTTTCAGATTATCTTTTAAAGAAAAACAAAGGTGAAAAAATAGTTTATGATATCTGTGCTTCTTCTGCTATAGAACCATTTATCAGAGAAAGGGGGGGCATTCCAATTGTAACAAAAGTAGGCCATGTTTTTATTAAAGATACAATGGCCAAAGAGAATGCAATTTTTGGTGGCGAAAGCAGTAATCATTTTTATTTCCGAGAAATGTTTAATTTCGATGATGGAATTTTTGCAGGCCTTAAAATGGCTGAATTATTATCAAATTCTGAGAATAAATTTTCAAAAATGATCGACTCTTTACCAAAGTTTTTTTATAAATCCGAATGGAATTTTGATGTTCCTGATAGAATAAAATTTAAGATTATAGAAAAAATGAAAAAAGATTTTCAAAAAAAAGGAATGAAAATTTCAGATTTAGATGGAGTTAAAGTTTTTTTTGACGATGGTTGGATTGTTTGGAGACCATCAAATACAGCGCCCCAAATAAAGGCCTATGTTGAAGCGAAAAGCAAAGAAAAATTTAATGAACTTCTGAAATTTACCGAGGAAACCTTAAATAAATATTTGGAGTAAAAAATATGAAAGCGGTTATATTTGATTTAGATGGAGTAATTTCCGATACAAACTTTCTTCAATCAAGAGTAGAAGAAAATCTTTTAAAAAAATACGGTATAAATTTATCTTATAAAGAAATAACAGAAAAATATGCTGGCATGTCTGATAAAGAATTTTTTAAAAAGGTATGTAAAAATTTTGGGAAAAAATGCAATGTTGATAAACTAATTAACGAAAAATGGAAAGAAATATTAACAATAGCTAAAACGAAAAGAATAAGACCAATAAAAGGGAGCATAAAACTGATAAATAAACTAAAAAAAGCAGGATTTAAACTCGGAGTCGCTTCCGCCTCTAGAAAAGAGTTCATTGAGCTGGTTTTGTCTAGGTTGAAAGTTTTGGATAAAATTGATGCCATAACAAGTTCGACAGAAGTTAAAAAAGGAAAACCGGATCCAGAGATATTTTTACTTACCGCAAAAAAATTAAAAGTAAATCCCAAAAATTGTATAGTTATTGAAGATGGAAAGTTGGGTATGATTGCTGCTAAAAAAGCGGGAATGAAATGCATTGGATTAGTTAAAAACAGAAAAGAAAATTATCCAGCAGATAAAATTGTTTCCAATTTAAGTCAGCTTAGTTTAAGAGATTTTAAATAAATTTTAATCATGCAGGCAGTAATTTTGGCAGCAGGAGAATCTTCAAGATTTTGGCCCCTAAATTATCGCCACAAATCCCTTTTTTATTTGATGGGAAAACCGATAATCTATTGGAATTTGAAAGGAATGGAAGAGGCGGGAATAAAGAAAGTGATTATCGTTCAATCTCCAAAAAAGGATGTTGAAGAAGAGTTAAAAAAATTTAATTTTAAAAAATTGAAAATAGCTTACGTCATCCAACCAAAACCACTTTCTAGCGGTGATGCTCTTTGGCAAGCAAGGAATCTTTTGAAAGACCCCTTCTTTCTTTTAAACGCAGACATTTTAAATTCAAAAGAAATTTTGGATGAAATGATAAAAGTAATAAGGAAAGAAAAAAAACCAACTTTGGCAGGACAAAAAACAAAAACTCCTTGGCTCTTTGGGATGATGAAGCTAAAAGGAAATAGAATTTTAGAAATTATCGAAAAGCCAAAAAAGGGGAAAGAGCCATCCGACATTAAAGTAGTTGGGGTTTATTATTTAGAGCCAAAATTCTTTTCCTACTATCAAAAAGTTAAAAGGAATCCTCACGATTTAGAGGATGCTCTTTCAGAATACATGAAAGAAAACGAAGTAAAAATGGTATTGATTAAAAAGAAAGAAGAGGAGACTCCAGCATTTTTAAAATATCCCTGGCACCTTTTCAATTTAAGAAAGTATCTTTTTGACAATTTTTTAGAAGAAAAGATCGAAAGAAGCGCAAAAATTTCCAAAGGTGCAATTGTTGAGGGAAGAGTTTACGTTGGAAAGAATGCAAAAATTTTAGAAGGTGCAATTATTAAAGGGCCTTGTTATATTGGCGATAATTGTTTTGTTGGAAACAATTCTTTAGTTAGAGATTATACAGATTTGGAAGAAAACGTAATGATTGGAGCGTTTTGCGAAGTTGCGAGGTCAATTTTTCAAAAAGAAGCAACTACCCATTCTGGATATTTTGGGGATTCGATAGTTGGAGAAGGAACAAAAATTGGAGCAGGGACCATAACTTCTAACGTGAGGTTGGATAGAAAAGAAATTTTTGCCGAGGTAAAAGGAGAAAGAATAAACACTGGCTTGAAATCTTTAGGAACAGTGATTGGGAAAAATACATCCATTGGGACTAAAGTCAACATTATGCCAGGAAAATTTATTGGTTCAAATTGCCTAATTTATCCAAATTCTTTAATTAAGGAAAATATTAGAGACAATAGCGTCTTTTCAAGTGAATTTAAATAAATTTGTCTGTTTGAAATTTTTTGCTAAGATAAAAGTAGCCCTTAAGGGCAATGAAGAGAGAAGGGGAATTAATGGATAAAACAGAGCAGCGAATAAGGGATGGAGCTTTGAATGAGCTAGCAAGATCAAGAAATTCAAACAAAAAATTGCCGGCAATTGTAGTGATCGATAAAGAGATTAGTGAAAAAGTTTCTGGATTTTATACCAAAGGAGGACAAATTTTCAGGTCTAATGATTCAGAAGCAAAGAACTACGAAATCATCTGATTCCGATGATATTTCACCCACTCCCCTTTTTCTCTGATTTTTGCTCTTTCTTTCAAAGGCGTTAATCATACTGGTTTAACGCCTATTTTTTGTTAAAATGAAAAAACGTGAAAAATAAAAATCGAGAATATGTAATTGGAATTGATGGAGGAGGAACAAAGAGCGAAGCAGCTATAGCTGATTTGGAAGGAAAAATCTTTAAAAAAATTAAGATCGGTTCTACTAACCCAAACAAAATTGGTTTTGAAAAAGCAATTTTGAATTTGAAAAAACTAATTTCAAAAATCTCCAAAAATAAAAAAATAAAAGCTGCCTATCTAGGATTNGCCGGAGGGTTAGAGAGGGATAAAGGAAAAAGGGAAAAAATAAGAAAAAAACTCCAAAAATTCTTTGATTTTCCAATTTTTGTTGATGGAGATCAAAAGATCGCTTTTAGAGCCGGAACTAATGAAAAAAATGGAGTAGTAGTAATCGCAGGTACTGGAGCTATTGCAATGGGATGGAAAGGAAAAAAAGAAACAATTTCTGGTGGCTGGGATTGGCTAATTGGAGATCAAGGTTCTGGATTTTGGGTGGGGAAAAGAGCTTTAGAAGAAATTGGAAAAGCTTTAGATGGAAGGAGAAAAGATTTCAAATTAATGAAATTTATTTTCAGAAAATTGAAAATAAAAAAAGAAGTCGATCTTTACAAGAATTTTTATTGCAAAGATTTTGTTACCAAAGTTGCTTCGATTTCAAAATTTGTCGATGAATTTTCAAAAAAAGGAGATAGGTTTTCAAAGGAAATTTTAATCGATGCAGCAAAGGAAGTTTCGAAAATGGCGATTTCAGTGATAAAAAAATTAAATTTTGAAAAAGAAAAATTTCCAGTTGTTTTAGTTGGAGGGATGTTTAAGTCTGAAATTTTTAGAAAAGGAGTAGAAAATCAAATAAAAAAATTTGCGAAAAATGCAAAATTTATCTTATTGAGAAAAAAACCGGTAATCGGAGCGATAAAACTGGCAATTGAGAAATTGAATTAGCTCGTGCCCGGGGAGGGACTTGCACCCTCAAGGGGACGAGCCCCATGCGATTTTGAGTCGCACGCGTCTTCTAATTCCGCCACCCGGGCTTCACTACTAGTGTATTATAAAATTGTGAAAAGTCAACAATTATTGACATTTTAATTTTTTATGTTATTTTAAATTGGGGGCAAAAAGTTGATTTTGGGAATTGCTGTTTGGGTGAAGTTCGGGAATGAAGTTCTTTTGCAACAAAAAATTCTTCAGAGAGGGGAAGTGAAAATAGTTTATTTTGAACCTTTTAAAGGATGGCTAAAAAACAAAGAATTTGTGAAGGATGCGCTGAGAAGAATCATGAAAGAAAATATTGAATTTTGCACAGACACAAGATTACATTTTCGAGAGATAGCAAGAGAAATCTTTGGCATTCCTGGAAAAGGAACGGCGGTGAGATATCATTTTGTTGTGGAAGTTCCGTACAATGTTAATATTTTAAGAGAAAATGTGAGACTGATTGGTGAAAAAGACTTANAAAAAGCAAAAAAGATGAACGAGAAGGGAAAAAACNTCCAGAAAGATATAATTTTATTTGATAACGATTACAATGTTTTGCTCCAAATCTTCCCCTCTTTTTTATTTTTCAAAATCGCAATTTTTATTTGAGCACTTTATTTTTTTATTTTCCTTTACTAAAAGAGAACCGCATTTTGGGCAAATTTCTCCTGTAGGTTCTGACCACAAAACAAAATCGCACTTTGGATAATTTGAGCATCCCCAGAAAGTTTTTCCCTTTTTACTTTTTCTTTTTACTATTTCTCCCTTTTTACATTTTGGACACAAAATCCCGNTTGTGTTTTCCAGATCAAATTTATATTTGCATTTTGGATAATTTGAGCAAGCCAAAAACCTTCCATATTTTGAAACACGAATTAAAAGTTGGGCTCCGCACTTTGGACATTTCTTTTCAGTTTTTTCTAAAATTCCAGCTCTATTTATTTCTTTGTATTTTTTATTCAAAAGCGCATTAAAAGGCTCATAAAATTCTCTTAATGTTTCCACCCAGTCTTTTTCTCCGTTTGCAATTTTATCTAAATTATCTTCCATTTTTGCAGTGAAATTTATATCAACGATTTCTGGAAAGTGCTTTACTAAAAGATCGTTAACCAAAAATCCAACTGCAGTCGGATAAAACCTCTTTTTCTCATCCTTTTTTACATAATTTCTTTCTTGAATCGTCGCCAAAATCGGAGCATAAGTTGAAGGCCTTCCAATTCCATGTTTTTCAAGTTCTTTGATTAAAGTTGCCTCAGTGTATCTTGGTGGAGGTTGGGTNAAGTGTTGCAATGGTAAAATTTTTACGATTTCTAAAATTTCTCCTTTTTCCAATTCTGGTAATTCCTCCTCTTCAAATTTCATCGGATAAACCTTTAAAAATCCATCGAATTTTAAAATTTGTCCTTTTGCCAAAAANCCATAATTTTTTGCCNAAATTTCAACCTCGGTTCTATCAAAAATTGCCTGTGTCATCTGCGAAGATAAAAATCTTCTCCAAATTAAATCATAAAGTTTTAATTGCCGAGAATTTAATTTTTGAGCCAAAATTTCTGGAGTTTTNTCAACATCGGTNGGNCTTATTGCCTCGTGAGCTTCTTGAGCGACTTTAGATTTTGTTTTGTAAATTCTTTTTTGATAATAATTTTTCCCAAAGTTTTTTAAAATGAAATCTTTTGCCATTTTTAAGGCCAATTCTGACAAATTTAAAGAATCAGTCCTCATATAAGTTATGTATCCCATTTCATAAAGTTGTTGAGCAATTTCCATTGTTCTTTCTGCTGGCCAAGAAAATTTTTGCCAAGAGACTTGTTGCATCGTCGAAGTT
>JGI24721J44947_10001000_pt1 | contig 39496 bp, 31 predicted proteins | sample YelNatPaOPGAMG01_FD_44947 | JGI IMG/M metagenome (IMG submission 44947) | reverse complement strand
AGGGCAGGCGCGCGCCGGGGCGAAGGCTTTCGAGATGTCGGTACCGCTTTCGGCGCTGGGCGAATTGGAATCGGGCGATGATTTGCGTATGGTAGTGGTGCTCTCACCCTCAAATGAGATGCTCCCGCTGGACGGTCCAGCCCAAATCGTGATCCCCGACCTGGGTCTGGCGACCGAGATACTAACGGTCGCAGATCCTAGCGGCGACGATCACGGCCCGGGCAGCTACACCTATCCAAGCGATCCGGTATTCAAACCTCAGGTTTTTGATTTGAAGACGTTCAGCGTGGCGTACGACGAGAAGAATTTGATTTTTAAATTCACTTTCTATGGCCCAATANCCAATCCCTGGGGTTCTCCAAATAATCTGGCCTTACAGACTCTGGACGTGTATATCGACAAAGATCCAGGGAAAGNCACCGGGGCGCGATTGTTGCTGCCGGGGCGCAACGCCGCTTTACCACCCGGATACGGCTGGGATATCGCATTGTGGGCCGAAGGCTGGACGCCAGAGGTCCTGGCTCCCGATCCGTCTACACAAGCGCCCAAGCAGATGAGCGGGGTGGATTGGAAGATCATTGTCGACCCGGCGGCGCAGACGGTGACGCTGCGCATACCGCGGGCAGTCNTGGGCGTGGGGAATCCGACTCAATGGGGCTACGTGGCGGCCGTCTTGAGCCAGGATGGCTATCCNACAACCGGGGTTTGGCGCGTTAGAGATGTCAATCAGACGGCCGAACAATGGAAAATGGGCGGCGCGCCGGCAGATAGCAATCACACCCGGATCGTCGATTTGGCATGGCCGGCGGATAGCAAGCCTACCCAAGAGGAGATGCTTGGCACATATGCTTCTTCTTCCCTGCCGCTCAACGAGCTCAAACCAGACGATTTCCCGATAGTGCAATTGCTTTTAGTAAAATAACCGTAAGCGCTGGCTTAGCGCATCCCCTCCTCGGCCATCCCCTCGAGGAGGGGATTTGATTTTCTCAGCTCGACAAAGCGAACATGAATGATTATTTCTGCACAAGTGGCACGCGACTTGGAACTCACTCAATGCATCTGACCTTAATTTCACCGGGTGGAACGTGATACAATTGCGACGCAAAAAGAGGATTGGGGTAAACAATGGTGTTGATCAAGCCTGTGCCGATCACAATTTCGGATCATAAGCGCGATACGGTTGAAATCTACCTGCCGGATGGGCGGGTATTATCCGGTCCGCGTCATACACCGGTGGGAGCATTTCTGGATGCGCTGCCGGAAAAAGACAATCCGCGCATCGTCGGCGCGGTGGTGAACGGCGAACTTCGCGAGCTCACATTTCCTATCGATATCGAGTCAAAAGTGCGCCCGGTCACCATGTCGGATTCTGACGGCGCGCGCATTTACCGGCGCTCAATCACCTTCCTGCTCGAGGTGGCCTTTGAGGACCTCTTTCCCAACGCAGCGCTGAATATTGATCATTCGGTGGCTTCAGGTGGATTCTTCTGCCGGGTGGCGGGGCGGGAACCGCTCACCCGAGAGGAGCTTGAGCGCCTGGAAGCGCACATGCGCGAGCTGGTCGCGGCCGATTTACCGCTTGAGCGCAGCCTCGTCCCTTTGGAGGAAGCAATCGCTTACTTCCAGTCAAAAGGGCAGACGGACAAAGTGCGCCTTTTGAAATACCGGCAAAAGGATAAGCTGGTCCTTTACAGCCTGGGCGACCATCGGGATTACCACCACGGCTACATGGTGCCATCAACCGGTTATCTGACCCTGTTTGCTCTGATCCCGATGGGAGGGGGCTTCGTGTTACAGTACCCGCGGCGGCATTCGCCGGACAGGCTGTTGCCGATGCCCGCTTATCCCAAATTGCTGGATACCTTTCAGCAATATGGAAACTGGCTGCAACGTCTGGGAATCGAAAGTGTTGGCGCACTGAATGAGGCCATTGAGTCCAACCGTATTCGTTCGATCATCCTGATCTCCGAGGCGCTGCATGAGCAGCAAATCGCTGAGATTGCCAGCCAGATCGCTGAGCGTCGCGACCGTATACGCCTGGTGCTGATATCAGGTCCTTCATCTTCCGGTAAGACGACTTTTTCGAAACGCCTGGCCATCCAGCTTTTGACNCAAGGCATATCGCCCTTTGCACTCGAGCTGGATAATTATTTTGTCGACCGCGAAAAAACCCCGCTGGATGAGAACGGCCAGTACGATTACGAGGCTTTAGAGGCGCTGGACCTGAACAGGTTGAACAACGACCTGGTCCATCTAATCGCTGGCGAACAGGTGCAATTACCGTACTTCAACTTCAAGGCGGGTAAGAGCGAGCCAGGGGATACGATCCGGCTGGGTAAGAATCAGCTCATTATCATGGAGGGAATTCACGGATTGAATCCCAAGCTGGTGCCCTCCATTCCGCAAGAACAGACCTACCGGATTTACGTGTCGGCGCTCACCCAGCTCAACCTGGATCGCCACAACCGCATCTCCACTACCGACACGCGCCTGCTGCGGCGAATCCTGCGCGATGCGCACGACCGCGGCTATTCGGCTCAACAAACGATCGCCCGTTGGGAGTCGGTGCGGCGTGGTGAACGCCTGTACATTTTCCCGTATCAGGAAAATGCCGACATCATCTTCAACTCGGCCCTGGTGTACGAGATCCCGGCGATCAAACCGCTGGTTGAGCCGCTACTGCGCCAGGTACCTTTCGGCACAGCGGAATACATCGAAGCCAAACGGCTGCTTACCTTCATGGAATGGTTCCGGGCGATCGACGGTGCGCCCATACCGGATAACTCGATCTTGCGTGAATTCATCGGGGATTCAATCTTGGAAGATTTCAAGCTGTGGCAGGGGACGAACTGAGCGAAAAACCTTTTTTCACCCTACCTATTTGACAAGCATCGATTCGCCCCTCTATTCCTTGCATAGAGGGGCGATTAAATCTCCACCAGCAACGACGATCTATTCACCTTACCCGTTCAGATCGAGCTCTTGGCGCAGAACGCGCGACAGACGGCTAATCCCTTCGTTGATCGTTTCCGGATTCTGATAGGAGAAATTCAGCCGCATGGTATTTTTCCCATCGCCTTTGGGGTGAAACGAGACGCCAGGCACGAAGGCGACCTTTTGCTCGATGGCTTTTTCGAGGATTTTGGTGGCGTCCAGGTGCTCAGGCAAGGTCACCCAGAGGAACAGGCCGCCCAACGGGCGTGTCCAGCGGACGCCCGGCGGCATATGCTCTTCGAGCGATTCGAGCATCGCGTCGCGGCGCTCCCGGTAAGTGTCACGGATAATTTTGACATGCCGGTCCAGAAAGCCGCCGCGTCCGACCTCATAGGCAACGATCTGGTTGAAAGTGGAAGTGTGCAGGTCGGCGCCTTGCTTGGCCTGGACGAGTTTGCGAATGACTTCTGGTGGGGCGATGACCCAGGCCAGGCGGATGCCCGGCGCAAGGATTTTCGAGAAAGTGCTCAAATAGATCACATTGCCGCGGTAGCAGGCATCGTGGTTGGTGCGGATGCGGCCATCTAGCTCAACGACCGACGGCAGGTGCTCGCCTTCAAAGCGAAGCTGACCGTACGGGTCATCCTCGATGATGGGTACTCCATAGCGGTCGGCCAGCTCAACCAGGCGGTAGCGCCGCTCAAGGGGAATGGTGACGCCGGTCGGATTCTGGAAATTAGGCAAGATATAGATGAATTTGGGGCCGGCGCGCAACGCTTCCTCGAGCGCTTCGGTACGGATTCCGTTTTCGTCCGATGGCACGGCGATGTATTCTGCGCCGTAGGCATTCCAGGCCTGCAATGCGCCCAGATAGGTGGGTGATTCGACCAGAATACGATCCCCACGATTGATAAAGATCTTGCCCAGCAAATCGAGAGCCTGCTGTGATCCTGATGTGATCAGAATGTTGTCAGGGGAAATAGCTATGCCATAACGTGCGGAGTGTCGGGCGATCATCTCGCGCAGGGGGAGATAGCCTTCTGTGGTTCCATATTGCAGCGCGGTGGAAGCCATCGTATCCAGGACGCGAATGCAGGCTTCTTTGAACTCCTTTACCGGAAAGACCTCTGGGGCGGGCATCCCGCCCGCGAAGGAGATCACGTCCGGCAGCTCGGTGAATTTGAGGAGCTCGCGAATCGCGGAGCTCGACATCCGTTGCGTGCGTTGGGCGTAGCGATAATCCCAAGGTGTTTGCATTCTTACTCCTTATGCGAACTGGATAGGTAGAATCGAATGGAGTTGCACTGAGTTTCGCCGTCGATATTCCGTTTCCNTTCCTTCCGCCGATGGCTCACAATCTCAGCCGCNATTTCGGCGGATCATTTCAGCCCGATTCACAGCCCTAGACGCCATGATGCGGGCACTGGCTGTGCCCGCATCACATTTGCTAGGGTTTAGGGAACCGGGATATGACCAGGGCCTGTGTGGGCAAGACGACGCGGTCGCCAATCGAAAGCTCCGCCGGCGGTTTGCCAATGCTTTGCGGCGACCCCTGATACACCGCTATGGGCGTGCCCTCCTCAGCGAAGTTCAAGTCTACGAAAGCCTGTCCGGTGAGAAAGCCTTCGCTGTCAATGGCGCAACTGGTCACTACTCCGATCACGCGGCCTTTGCGGTCCACGACCGGGTCTCCGAGGTGAGCCATACGCACACCTTTCTCGGTAAAGCGGAAGCGCACCACTACGCCGCTGCGGCCTTTCTCGCGCTGAATGTACGCAGCACGGCCGATGAACCAGGGTTTGTACACCTTCACATAGGAGCCGAAACCTGCCTCGGCTACGCCCAGGTTCAGACGACCGCCCATCTCGTTGCCGTAAAGCGGCAGACCGGCTTCCGTGCGAAGCGAATCGCGCGCGCCCAGGCCGCATGGTTTCATGCCGAAGCCTTCGCCCACCTTCAGAAGGGCATTCCAGAGATCGACCGCCCGGTCAGGATGAACGAACAGCTCGAAGGCCATCTTCTCACCGGTGTAGCCGGTGCGCGATACCACCAGATCGAAACCGCCAACGACTGCCTCACACAGCTCGGTGCGCTTGAGGGCCATGATACGTTGGCGCGTGGGAGCGTCAGCACCCAGCGCAAGCAGGATATCGCGCGACTTCGGTCCCTGGAGGGCAATGTCCACGCGCATATCCGCGCCTTCTTTGCGGTCCCGCAAATTCCGCAGGACGGCATTGTATCCCAGGACGCGCGCCCAGGGGCGCTCATTATCGACTAACACCTGACCCGCGAGAACAGCGTTCAGCCAGGCCCAATCCTTGTCATCGTTGGCCGCGTTGACCACGACCAGGTATTTCTGCTCACCGCGCCGGTAGACGAGGGTATCATCGATCACGTTCGCGTCAGGGTCGAGGAAGTGGGTATAGCAAGACTCGCCTACCTGCAAGGCGGCAATGTCGTTTCCGACGACGCTGTCCAGGAACAGGGAGGCATCCGGCCCCTCGACCTGATAGACACCCATGTGGGCGACGTCGAACAGGCCGGCCGCCTGGCGGGTGGCCAAATGTTCTTCCACCACCGAGGTATACCAGACTGGCATTTCCCAGCCGGCGAAGGCGACCATTTTCGCGCCCATGCTCTTGTGGACTTCATAAAGCGGGGTGTGCCGCAATTCGCCTTCCTTTTCTTCCCAGGCGAATTTGGGCAGCGGTGTCCCCTCGCCGGCGGGTATACCGATATAGTAGGGTTTGCGGGCATCGGCAGGCTGCCCGGCAGCCGTTACGACCGGTTCCGCCTGGGATTCAATCACGGTGACCGGTCCTGGGATACGCCGAATGGGGTCTGCATCGAAGGCGGAGTAACCATCTGAAAGATCACGCAGCCAGGTGGCGGCAAGGGGAGCTTTCGCGGCAGGAACGCTCAGGCGGTAATGCTTCTGGTCCACACAGGACAAGATACCTTCCACATCGCCGCGGGTGGTGTGTACGCGGGTGGGCTGGCTCTGGCCGGGCTTCAGGGCTTCGGTGTCGCTGCTGAAGACGTATGCGACGTAATGACGCACGTTCTCACCAGCCAACTCATATGCGACCCAGCCATTTTCACGCGCTGGCTTGTCGTCGATGTAAAAATAATGGGGATAGCCGTGAACAGGCGTCTCTTCGACCTGACCGGCTTTCTCGGCCAGCGAGCGGACGCGTAGCTTTACGTCTTCGAGGACATCGAAGTCGACTTTTGCGCGCACGGTTGGCCCCTGGCGGGTATCAACGCGATAAGGGACGGTAGCTTTCATCAGGTCAGCGATAGCGTCCCCTATCTGGATCATGTCGCTCTCTTTCAAACCGCGCTGGGTCACCCAAGGGGTGCCAAAACGGATGCCGGAAGCGAGCGCGGCGGTTTTATCTCCCGGTATGGTGTTGCGATTGGCGACCAGACCAGCCACGTCCATGATGCGGGCGGCCATATCTCCGGACAGGGGGGTGCCGTCTGGGCCAATCACGGACTTACAATCAAAATTCGAGAGGTGGGTGTTGGTGCCTCCATACGGGATACGCAATCCGCGTTCTTTTAGGCGCCCCGTCAGAACCTCGCAATTTTTGACGATCTGCTGCTGGAGATTCTTGAACTGTTCGCTGCGCGCCAGTTTGAAGGTGGTGGCTAGGGCGGCGAACACGTGAACGTGTGGACCACCCTGTTCGCCGGGGAACACAGCCCGATCGAGTTTGCGGGCCAGGGCGGCATCGTGGGTCAAAATAACCGCAGCGCGCGGGCCGCACAGCGTCTTGTGGGTGGTAAAGGTGATGACATGAGCATAACCGACCGGCGAGGGGATCACGCCGGCGGCGATCAACCCGGCGATATGGGAGATGTCTGCCAGAAGGTAAGCGCCGACCTCATCGGCGATGGCGCGAAAACGGGGCCAATCCGGTGCCCAGGAGTAGGATGAATAACCAGCGACAATGATCTTCGGTTGGGTTTCCTTGGCAATCGCCGCCACGGCGTCGTAGTCGATCTGTTCGGTCCGTGGGTCGACGGTGTAATGCACGGCGTGATAGAACTTGCCGGAGCGGTTGACCGACGATCCGTGGGTCAGGTGGCCGCCATGGAGCAAATTCATGCCCAGGAGAGTATCGCCGGGATTGAGCAGGGCGGTGTACACGGCGTTGTTGGCTGGGGCTCCGGAGAGGGGCTGGACGTTGGCGAACAGGCTATCAGCGCTGTATCCGTTGGCGGCGAATGCTTCCACACAACGCCGACGGGCCAGAGATTCGATGATATCGGCGTATTCGACGCCTTTGTAATAACGAGGGTCGGAATAGCGCCGATAGTAAGTTAAACGCGCTGGAAAATCGAGGATTTCACTCTCGGTCATCCAGCGCGTTTCCTCGTCCGGGTATCCTTCGGCGTAAATGTTTTGCAATGCCGAGCCCAAGGATTCCCGCACCGCTAAAGGTGCGGTGCTTTCACTGGGTATGAGAATAATCTTACGTTGCTGGCGCTCGGCTTCAAGCCTGCAGATTTCATATACAGACGGGTCGAGATCGGCCAGGCTGCCACGAAAGATAAAATCGGTCATGGACTCTCTCCTCGATCATGGTAAGGTCCTTATGGAAGGCAGCGACAGCGTGTGAATCCGCCGTCCGGCTCTCCAACTTGGGTACAAACGTTTCACCCGCGGCATATCCAATCCAGGTAACCGGCCCCAAGCATCTGTATTGTAGTCGTTGGAATGTACAGGGTCAAGTGTATAAGTTCATGACCGAGTTATGACCTTGATGCCGATCAGGATGGGAGGCGCTACGTGGCTCGTAGAATAAACGGATTATCCGCTATAATCGAACCGGTTACTGCATAGATGATGTGATCTTTGATAACCTTGGTCTTGTGAGATGCGTGGCATGAGCGTTAATGTTGCAGAAGTCGAGCTGGAATTTCAACCGTTAACTAAAGAACGCTGGACCGATTTGGAGGCGTTATTTGGCAGGCGAGGAGCCTACGGCGGCTGCTGGTGCATGTGGTGGCGATTGTCCAATCAAGAGTTCTCAGCCGGCGCGGGTGAGGGCAACCGTGAGGCGTTCCGCCAGCTTGTTGGGTCGGAAGTGCCCACCGGTGTACTGGCATATGCGGAAGGCAAGGCGGTCGGGTGGTGCGCTATCGCCCCGCGGGATCACTATCCCCGTCTGGCACGTTCACGGGTGCTGGCGCCAGTAGACGAAACGCCTGTGTGGTCCATCACATGTTTTTACGTAACGCGCCCCTACCGACGTAAGGGGGTCTCATACCGCCTCATTCAGGCAGCGGTCGATTATGCTCGTTCACGCGATGCGAAAATAGTGGAAGGTTATCCGGTCGAGCCGGATGCGGAAAAAGGTATGCCCGATCCGTACGCGTACACAGGATTGGCGGATGCTTTCCGCAAGGCTGGTTTCGTAGAGGTGGCGCGACGTTCGCCGCGCAGACCGATCATGCGTTTCAAGTGTTGAAAACTCGCAGCCTATATTCCATTACCTTTTCTTGGTGGATGTCCATCCATGGATAATGAGAACGGAGTGCCAAAGCCGATCGGCGAAGTTCATGATTTGAACGAAGGCAGGTTGGCCTGCCGAGACATCGTCGCCCTTGTCTCGCTGGCGTTTTGGATTCTCATCGTCACATTTGGAGTCCAGAGCACATCTTGGGGGGTTTTACAAGCCGCTTATGAGTTCTCGTACATAAATTACACCCGCGGGGAATTCATCATCCAAATCGTATATGCCGCTGCTTTGCTCATCCCACTGGGCATCGCCTCGCGGGGGAAGGGTTCGCGTTTCCGATCTGTGGTGAGAACCTGGCTGTGGGCTGCAATTTTTGCCCTCGTGCTTGCGCCGTTGCGGTTATTGCGCATCGAGCAGACGCAATTGGGTGCGTTGATTCAGGTGGGCGGAGCACTGGTGTATGCCTCCATCTTGTTGCTCTGGCAGCGCAGAACTGCACGTGGCCGTGATTTTGAACCGATTTCGCTGGGCGATGTAACCCTATCGCCAGCCATTTTGGCGGCCGCTTTTCTGGGAATCCCGTGGGTTTTATGGGGCGCGCTGGGCTCTCCCACCGATGTCTTGCTCAACCTCGCGGCGGGCCTTGCCCTGGGCGTTGCAGTCGGGCTTACACTGGCGCTGGTTCCCCAACATCCAGCCGAAGAAGGGATGCCTGGCGGCCGACAAATGCTCTGGCATGGCAGCAGCGTGGCTGTTTTCCTGCTGATTGCTGCCACGGCATATGGCATGGGCGGCATGCAGTGGGTACTCAGCCTGGCTTTACCCGGACTCGGTTGGGGGTTGGTGGCGCTGCCGCGCTTGAGCGCACGAGCCGACACACCCGGCGGTTGGATTCCGGCGGCCTTGCTGTCTGGACTGGCGGCCGCTTTCCCAATGGCTTTCCTGGATCCGATGGAGCTTTCCCTGATCATTACCGGGGATCCCGGGGAATTGATTCAGTGGGCTGTGCGAGCCAGTCTGCTCACCCTCACATTCGCCGCTCTTGCCAGTATTACCTTATCGCTGCTGGCGGGACGAAGGCGCAAGGAGCTGACTGCATCGCCGACGTTGGGCGGACTGGCGGGGCTGGCCTGGGCGGGCGCCCTGGCCATCTATCTCTTTGCGGGACAAACCGGTTTTTATGGGGAGCGCCTGTTCGTCGTACTCAAAGACCAGGCGGATGTCTCTTCGGCCGAAAAGATCCAGGACTATACCCAGCGGCGCACCTATGTGTACAAAACGTTGGTCCAGCATGCCGAACAAACCCAGTCTCGTCTGCGCGATGCGCTGCTTAAATTGGGGCTGCATTACACGCCTTACTATCTGGTTAATGGTTTGGAGGTGCAGGCTGAACCCCTGGTGCGCCTATGGCTGGAATCCCAGCCGGAGGTGGACCGTATTTTGAATGATCCGATCTTGAGGCCGCTGCCTGCGCCGATCCCCGAAGCCAAAGGGGATGCCGCAGCGCCGAATGGCGTGCCGTGGAACCTGAAAGCTATTGGCGCTGATCGAGTCTGGACGGAGTTAGGCGTCACCGGCAAAGGGATCGTCGTTGGCCAGTCCGATAGCGGAGTGGATGGCAGCCATCCGGAAATTGAGAAGAATTATCGCGGTTACGGATCGACGGATCAGTATAACTGGTTGGATCCGTGGAATAATAGCCCCCATCCGGTGGACATCAACGGTCATGGTACGCACACGCTGGCATTGGTCGTTGGAGAGCATACCGGTGTAGCGCCCGGAGCCCAGTGGATCGCCTGTGTGAATCTGGCGCGCAACCTGGGCAATCCCAGCGATTACCTGAACTGCATGCAGTTCATGCTTGCGCCTTTCCCTCAAGGAGGCGACCCTTTCAGAGACGGCGACCCGTCCAAATCGGCTGAGGTGCTGAACAACTCCTGGGGCTGCCCGCCCATTGAGGGGTGTGACGCGAACGCGCTGCTTCCAGCGGTTAAAGCCTTACAGGCAGCCGGCATCTTTGTGGTGGCTTCCACAGGTAATGCGGGCTTGTTGGGTTGCGGCACGGTGACCGATCCTCTGTCGATTTATGCACAGGCGTTCTCGGTCGGGGCGATCGATGACCGCGGAAGTCTGGCCGATTTCAGCAGTCTGGGACCAGTGCGGGTGGACGGCAGCAACCGGGTTAAGCCGGACATCGTCGCGCCAGGGGTGGATGTCGTATCGGCGTTTCCGCAGGACAGCTATATGAGCCTTAGCGGCACGTCCATGGCAGGGCCGCACGTAGCCGGCACGGTTGCCTTGATGTGGTCGGCCAATCCGGCGTTGATCGGGGACATCGAGCGCACGGATCAGATTCTCGCGCAATCAGCCAGCGCGTACCAGGGGCCATATCCGCAATGCGTCGACTCACGCCAGCATCCCAATGATGCAGTGGGATACGGCGTGCTGGATGCCTATCAGGCAGTAAAAATGGCGCTGAGTCTCAAATAGCTCTCCTTTACAGAAAACCCAAACAGATCGGGCCTGGAAAGGTCGATATTAAACCATGTTTGGGCGTAGCAGCAGCCGATCAATACCGTACTTTCATGGGTATAATTTCAAGCGATGGACAATCTTATCGAGAAGGCAGATTTTCTCCATTTTCTTGTGGCTGCCAAGCGAGCCACCTATGCCAGCGCATCGGATTCGGCGCGCGTGCAGCCCCTGCTGCCCGGATCGTTCCAATTCGAGTATTCACAGGGGAATTGGCTTTACCGTGACATGTACTTCGGCGCCGGTTACTTCGCGGGGCAGGAGGTCGTCTACTGGCAAGAGCATCCGCTCTGGAGCATGGTATATGCCGGCGGGCTGCTGGAAGAGAGACCTTCGCAGTTACCCGCCATTCAAATCAATGAGTTTTTGAAGGCCGCCCTGAGAGAAGTCAGTGTGGAGCTGCCGTATCGGGGACCGGGATCATTCCGAAATGGGGATTTTGCATATCGAAATGAGTTCATGGGTAACGTCGATCGTTTTACAGGTGTGGAAAGGATTTACTATTTTGGAACACCCGTTTACGAGCTGATGTACAACGGCGGTCTCGTTGCCGACGAAGTAAAGTTGAACGATGCTGGAATTGGTTAAACCCTCAATACTTCCGACCCCGTGCAACGAAGGCGTGATGATGGGGTTATCTATGCTAGGCTCCTCAGGCAGGTGGTGATCGTGGCTGATTTGAACGACGACGAAGTGTTAGCCCGTGCCGCCAAAGGGGACCGCGAAGCATTCGGCATTCTCTACGAGCGTTACGTGGGCCGAATTTACAACTACATTTATTATCGTACTGGTAATGTTAGCGACGCCGAGGATCTCACTTCCCGTGTGTTCAATCGCGCTATCAGTCACATCGGCCTATACCGCAACGTGGGTGTGCCTTTCTCGGCATGGCTCTACCGGATCGCTCACAACCTGGTGGCCAACTGGCATCGCGATAACAGTCGCCGTCAGGAGGTGCCGTTAGAGGACAATCATCTGACACACCAGCGGGGAGAGCATCCTGAAATCACCCTGGAGCGCAGCGAGGAGCTTGAGTCGTTGCTTACTGTTATTCGCAAGCTGCCCGATGATCGCCAGCAATTATTGATCTTGAAATTCGTCGAAAACATGTCGAACGCAGAGATAGGTATGATCATGAACCGTAGCGAAGGCGCAATCAAGAGCCTGTATCACCGCACCCTGCTCTCGCTACGGGAAGAACTTGAACGGATGGATCACACGCCGGAAGAGAAACGGGCCGTTGATGAGATCGAAACAGGTGGATAAAAGGGGAGATTGAGACATGGCCGTATTCCATTTTCCCACCCGAGATACCACGGAGCAATTCTCGGAGCTGGAAGGCGCGCTGCGATTCTCGCTGCAGCCGGTCCACCCCGATCCTGAATTTGTCGGCCGGTTGCGGGACAGGCTCACCACGCCCAAGGACACCACCCTGGCGCCTGAGCACGATCCGGTAGACGTGGCCATCTTCATCAGCGGTTTCGTGGTAGGTGCGGTGTTGCTGGGATTTGCTATCACCCGGCTGGTGATGCTGCTGGTGAGATTGCTGGCCGCGCCTGACAAACCGGAAGGATGAGGTGGTATTTACCTCAGGCCAAGTGCATTCGGATCGATTTCTGGATCCAATCCTAACAAGCTGGTCAGCCGGAAGGCATCTTCGATGAGGTCCACGCCAGGCGGCAGGTCGTGTTCCTCATTGACGCGCAGGAGCAGGCGTGCGGCTATGGCGCGAACTTCTGACTGGACATCTGGGCAGTCAAGCAGCAGCCGACACAATTCGTAAGCACTCGCTGGGGGAGCAAAGTAACCCTTCGCATCCAAATAAGCGCGAATAGCCGCTCCGGCCGCACGCCGGGCGCAGACACGCGCCTGGCCTTCGTTGCCCTGCTGACGGGCAGCCCGGGCGCTCCGGATTTCGTGAGCGAAACGGTCTTTCCAGGCGGATGACATCGTGGGAAGATTGTACTCTCTTTTAATGGTATATGATAAGATCAAATATACCCATATAATCAGGTATAAATTGTGAGGAAAAACCCATTGCATGGATCAGTCCGCGAATCGCAGTTGCCAACCCGGTTTAATCACATTATTTGGCTCGGGAGAGACCTCGCCGAAAGGTGGGCAGGTGTTCGAATGGCTTGCCCACCGGCTGACAATCCCTCTGAGGATTGGCGTCTTGGAGACCCCGGCGGGATTCGAATTAAACTCGCCTTTGGTAGCTGGACGGGTGGCGGACTTCCTGCGCAAGCGCCTGCAGAATTACCAGCCAACGATCACCGTCATCCCGGCGCGCAAGAAAGGGACGCCTTTCAGCCCTGATAATCCAGAAATCGTACGATCCTTATTGGACGTGGAAATGATTTTTCTGGGACCAGGCAGCCCCACTTACGCCGTGCGCCAGCTCCGGGACAGCCTGGCGTGGGCTGCCTTGCAGGCGCGTCACCGCATGGGTGGGACAGTCGTCATGGCCAGCGCAGCCACCATTGCCTCAGGCGCGCTGGCTCTACCTGTCTATGAAATCTATAAAGTCGGAGAGGACCTGCACTGGAAAGAGGGTCTGAACTTCTTTGCGCCGTATGGACTTAGCCTGGTTTTCGTGCCTCACTGGAACAACGCCGAGGGGGGCCAGGAGCTGGATACACGCTACTGTTTCATGGGTGAACCGCGCTTCGAGCTTTTACTCGCCATGCTTCCGGCGACCATGACGGTCGTAGGTCTGGACGAGCAGACTGCGCTGATCCTCGACCCGCAACAACGCATCTGCAGAGTTATGGGACGCGGCCGTGTACACCTGATCCAGGGCGGTAAAGAGCGCGAGTTCCCGCATGGAAGCAATTTCTCAATCCAGGAATTGGGGCCCTTCCGCCAGCCGATGCCGGAANANGGCATCCCGTCCGTGGTTTGGCAGCAGGCCCTGGCCCATGCGCAAATGGATGAAAATCAGCCCACACCCAGGATCATCCCTGATCAAGTTTTGGCTTATGTAAAAGAGCGCCAGCAAGCTCGCGAGCGAAAGGACTGGTCTCTGGCTGACAAGCTGCGCGAGGAGATCGAAGCGCTCGGCTGGCGGGTAGTGGATACACCCGAAGGTCCGCGCATCGAGCCGTATACCTGACTACCACTGATTCATGGTGGATTGATTTGCAAGGATCCACTATTCCTCTCCGGTGTAGGTGCTGCGCAGCCAGTCGCCTATCTGCCAGTATTTAAAATCCCGGCCTTCATTGCATTGAATGGCTGCGTAAATGCCATAAACCACTGCGGCAATGGGTAATAGACTGACGAGCATGGCAACCGGATAGAGTAAGACGCCGATACACACGATCGTGAGCAGCGCGGCGACTACCCACAGGATGGCCGCCAGGAGGCCGCCTCCCAGCCAGGCAATCACCTGCATCAGCACAGACTGAAGCGATTGATAGGCGACATACCGCGACCGGTCCCTGTAAACCAGGTAGATGATCAGGGCTGCCACTGGCCCTAGCAGCCCGGTGAACAGGTTAATCAAGACCGTCAGATGGGCAAGCATGGCCCAGGTGCGCTCCTCCTCGGTGGAGAGCGGCTCTACGTCTGGATGAGAAGCCGAAGGGGTGGGGATTTGCTCGGTCATGGTTTCCTCCATAATTTGCGTGTGCGTATGCGTTCGTGATTTAGTATAGCTTATTTCGTCTGACGGGATTATTTTCCGATGCCGGGCTCGTTGGGTAGATTGGAGGGTCGAGATATGCTAAAATTCCTGACGTGGACGTGAAAGTGGTTTTCATGGGTTCGCCCGAATTTGCGCTGCCGACGCTTGATCGGCTTGCGCGCATCGCTCGTGTGGTAGGTGTGGTCACCCAGCCCGACCGGCCGGCGGGACGGGGTCGCGTCCTGACGCCGCCGCCGGTGAAAACGCTGGCATTGTCGCTCGGACTGCCGGTAATCCAGCCGCATAGGCTGCGTGATCCGGAGGCAATGCAGCAACTCCGCGAGTGGGCGCCCGACCTGATCGTGGTAGCCGCTTTCGGGCAGATCCTGCGCCCCGAAGTGCTGAATCTGCCGCGCTATGGCTGTNTCAATGTGCATGCATCGCTTTTACCGCGCTGGCGCGGAGCGGCTCCGATCCATGCTGCTATTCTAGCTGGCGATCGGAGCACCGGGGTAACCATCATGCGAATGGATCCGGGCATCGATACCGGTCCCATCCTCTCCCAACGCGAGACGGTTATCCTTCCAGCGGATACGGCGGGCAGCCTGTCTGAGAGGCTGGCAGAGCTGGGTGCAGACTTGTTGGCAGAGACGCTGCCGGATTATCTATCCGGCCGACTCCAGGCCCGTCCGCAGCCCGAAGAGGGAGCGACATACGCGCCGATGCTGAAGAAGGAACAGGGGCGACTCGATTTTCGACGGCCGGCAGAAGAGCTGGCGCGCCTGGTGCGCGCTTTCAATCCGTGGCCAGGGGCGTTCACTCTCTGGCAAGGTCAGCCGCTCAAAGTGCATTTCGCCGAAGCGCGCAGGAATGAAGCATCCTCAAAACCTGGTCAGACAGCCATCCTCGCTGGGCAGCCGGCCGTCGCCACAGCGGAGGGGTGGCTTGTGCTCACGCAGGTGCAGCCGGCCGGCAAGCGAATCATGAGCGGGGCCGAATTTATCCACGGCGCCACAAATTGGGGAAAAGAAGTCCTCGATTCCGGGGAACCGCATTGAAAACCGGCTATCCGCCTAATCGAGCTGAGGGAGGAGATGATCAGTCGCCTGCTTCTAAGCGATTTCGACGGGAGGGATGAACGTCAATGCCAGAGCCCAATTTGCAAGGGGCTTATTTTCGCACCGACAACGCCGGCGCATCCATCTTCGTATCCTACCCTGAGGTTCATATCGGGTACGTCCGAGCAATCAATGATACCTGCCATCTAAATGGGCTGGTTCGGGGCGAGGATGAGTAATTGCAGGAACGGTTCGCTCTATGACCGATGATAATGTGACTCACATGCGTTTTCTGGTGATCGGAGCCGGGGCGATCGGCTCGTATATAGGCGGCAGTCTGATCCTGAGCGGCCAGAAAGTCCTATTCCTGGAAAAAGCGCAAAACGCCGCAATCATCCGCAACCAGGGCCTGCGATTATCGTTCGATGGACAGGCGCATCACATCCACATGCCTGAGGTGGCCATGACGATTGAGGATGCGCTGGAGCACGGGCCTTTCGACATCGCCATACTGGCAGTGAAGGCCTATGATTTGGCGGATTTGTTGGACACATTGTCGGCATACCGGGTGGCGCTGCCGCCCATCTTGTGCCTGCAGAACGGGGTGGACAGCGAAGACCAAATTGCGGCGGTTTTGGGCGCCGAGAAGGTGATTGCCGGCACCCTTACGAGCGCGATAAGCAAGCGAGGAACAGGAAGCGTGAGCGTTGAACGACGGAGGGGGATGGGCGTAGCGTCCACGCACACCCTATCGGCAGCCCTGGTGGCTGTGTTCAATTCGGCAGGTCTGCGCGCCCGCCTCTATCCCGATGCGGCAGCTATGAAATGGTCAAAAATGGTCACCAACCTGCTGGCGAATGCCAGCGCGGCGATCCTGGATATGTCCCCCGGCGAGATTTTGTCCGATGCACGGTTGTACCGGATTGAGATCGAACAAATGCGCGAGGCATTTCGGGTGATGGCCGCCCTCCGCATTGGAGTGGCGAACCTGCCGGGAATCCCGGTGCGATTCCTTGCCACGCTGGTCAACCGCCTGCCGCCGGATGTATCACGCATCGTTCTGGCACGGGTGGCCGGCTCGGGACGAGGAGAGAAAATGCCCTCTTTTCACATCGACCTGCACAGCGGACGCCATCGGAGCGAGGTGGACTACCTGAACGGCGCGGTAGTGCGCCATGGCAAAGCTGCCGGCGTGCCCACGCCGGTCAACCGAATTTTGACGGACACGCTTACGGCTCTGGTGACCGACAGGCTGGCCGTTGAAAGCTACGCCCACCAGATTGATCGATATCTGGATTTGTTTCGATTGCAGCAGGAGGGACTGCGATGACCGAAAAAGACGACATAGAGCGTTATTTACGTAATTTTCACGATGAGATTGACAGCGCCAGCTTGTATCATGAACTGGCAAGGTTAGAAGGCCAGTCGCAATTGGCTCAGGTATATCGCAAGATGGCTGAAAGCGAGGAGGAGCATGCCGGGTTCTGGGAGGAAAAGCTGCGCCAGGCTGGTGTGACGCCGCCGCCGCGCCGACCGGGCTGGCGAACACGGGTGCTGATTTGGCTGGCCGGACGGTTTGGAGCAGCTTTCATCTTGCCGACGGCAATGGGGAAGGAACGAGGCGGTGCGCGCTCGTACCTCGATCAGAAGGAGAGCCGTGAGACAGACATGCCAGGCGCTGAGCGATCCCACGAACGCCTGATCATGGCGATTGTCGGGAGGACAAGCGGCGGCCTAGAAGGAGGGGCCCTTGCCCTGCTGGAAGGTCGCCACCGCGCAGGGGGTGGCAATGCGTTGCGGGCGGCCGTGTTGGGCGCAAATGATGGCCTGGTCTCGAATCTGAGCCTGGTAATGGGGGTCGCCGGCGCCGATTTGTCCGGACGAACCATCCTGATCACCGGCTTGGCCGGATTGCTGGCCGGCGCAATCTCGATGGCGTTGGGCGAATGGCTTTCGGTGCAGAGCTCGCGTGAGTTATACCAGCATCAAATCAAGATCGAAGCGGGCGAGATTGAAGAGATTCCCGAAGAGGAGGAGCAAGAACTCTCCCTGATCTACCAGGCCAAGGGGCTGGAAGCCAGCCAAGCTGATCTGCTGGCCAAGTCGATTATGGCGGACAAATCCAGCTCATTGGATACACTGGCGCGCGAGGAGCTGGGGGTGGATCCCCAGGAATTGGGCGGCTCGGCCTGGGAGGCCGCGCTGACCTCTTTCTTTCTGTTTGCCTTGGGAGCCATTTTCCCGGTGCTGCCTTTCGCCATTTTGAGCGGGTACACCGCTGTGATCATCAGTCTGGCTCTCAGCGCAATCGGCTTGTTCTTAATCGGTTCGGCGATCACCCTGTTCACCGGGCGGCCGCTGGTACAATCGGGTCTGCGCCAGGTGTTGTTCGGCCTGGTGGCTGCCGCAGTGACTTTTGGAATAGGGAAACTCATCGGGGTATCGGTGAGCGGGTAAGCCGGTCTTTATCCCATCCTGATAGCGAGGGAAGTGTATGAGCGTGCCCTACTGGGTGCAGGACGCGATATTCTATCAAATTTTTCCTGACCGATTTGCAAACGGCGATCCGAACAATGATCCACCGAATGTACGCCCATGGGATGCTCCACCCACGGTGAAGGGATTTCAGGGCGGGGATCTGCGGGGAATTATCGATCACCTGGATTATCTGCTCGATCTTGGGGTAAACGCCCTGTACCTGAATCCGATCTTCCAGGCATCTTCGACTCATCGCTATAACACGACAGATTATTACCGTATCGATCCACGCCTGGGCAGCCTGGCGGACTTTCATGCCCTGCTTGACGCCGCCCACCGCAATGGTATGCACGTCATTCTGGATGGCGTCTTCAACCATTGTGGGCGGGGTTTCTTTGCATTCAATGATTTGCTGGAGAATGGCGAGGATTCGCCTTACCNGGATTGGTACCACGTGAAGCACTTTCCTGTCGATGCTTATTCGGAGAATGAGGCGGAAGACTATATTGGCTGGTGGAACCACAAGAGCCTGCCAAAATTCAACACAAGCAACCCTGAGGTGCGCCGTTACCTCTTTGGCGTCGCGCGCTACTGGATCGAACAGGGCGCCGACGGCTGGCGATTGGACGTGCCGAATGAAATCGACGATGATGGCTTCTGGGCAGAATTCCGCCAAACAGTGCGGTCGGTGAACCCGGATGCCTATCTGATGGGCGAAATCTGGGACGTCAATCCCCGCTGGGTGGGTGAGGGTCACTTCGACGGTCTGATGAATTATCCTTTGCGCGAAGCGCTGCTGGCTTATCTGTCGGGTAAGATGAGCGCCTTGCAGTTCGGTGAGCGGGTGGATAAACTGTTTAAAGCATACCCGCGGGCCAACGTCTACGCGATGTACGTGCTGCTGGGATCACACGACACCGAGCGATTGGCCACCTTGCTGGGTGACGATGTGCGCAAGATCAAGCTGGCCTTTCTGTTCCAATTTGCCTATCCGGGCGCGCCGGCCGTTTATTATGGGGATGAGATCGGCCTCGAAGGAGGCAAAGACCCCGAGAACCGACATACCTTCCCTTGGGACGAAAGCTTGTGGGACGCCGATCTGCGCGCCTGCGTCCAGCGGCTGATCGGGTTGCGCAAGAGATTGACCTGCTTGCGCCGGGGGAACTTCATTCGACTGGGGGCCGATGACGCGCGGGGGTGCTTTGCCTTTGCGCGCGCACTGGGGGATCAGGCGGTTGTAGTCGTGTTGAACCCAAACCCAACACGCCGCACCCTGAGGCTGAAGGTCGGTGCGCTGGGCTACAAGGATGGCCACATTCTGCGCGATTTGCTGGGCGTAGAGGAATGGATCGTCTCGGGTGACAGGATCACCCTGTCTCTGCCAGCTATGAGCGGCGTTTGGCTGAGCGGCTGAGCGCTGCCAGTTATGGTCATGAAGGGAATTTGGCCCTTCGCAAGACGGGCGTTGGGAGTTCAGCCGGAATTTGCGACTTCTGAGTAGACCTGATCGGTTCGGGCGGCCATGATAAAATCATTGCGATGCAGGCCGCGAACCTTATGCGTCCACCAGGTCACAGTGACGCGGCCCCATTCGGTTAAAATTGAAGGATGGTGATTTACAGCCTCGGCAATTTGGCCAATCCGGTTGGTAAAAGCCAACGCCTCGGCAAAGTTGCTGAAGGTGAATGTCCGTTGGAGCCTGGCCTCGCCGTCAATTTCGACGATGTTCCATTCCGGGACATGCGGTGCCAATAATGACATCCCTTCACGGGAAAGAGATGTCTCACCCCCTTGAAGGGGTAGAACTTTTGCATCTGCCAATCTGTCCATCTCATCACCTCTACGGATAAATATGATCCTACCATACCGGCTAAAACTAGCTGCTGTCCTCGTTATAGCATAGATGGATTGAAATTGCTATACATATCCAATCGATTTTCTTCGAAAAGAAAGGAACAGATATGGGAAGAGCCAGAATCCGTGATATTGGCATCAATCTGGGTGTGTACCCGACCGGTGAGTACAATGCGATCACCGATGTGCCGGGAGTGCTGGTCGGCCATATGACGTTAAATTTCGACCAGCCAACTGTGACACGCACTGGCATCACCGTGATCGTGCCCAGGTATGGGGCGATCGGACACGATCACGCTTGCGCCGGTTTTCACCGTTTCAATGGTTGCGGCGAGATGACCGGCGTTCAGTGGATCGAAGAGACGGGCCTGCTCTCATCAGCCATTGCGCTGACCAACACACGTCAGGTCGGCATGGTGCGGGATGCGCTGATGGAATATTCATTCGCCAACGAGCGCACTGGTCCGTTTTATCTGCCGGTCGTAGCCGAAACTTTCGATGGCTGGCTGAACGACATGAGTGTGGCAGCGCTTACACGTGAGCATGTCTTTCAGGCCATGGAGTCGGCCAAATCGGGGCCGGTGGAAGAGGGTAATGTGGGAGGCGGTACCGGAATGATCTGCCATGATTTCAAAGGCGGTATCGGCACCTCCTCGCGGGTGGTCGAAACGAAGAGCGGCCGGTTTATCGTCGGCGCGTTGGTGCAGGCCAATTATGGCGACCGCGAGCAACTACGCGTAAACGGTGTGCCGGTCGGGCGGGAGATTGGTACGGATAAAGTGCCCTCTGCATGGGAGACGCCGCCCGAATCGAGTTCGATCCTGGTGATCGTAGCTACCGATGCGCCGTTGTTGGGCGATCAATGCCGGCGGCTGGCGCAGCGGGCGACAGTCGGCCTGGCGCGGGTGGGCGGGGTGGGGCAAAACTCCAGCGGCGACCTGTTTCTGGCGTTCGCAACCGGCCAGCACGTGCCGGCCCGCCCCGATGGTCCGGTGCCACTGGCGCCGATGGTTCCGCACAGCCATCTCAATCCATTATTCGAGGCAGTCGCTGAGGCGGTGGAGGAATCGATTCTGAATGCTCTNGCGGCGGCAGATACAATGACTGGTTATGCGGGACGGGTGGCGTACGCGCTGCCGCTGGATGATTTGAAGAAGGTGATGGCGAAGTATGGCAGGTAGGATCGGCTGGCTTCCTACGATATGTATTTCCGCTGCCATTCGTAGAGCTTATTAAGGGCTTCGATGGGTGAAAGGGTATTGACATCCAGGGCTTTGAGCTCTTCCAGCAGGGGGTTGGTTTCGGGGAAGAGGGCCATCTGGCTGGCGGCCGCCGGGTTAATNCGCACGGCGCTGCCCGAAGAAGCTTCAAGGGTTTGCATAATCTCGTTGGCGCGCTGGATGACTGGACCGGGCAGGCCAGCGAGCTGAGCCACGTGGATGCCGTAGGAACGATCGGCGCCACCGGGGACGATCTTGTGCAGAAATACGACCTTCCCGTCAGCCTCACTGACGGCGACATTGTAATTGCGCACGCCTGGCAGCAGGTCGGCGAGTTGAGTGAGCTCGTGGTAATGGGTGGCGAAGAGGGTGCGTGACCTCAGACGCGGGTGATTGTGGATATATTCGACCACAGCCCAGGCGATCGAAACGCCGTCGTAAGTGCTGGTGCCGCGCCCGATCTCGTCCAGGATGAGCAGGCTGCGTGGGGTGGCGTGNTGGAGAATATTGGCCGCCTCGATCATCTCCACCATGAAGGTGGACTGACCGGCGTGGATCTCGTCCTGCGCACCGATGCGGGTGAAGATGCGGTCCACCAATCCAATGCGGGCTTCATCGGCGGGAACGAAGCTGCCGATCTGAGCCATCAGCACAATGAGAGCCACCTGGCGCAAGAAGGTGCTTTTGCCGCTCATGTTCGGCCCGGTAATGATGCGCACGATTTCGCCATCCTCGAAGGTGGCATCGTTGGGAACGAAACGCTCACCCTGCAGAGTGAGTTCGACCACCGGGTGGCGGCCATTGCGGATATCCAAGGTATTGTCGTCGAGGAGCACTGGACGGGTGTAGCCTCCGAGGACGGCGGCTTCCGCTAGTCCAGCCAGTACGTCCAGCTCGGCCAGGGCGCGGGCTGTCGAGAGGAGGACGGCGGCGCTGGATGACAGGCGCGCGCACACTTCGCGAAACAGACGCGTCTCGATCTCGCGGATGCGCTCCTCCGCGTTAAGCACCAGCGCCTCATATTCTTTCATCTCGGGGGTGATGTAACGCTCGGCGTTGACCAGCGTCTGCTTACGAATGTATTCCGGGGGGAACCAGTTCGGCGTTGGCGTGCGAAACCTCGATGTAATAACCAAAGACCTTGTTGTAGCCCACTTTGAGGGATTTGATCCCCGTTCGCTCACGCTCAATGGTTTCCAGGCTGGCGATCCACTCGCGGGCATGGCGCGATGCATCCACTACCTGGTCGAGCTCGGAGGAAAAGCCACGACGGATGACGCCCACGTTCTGCAACGTGGCGGGCGGATCGTCTTCAATGGCGGATTCGAGCAGCTCAAGCTCCTCCTGGCATGGGTGCAACCTCGAGAAGATCGCGCCCAGGGCTGGTGAGTCGGGGGGGAGCAAGACGCGGATGCTTGGCAGCTCCCGAAGGATATTGCGGATGGCGACCAGATCCTTTGGGCCGGCATGGCCAGATACAACCCGGTTCACCAGACGTTCCAGATCGCCGAGGGGGTGGAGGGCCTCACGCAGTTCGGCGCGCAGCATGCCCTGCTCGACGAAAAGCTGCACGCCGTCCTGGCGCTGTGTGATTGCGCTCGCATCCAGCAGCGGTTTGCTGACCCATTGACGCATCAAACGGCGGCCGCCGGGCGTGACGCAGCGGTCGAGCACGCTCAGCAATGATCCCTGCGCCGATCCAGTGCGAATGGTCTCGGTCAACTCGAGGTTCCGGCGGGTGGCGGAGTCGAGGGTCATGAACTCGCTCAGGTTATAGGTGCTCAGTCCGGTGAGCAGTTCGAGCGAGGCGGGCTGGGTTTCCTTTAGATACTGAAGAATGGCGCCAGCCGCGCGGACGGCGAAGCTATGCTGATCCAGGCCGAAGCCTTCCAGCGTCGCAGCGCGGAAGTGAGCCAGAAGGACTTCCTGGCAGCGGCCTGGTTCGAAGCGCCAAGCCGGATAACGGGTAATGTGCCCGTTGAAGCCGTCGCCGAGCTCCAAACCGTCGGGCAGCAGGACTTCGGCTGGTTTCAAGCGGGTCATCTCTGCGCGCAGCACGGCGCCCAGGTCTGCGCCCTCCAGCTCGGTGGCGGCGAATTCTCCGGTGGTGATGTCCACATAGGCCACCCCTGCGCGTCCCTCCTGAGCATACAGGCTGGCGAGATAATTGTTCGCGTCTCCGCGCAGCAGACCCGGTTCGACCACCGTTCCCGGAGTGACCACCCGCACCACTTTACGCGGGAAGAGGCCGCGGTTTGGCTGATCACCCACCTGTTCGCATATGGCGACGTGATAACCGCGCTCGATTAGACGGGCGAGGTAGTTCTCCACCGCGTGGTAGGGGATGCCAGCCATGGGCACGCGCACGCCCTTGGCCACATTGCGCGAGGTGAGCACAATGTCCAGCTCTCGGGCGGCGGTTTCCGCATCCTGGTCGAAGGTCTCATAGAAGTCGCCCAAACGGAAAAAGAGGATGGCGTCAGGATACTGGCGCTTAATCTCAAGATATTGCTGGCGGATAGGAGTGACGTCCTCGGGCATACCGTCATTCTATATGTGGGCGGTTATTTCAGCAAGGGGCGTGATTCCTTTGCGTAAGATTAATAACTGCACTATAATACATTCACTATACTCGTTCGGAAAGGAGGAAGTTATGGCCAGCGTTACCTATGATCACGTCTGGAAGAAGTTTGGTGATTTTCCCGCCCTCAGCGACCTGAATATCCATGTGGAGGACAAGGAGTTTCTGGTGCTGGTAGGCCCGTCCGGTTGCGGGAAGACCACCGCCCTGCGCTGCCTGGCAGGCCTGGAAGAGGTCACTCAAGGAAAGGTGATGATCGGCGACAAGGTGGTCAATGATGTGGCGCCAAAGGACCGTGACATTGCCATGGTGTTCCAGTCCTACGCCCTGTACCCGCACATGACCGTATTCGACAACATGGCCTTCGGGTTGAAGCTGCGCAAAGTGCCGAAAAACGACATCAAGCGGCGGGTGGAGGAGGCCGCACAGATACTGGGGATCGAGAATCTGCTTAAGCGGCGCCCAAGGGAGCTGTCGGGCGGCCAGCGTCAGCGTGTGGCAGTCGGACGGGCGATCGTGCGCGAGCCCAAGGTGTTCCTGTTCGACGAACCGTTGTCCAACCTGGATGCCAAGTTGCGCGTCCAGACACGGGCCGAAATCACCAAACTGCACAGGCGACTGTCGACCACGTTCATTTACGTCACCCACGATCAGACCGAGGCCATGACGATGGCGACGCGAATTGCGGTAATGAATAAGGGGGTGTTGCAGCAGCTCGATTCGCCGCAAAATCTGTATGACAAACCGGCGAATCTATTCGTCGCTGGATTTATCGGGTCGCCGGCCATGAACTTCTTCTCGGCACACCTGCGCAAGGACGGGAGCGATCTATACGTGGATACTGGCGGTTTTGCAGTCAAAATACCCGAGCACCGCGCACCCACGTATATGCCGCACGCAAATAAACAGGTCATCTTTGGCATCCGCCCAGAGAACATCCATACACCGGAGTTTGCGCCGCCGGGCATCCACGGTGAGAAAGTCGAAGCCAAGGTGGACGTCAGCGAGCTGTTGGGCAACGAGATTCAGTTGTACCTGATGAACAATGGGAACAGCTTCGTCGCCCGTGTGGACCCGAGGACGCGCGTGCAGATTGGTGATCGCATCCCGGTCATCTTCGACATGGATACATTCCACATCTTCGATCCGGCTACCGATGCGGAAAATCCTTCCGCCATCCGTTGAACGGCCATTGACAATTTACACAAAACCGGCAGCGCGGAATAAGACGCGCTGCCGGTTCGGCCGGACAGGCGGTTGATACATTACGCGATCACCTTTCGTTAAATTTTATACAAGTTGGAACCGAAATACCTGCTACCCTCATTCTGGAGGTCCCTGGTGGGTATGGGCAAGCATCGTGTCCTGGCCACACTCTCCGTCCTGACGCTTATCATCGCTACGGGTTTCCGGGCCAATTCACCGGATTCCAATACGGACCTGGCAATGGCGGAGGGCGGTAATCCCATCGACAGGTTAATGCGACTGGTCGATCCATTTGGCCTGGTCCGCTCTTTCATCGGATGGCCTTACACTCCTGAGGAAGACTCTATTACCAATCTAGAAACCACCAACACGTATCTCAAGCATAGATGGACGTTGGAATGCGGCGATGATCCAGGCAGCACCTGCCTCGATATCCCAAAAGGCCTGGTGCCGCACCCGCCGAGGGGTTTTATTTGGAAGCGTCTGAGTGGGGGTTACACATTCTCAGCGTTCAGCCACGCGGACGAGCAATATTTTTCCGGCGATCAGGTTGAGATACCCGGCATCCTAGGTTTGACCGCGAAAGAAGATTTCTTATTCGGCGTGGATGGCGTCGGCATGCAAGGCAGCGGCGTCATTTGGCGGCTGGATGCGAACAGGCAGATGCAACCGATTAACATACGTTACATCGCCGGACATTGGGAGTTGGACGGGCAGGACGTAATCATCGAGGATTACTGGTATTACGCCGCCGACCATCGACCGGTGGATGCCCAATTGATTCCCAAGATTCGTCTGGTGGATGCGCGCTTTGCAATCAGTCCAGGGAACCAGCTCATCCCGTATTATTCGGTTGCCGCTCCGCCGCGCTTCGACGATGGGACGTTATTATATGTTCCGGAGTTGATCGAATACGGCGGACTATTCGAGGTGCAAGATCGGGGCGGCGCGTACGGTCCAAATAGCCGGCGTTTCGATGTTTATGTCGGCAAAGGCATGGGCAAGGCGGTAGACTGGCTACGGTTGGGCGCGCGGCGCTCAGACCTGGCCGTCTATCAGCTATTGCCCAGCAGTTGGAATTAAACCCTGAAATTTATAATTCAGCACGCACTTCATTTGTAAACAGGATTGGATTCGGCCGCAGGAACACGCCGTCCGAGGGATAACCCAAGGATCAACCCGGCCGCCAGTGTAAGGGCGCCGATGTAGATGAATATGTCCTGGAAGAATCGCAACGGGAACATACGGATGAGCGTGTCCGAATAGGAAAAAATCCAGCTATTACCGACAAAGAAAATATGGTGGAAATCGGTAAACAAGGAATTGAAGCTGGTCACCGTGAAGATCAGGATTGCGATGACGAGCAATACGGCCAGCCATCCGCCGCGCCAGACGCCGCGGCGAAAGTCGTCCAGCCACTTGCCACGCCAGGACCACACTCCCAGGACCAGCAGGGCGGCCAGGGTGCCCAGCCAGATACGAATATTCGTCTGTATCAGCTTCTTCACGTCCACCATGTGGGAGAGTTCGCGCTGGTTAAATACCGGCGTGCCGTCCGGAAAGCGCAGGTCGGCCAGGTACGAAATGCCCGCGTCGTTGGTCAGATAATTCCAGGTATAGGTCGACCATTTCAGCCGATCCTGGAGGGTGAAGCCATATGGATCATCCGGGAAGCCCGGCGTACTGTACTCCAGCGGCAGGAAGGCCGGCAGCAGAATCAGGCGGATGGCGGATAGGATCAACACATAAGGGATGGATAAGGTGATCAACCAGGAGAAAATACGACGGACGAATAACGATGGTTTCACGGCAGCTCCTCGATTTGCCCAGAGAGGACGAAATTAACGACCATCTTGTTGGTAATCCATTCAATCGGAGCGCGATCGTCGGTAAAAACGATCGACGCCGGCGGCGTGGATTTGAGATTGGCGAGAGCGACTTGCAGCGATTCGACCAGCAGGGGGTGAACGTCTTGCCGCTGTGAAAGCTCTTTCAGGTTGAGGGCAAGGTTGGCAGCTCGGGTAGGTTGAACGGTGGCAAAGACAAGCGAGTTGAACGAATCGGGCACGTCCACGACATACACCGAAGGAAAAACCTGGGCGATGGTGGTGCACAGGTCCTGGATTAGTTCGCGGTCGTCAGGGCTGCGCCCCACGTTAATCGCCAGAGCGCCGTCATCGCTCAAGTGGTCGCGCACAATCTGGAAGAATTCGACCGTGGTCATTTGGAAAGGGATGTAGGGCGGGCGATAAGCGTCAACGCTAATAAGCTGGTAGCGGTGCGGGCTCTGCTCCAAGCCCCAGCGGCCATCCTGGATGTACACGTGCAGGTTGGGCTCATTCATGGCGAAGTATTTGCGCCCGACCTGGACGATGACGGGGTCGATCTCGAAACCATCTATGGGGATCGGACCGAAGACGGCAGTCGCCTGACGGGCGGTGGTGCCGGCGGCCAGTCCAAGGATGGCCATGCTCTTCACCCTGGCAGGGTCATAAGGCGGAGAGTTGAAGAAAGGCGCTACCAGCATTTCCTGCCAGGGGCCGCCAAAATCTAGCCGGCCGGGAGCGTAGACCGAGTGCACACCCTGGCCATCGTTCAGGCGTAGAAGCGTGAGGTCGCCGTCCTTCAAGACCTGGATATAGTTGTAAGCCGATTCGGTCTCAAAGACCATGCCCGGCGTGTTTTTGGTGGGTCCGCCAATGCCGAAGGCGATCATCAGGATNAGCACGAACGGCATCCACATATAGGGAAGAACGCAGCGCCAGCCGCAGTTGAACGAGAGGCCGAACAGGGCAACGAAAAGCAGCACACCGCTGAAAGTCAGGAATGTGCGGTAGGTGCCGATCAGGGGGATTAGCACCAAGACGGGGAGAAAGGTGCCAATGAACGAGCCCAGGGTGGAAATGCCGTAGATCAGCCCTGAAACGCGCCCTGCCTGTTTAGGGTCTTCGATGGCCAGGCGGATGGCGAAGGGCGAAGCTGTTCCCAACAAGGTGACCGGCAGGGAAAATAGCAGCAGAACCGCCGCAAATGAGCCCGCCAGAACGCCCATCTGGAGCTGGTCGAAAGCCTGAGCGGAGAAGCGCAGCACCGGCTTGGCGACGACCGGGATCACGCCAACCAGCAGGGCGCTCCAGGCCAAGATGCCATAAAAGGTATGAGGGTGCGGTGAGCGGTCCGCCCAGCGACCGCCGATAAAGTAACCGGCGGTCAGGTAGACCAGGATGAGGCCGATGATGCTGGCCCACACCAGGTTGCTGGTGCCAAATACGTTGCCGAGCAGCCGGGAAGCGGAAAATTCCACGGCCAATGAGGTCATACCGGCGATGAAGACGGCCAGGTAAAGAAAACGGCGCGAGCGCGCCCCCTGGAAGGTGCTCACCCGCCGATTATACCGTGAAAGTGGTATCCGGCGGCTATTGCTTAGCGGGTATGCGTAGCGTATAATTTCCATCCAAGCCAGTGCGTATATCCTCACTCGGCGGTGTAATCATTACACTTTTGAATTTTATTGGGAGATTATGATGAGGACTGATTTGAGCGGCGCCCAAATACGGCAGGAATTTATCGATTATTTCCTGCAAAGGGGTCACACTTTCGTGCCTTCCTCTTCTCTGGTCCCCGGCGGAGATCCAACCCTGCTGTTCACCAATGCCGGNATGGTGCAATTCAAGGATGTATTCCTGGGCACCGATCAGAGACCCTACAAGCGGGCGGTGAACTCGCAAAAATGCCTGCGCGTATCGGGGAAGCACAACGACTTGGATGAGGTTGGGCGCGATGACACCCATCACACTTTTTTCGAGATGCTGGGCAACTGGTCGTTCGGCGATTATTACAAGAAGGAAGCCATCACCTGGGCCTGGGATTTGCTGACCAATGTGTGGGGGCTGCCTAAAGAGCGCATATGGGCGACGTATTTCCAGGACGAGAAGGGTGAAATTCCCACAGATGATGAGGCCGCCGAAGTCTGGCGCGCCCAGGACGGCATGGATCCCAGCCACGTGCTGCCCTTTGGCCGCAAGGACAATTTCTGGGAAATGGCGGATGTGGGTCCCTGCGGCCCGTGCAGCGAGATCAGCTACGATCAGGGCGAGGAATACTGCGACAAAAAAGGCGTCCCTGGGCACGTCTGCCGGGTCAATGGGGATTGTAAGCGTTTTGTCGAAACCTGGAACCTGGTTTTCATTCAATATAATCGGCTCAATCCGNCCCAGCTCGAGCCGCTGCCAGCCCGCCACGTGGATACAGGGATGGGTTTGGAACGCATTGCTTCCATCCTTCAAGGCACGCACTCCAATTACCGCACCGACCTGCTTTTCCCGCTCATCCAGCAGGTGCAGAAGCTCAGCGGGCAAAGCGATGAGCAGCGCGAAGCTAACCTTACTCCCTATCGTGTGATCGCCGATCACAGTCGGGCGATGGCTTTCCTGATTGCCGATGGTGTCGTACCTGGCAACACCGGTCGCAATTACGTTTGCCGTATGATCATCCGGCGGGCAGCGCGCTTTGGCATGAAAATCGGCCTCAATGAGCCTTTCCTGGCGAAGGTGGCCGAAAAAGTCATCGAGAATTACGGTTCATTTTANCCGGAGCTGGTGCGCAACCGCGAAGCCATCCTGGAGAATATCACTCGGGAAGAGCGACGTTTCAAGCGCACAGTCGAAGCCGGCCTCAGCCAGCTCGATGAAGCGCTGGCGGAGGTGCGTAAGGGCAAGTTGTCCGTTCTGGACGGCAGGCGCGCCTTCGAGCTTTATGCCACCCACGGCCTGCCGTTGGAGCTGACCCGTGACGTGGCCCGCGAGCAAGGCCTGGAAGTGGACGCNGAGGGCTTCCAGAGAGCCATGGAGGAACACCGCGCAGCCTCGGGGGCCGGCAAAGCCTTCGGCATGCTCGGTGGAGGGGATGTAGAGGTCTACCGCGAAGCGCTGCTGGATCTGCAGGCGGAGGGGAAACTGGGCCGGGAAGGCGTGCGCTATGATCCCTATTCAACCTTGGAAGTCGAAGGGCCGGTTCTGGCTTTGTTCCGCGATGGTCAGCAGGTAAGCCGCGCGCGAGAGGGCGACCAGGTCGCCGTAGTGCTGCCCACCACCTGTTTTTACGTCGAAGCCGGTGGGCAGGTTTCCGACACCGGCACGATCGTCTCGGTCGATGAGCCGCGCTGGGAGGTGCGTGTTGAAGATATGCGCCGGCCGGCTGCGGGCATGGTGGTTCACGTGGGTAAGGTGGTGCATGGGGAAGTGAGGGTGGGCGACGCGGCCATTGCCGCGGTGGACGCCCAGCGCCGGCGCGACATCATGCGCAACCACACCGCCACACACCTGCTGCACGCTGAGCTGCAGGCTGTACTGGGTAGCCACGCCCGGCAGGCCGGTTCGCTGGTGGCTCCAGACCGCCTGCGGTTCGACTTCACCCATCCCGAGGCGCTGACGCAGGAGGAGCTTCGACGCATCGAAGCGGGTGTCAACCGCAACATCCTGGGCAATTACCGCCTGAAAGTTGTGCAAAAGCCCCTTCAGCAGGCCATCGCCGAGGGAGCCATGGCCTTGTTCGGAGAAAAGTACGGCGAGATCGTACGCACGATCACCATTGGCGATCCGGAGCCGTTCTCGTACGAGCTGTGCGGCGGCACACATGTCGACGAGACCGGCGATATTGGTGTTTTCATCATTACCAGCGAGGGCAGCGCGGCGGCCGGGGTGAGGCGCATTGAAGCAGTGACCGGGCGGGCGGCGTACGAACTGATCCAGCGCCGTTTCCGCGCGCTGAATGAGGCGGCTGCTCTGCTGGCCGCTGCGCCTGAAGAAGTTCCAGATAAGGTGCAGGCGCTGCTGGCCGAGCTGGATCACGCCCGAAAAGCCTCCGCGTCATTGCGCCAGGAGTTGGTCATGAGCGAGTTCGACAGGCAGTTGGAACGCGTGGAGACAGTCGGCGGTACAGCGATGTTGGCAGCCCTGTTGCCCAACGCCGACGCCGACACGCTGCGTAGGATGGCCGACCGGTTCCGGGCGCGTTTCTCCAGCGGAGCGGTGGCGCTGGCCAGCGCGCAGGATGGCCGCCCGGTGATCATTGCGGCGGTGACCGAAGATCTGGTGAAGCGCGGTCTGAACGCCATCGATCTGGTCAAGGTGGCCGCCCAGAAGGTGGGAGGTGGCGGCGGCGGCCGGCCGACGTTGGCCCAGGCTGGCGGTAAGGATGCTGGCCAGTTGCCGGCGGCCATCAAAGCGGCGCAGGAGTACATCCGCCAGATATTAAAATAGTGGCCTTGGATCGCATTGGCGAAAGTTGCAAACCTCCGCCAGTGCGATCAACCAGATCGCCCCATCAGTTTTCGCAACCGCTGCAAGCGGTGGGTCAATTCAGAATTCCATTGGTTACGTAAATATGCGGGGAAATTGGAGGCTGCGACGATTGCTAGCCCAGCCTCGCTCCAACGCGCCGCCTCGGCGTACTCATGCCGGCGATGTTCGAAATATTTTGCCAGCTCCACGCAGGCGAACACCTGGCCGCCTGCGGCTGCTTCCTGCCAGAGCGACAGGGCGGCTTCCCATTCACCGCGCCGCTTGCACAGCAAGGACAACCTTTCCAGGGTAATCCAGCGGTGACTCTCAGGCAGTCCCTGCTCCAAACTGCTGCGGTAAAGCTGAGCGGCGATTTCATCATACCCCAATTCCTCGAACAGGCGTCCAAGGCTGATCCTATCCAGAGTATCCAGGAAAGGTTCAGTCAGCGGGTCTGCCAGAAGGCGGACGATATAGCGAAAGAGCGCAGCCATGGATAGGACATCCGTGGCGTTATGGTAGAAGACGCCCGCCAAAGGGCGCGCGTCACGGCTGCGCAGATACTCGAAGTACATCTCGGGGATCAGCCAACCAGGTACTTCCTCTTGTGTACGAGTGTGGCCGAGGATGGCATTTTCCAGGTAGCCGAGAGTNCGGCTGGGCAACCGCTCGCGCCAAAGGCGGCGGGCAAGAGGCAGCAAATCAAAATGGACCATCCCGGCGAGTGGGCTGGTCATGCCCTGCAGGGTGTAGCGCGCGTTGAGCAAGGGCGCATCGAAGGCTTTTCCGTTGAAGGTCACCAGCGCCCGGCAACCGCTCAGATAGGCGGACACAGCGGCCAACAAGGCAGGCTCTTCGGCCGGGTCGCGCATGAAAAATTGGGCCAGCTCGAAACCCTCCTGGGTATAACGACCGATGCCGACCAGGAAGGCGAATGTGCCAGCGCCGCCCGCCAGCCCAGAGGTCTCGGTATCGAGGAAGAAGAAGCTCGCCCTGGGATCATCCGCCAGATGGTCGGCATGGCCCCATTCGGCCATGCGTTTGAGCGGGGCGGTCAGATTGAGATCCCCATTGCCGTGGCGGTAATCGGGCGGATAATTGGCCAGNATGCGGAAGGTTTCGCCGAATGCGGTCTGGATCAACTCGCCCGGTATGACCGATTCGATCGGCAACGCTCGAGGTGGCGGCGGCCGGGGCACTCCCTGGCTGCCGAGCTTTACACCCAGAGCTTTCAATTTGTCTTCGAGCGATTCCTCAGCCATTTGACTGCCGATGCCGTTTCATTCGACCCATTGGTTCGCATTATGCCATAAAAGAAAATTTTCGAGAACCGAAGATGCTCGATTCATCTACCTTCACAGGCCTCTGGCCAGGGAGGCGAGCTATCCCAATACGGCTTTTCTCTTTGCCCAATTCTGGGAAAAGGAACAGGGTGAGGGCAGGGGAAATCGCACGTTCAAGCCATGGCGAAGAGCAGGAATTCAATCACTCAACCAGGGCGCCGACCGATCGTCACCAGGGCCATGTGGAAATAGACCCGGCGCTGGTCAACCACGAGTAAACCAGCCCGGTTGAAATATTCCCGCAAGGCCAGCGGACCATGCGTCCGGTCAGGACCGACGTGTGCGCTTGCGCCGGGAACCCAGCGCGGCGGNCGAAAATCGGCCAGGAGGAACAAACCGCCGGGACGCAGCGCCTGAGCAACGGAGTGAATGCCGGCAGCGCCGTCGCGCCAATGGTGAAAGGAGACGGTGCTGAGGATAAGATCGAAACTTTCCTGCTCCAGGGGCAGTTTTTCTGCCATGGCCTGGAAGTATATGTTTTGCGGGGCAAGGCGGTGAGCGACGCTCAGCATACCGAAAGCGGGATCTCCGCCAAACAAATGGGCTGCCGGCCAGCGTGCGCCGGCTTTGCGCAACAAACGACCGGTACCGCAGCCGATGTCCAGGATGCGCTCGGGCGTAAATCCATCCTCAATCAGGTTCAGGACCATGTGGTGAATGGGATCGAACAGGAAGCGCTGGCCTAAAGAAGATTCGTAGGTGGTGCTCCAATGATTGAAATGCTCGACATCTCTAATTTGCCTGGTCTCCATGTCAAATCTACCTCGTCAAATCTACCTCTATCGGGATTCAATCCATACCGGTATGTCGCGATTTGCCAACAGGGCCAAAAGCGCCAGCGCTTCGCGTTTGCCGCCCTCGCCACTTTCAGCGACCGGGCCGACGCAGGAGGGGCAGCCATCCTGACATTCGCAAGCAGCTACCAGCTCATAGGCGCGCTCAATGAGCTCATCGTGGATCTCGAAGAGGCGCCTGCTGAGGCCGATGCCGGCCGGGATGGTATCATAAATGGCGATGGTAGGCCCGCCGTCCCCAAGAGGGGATTGGGGATCAGAGTGTACACCCAGATCGCGATCATCGCACATAACGAACAGGGGCGCCAGGTGGCCCAAGGCGTAAGCCATCCCGGCCAGGCCGCTACGCACGCGCACGTTCATTTCCACACGACGGTGACATTCGGGGCAAAGGGTGATCAGATTGTCCAGCCGGTTCGCCTCTACGTACGAGGGAAAGGTGCGGAAAGGCACCTTGTGATGGACCGGATGCGCGCGCCCTTCTTCAGGGCGCTGGCATATCTGGCAGCGGTAATTATCGCGGGCTCTCGCCAGATTGCGCATCTGATCCCAATTGGGGCCGTAGTTGTTACGGTCGCTGGACCACAGACCCAGAGCGCGTAAGCCATCCACCGTCTCTTCGGACAGGGTAAGCCAGTAGGCGGTGGTGCGCAACTCGGTGGGCGGCAGGTCGACCTGGCCATACCCCAGGTTCTCATGGGTGAACCAGCGCACCTTGCGAAAACCGGTCACCTGAGTGGTCACCAGAACCTCGCCGTAGGATTTCGAGGCGCCCCGCGCCGCCTCGCGCTCGATCTCGGCGATTTTCTGCACTGTGGTCTCGCGGCGCGGCTCGGTGTAGTAGTCACCTTCGAAGGGCTTCAATCTGGCCACGTGGGCTTGCAGGTCGAGATTTTCGACCAGGTAAGACTGCCCCTCATGCAGATACACCGCCTGCGGGTGGACCATCCACAGCGCGCTGGCGAAATCCACTTCGCCAACCGTCTGGCTGTTCTCCCCGGTCTGCACCTGGAGGACTACTGCGTTGGCCGAGGCGCTGCGCAGGGAGATGCTCGCAGCAGGGTACTGGTCGGCAGTCCAGAAATACCGCCCTTGAGAGGCATGCACAGCGCCAGCCTGTTCAAGTAAGGTGAGAAATTCGGCCACGGTCTCGGCCGGGACGCGGCCGAAGCCTTCCCCCTGGCGGAAGGGCAGCTCGAAGGCTGCGCAACGCACGTGGGCCAACAGGATGAGCAGATTATCGGGATCGATCAGTGCCTGCTCAACAGGACGGCCGAGCAAATATTCGGGATGGTGCGCCAGGAATTGATCAAGGGCATCCGCAGAAGTCACCAGTACGGCCAGCGCATCCTCGCTTTTCCGTCCGGCGCGTCCGGCCTGCTGGCGCGTGGCGGCGATTGTGCCAGGGTAGCCGACCAGGACAGCGGCACCCATGCCACCGATATCGATGCCCAGCTCCAGGGCGTTGGTGGCCGCGACCGCGCGCACTGAACCATCCCGCAGTCCGCGTTCGATAGCGCGCCGTTCGTGAGGGAGGTAACCACTACGGTAGCCGCGAATCGCAGCGCTTTGGTCTGGCAGCTCCTGGCGCAGGTAACTGAGTAAAATCTCGACCGTATGCCGGCTGCGTCCGAAGAGAATGGTCTGCACGCCCGAGGCGATCAAATCGCTTGACAGGCGCACGCCTTCGATCAGCGCGGAGCGGCGCAGGCCGAGGTCGCGGTCGACGAGTGGCGGATTGTAAATGAGGAAGTGCCTGGCGCCGTGCGCGCTGCCATCGGCGTCCACCAGTGCGACAGGCGCTTCGATCAGGCGCTCGGAGAGTTCCACCGGGTTGGCAATGGTGGCTGAAGTGAGAATGAATTGGGGAGTAGAGCCGTAGAACCGGGCCACGCGCTGCATGCGGCGCAAAACGTTGGCCAGATGGGAGCCAAACACTCCGCGGTAGACATGCACCTCGTCGATTACCACAAAGCGTAAACGGCGGAAGAAATCGGCCCACAGGGTGTGGTGTGGCAGGATGCCTGTATGCAGCATGTCCGGGTTGGTGGCTAGAATACGCGCCTGGGTGCGGATGCTCGCACGAGAACTGGCAGCCGTATCGCCGTCGTAAACCGAAGCCGGGAGATGCGCCGGTGGGCTGGAGGAGGTATCAAGGGCGTCCGAGAGAGCGCGCAGCGCACTGAGCTGATCCTGGGCCAGAGCCTTAGTTGGATAAATATACAACGCCCGCGCGTTCGGCTCGCGCAAGATGCGGTCAGCGACCGGCAGGTTGTAGCAGAGTGTCTTCCCACTGGCCGTGCCGGTGGCGACCACCACATTCTCGCCGGCGCGGACATGCTGCCAGGCTTGAAGCTGGTGCGAGTAGAGCGAAGTGATGCCCAGTCGCCGCAGCGCATCGGCCAGGAGCGGATGCAGGTCTGCGGGGAATGGAGCGGTAAGCGCCTCTCGCGCGGGAGATGTCTCCCAATGGATCACGCTGTCCATCACGGTCGGGTCTTTACGCCAGCGCGCCAGCAATCGGGAGAGATTGGAAGTGCTCATTTTCGAAATCAAGCCTCGGCGCTGCGCAGCGCGGGACTGTAGGCGTGCACGGCCAGATAAACCAGCAGGCAGACCACACTGCCGAACCGGACGGCAAGCGGCGCGCCGCGAACCTGGGCAAGATACCCAAGGAAAAGGCTGCCAAAAGGCGCCAGACCATTGTTAGCCCAGAGATAGGTGCTGAGCACGCGCCCGCGTAATTCGTCAGGGACGAAAAGCTGGATGAGGGTGTTGGTCAGGGCGAGCTGGGTGACCGTGCCCCAGCCAATCAAAATCATGAGCGGCAGGGCGGATTTCAGAGTGTGCACGAAGGATAGGGCCAGGAGTGCGCCGGCGAAAGCCACCTGGCCGATGGAAAGCATCAAACCTTTGCGGCGGATGGTGCTAAAAACGGCCAGCGTAAAAGCAGCGATCAAGGCGCCGACGCCCTGGGCGGTCACGAGAAAGCTGTTGCGGGCAGCCACAATGGCTTCGGTATCACCAACCGCCTTGAGCACATCGCTGGCAAAGACGGGAATCAACTGGACGAATGGCCAACCGAAGAAGGCCGGCACCGCTGCAGTGAGGATGAGCAAGGCCACCACATTGGTTTTGCGGACATACTCCTGTCCAGCGCGGAATTCGGCCAGCCAGTCACGGGTAGCAGGGGTAGGATCCAAAACAGGATTGGTGCGTACGAACAGCAGGCTGACGATGACAAAGAGGTAAGACACGCCGTTGGCAAAAAATGCCCAACCGATGCCTTGATCCTGAAGAAGGAGGAGAAAAGGGGCGGTCAACGATGGTCCGATGACGCGTGCGGCGTTGAAGATGGTCGAGTTCAATGCAATGGCGTTGGGCAGGGCTTGTTTACCGACCAGCTCGACGATCATGGCCTGGCGGGCGGTGACATCGATGGCGTTGGCAAAGCCAAGCACCAGGGTCAGGCTGAGGAGATGCCAGATGGTCACCCGTCCGGTTAGAGTCAGGGCGGCCAGAATAAAGGCCTGAAGCATCATCAGGGTCTGCATCCAGATGACCGTCTTGCGTTTGTCCCAATGTTCGACGAACACTCCGACGGGCAGGGTGATGAAGAAGGCCGGGATAGCGGCAGCAAAGCCAATCGCGCCCAAATAAATAGGCTCGTTGGTCAGCTTGTAAGCCAGGTATGGCTGAACGGTGCTCTGCATCCATGTGCCGATCAGAGAAAGAAATTGTCCCGTCCAGAAAATACGGAAATCGCGAGAGGATAAGGCTGGAAAGTACTGTGAGAGCAACGACACCTCTGGCATTGCAGGATATACCCGAATATAAACCCAATCTTGTTGACCGGGCAAGGGAGGGAATCTGAAATACGAGAGTCGCTCCTCCAAACCAGCGCTCCATGTGAAGATGCTCGCGAAGTATTCGGGCCTCTCATGGGATGAGAGCTACTGCGCTAAGCGCTGTTCATCCCGAGGGGGATGCCGCAATCATCCCCGCCACTATTCGAGTTGGCGCACTCAGAAACTCTTTTGGTTGCGCATTAGACCATTCGACCTTGGATTGAGGAACTCAACCAGGCCGTCGCCGAGCAAATTCCAGGCGATTCCGAACAAGATGAGTGTAAGTGTGGTGGGCAAGAAAATCCACCAATAGGTAAGGACGTTACCACCAATGCCGATGATCCAGCTCCGGCTGCTGGCTAAAAGGGTGCCCCAGACGGAATCGCCGCCAAATCCAATGAATGAAAAGGCTGCTTGAAGCACAACCATGCCGCCAACGTCCTTGGCGGCCAGGATGATGGCGGAGGAAATGGTGTTAGGGATCACATGGCGGAAAAGAATGTGCAGTCTGCTTCCGCCCATCGCATGAGCAGCTTCCAGGAAGGGCATACCCTTCAACGTCTGAACCGCGGCGTTCGTGATGCGCGCATACGGCATCCAGGAAAAGAGGATCAACGCCACCATAACCGGCGTAATATTGAGTTGGGCGAGCAGTTGCTGCAATTCTGTCGGCGCAAGCACCGTCCTGCTCGGAAGCATCACGATATTGAGCAGCCAGATTGCGGCGATAGGAGGGAAGGCCAGGAATGAATCGGTGACGCCCATGATGACGCGCCTGGTGAAACCACCGTTATATCCACTCACAGCGCCTAATGTCACGCCGAGCACCGCCGTGATCAGGGTAGTCACCAGGCCAAAGCGTAGAGCGGAGCGCGTCCCCCAAATGAGCGAATAATACACATCCAAATGGGCAGGGGTTGAGCCCAGCCACAGGCCCGGTTGAGGCGGCTCAGGCATTTTTGCCATGGATGTGCTTGTGCGGCGATAAGGGCTGGCTTGCGCCGGATCGTCCGGAGGAGCCAGATCGGGGGCTGTGATGGCTACGAACACGAACGCATACACCAAGGCTACAGCCAGCAAATTACGCCAATTGGATAGAAAGTTGATCACCGTGGCGATCATTCTGCGACGCCCTTCCTGATGCGTGGATCGATAAGAGCAAGGAGGATGTCGAGGATCAGCATGATCGCCAGAACCGCCAGAACGCTGTATATCGCAAAACCGAGCGCGGTCGGNACGTCCACCACACCACCGAAAGCTGAGACCACCATACTGGAGACGCCGTTCAGGTTGAAGACCGCTTCCACAACGTAAACACCGGTTAGCAGGGATGCGGCGGAGAGGATGGTGCTGGTGAGCGCCTGAGGGAGAGCGTTACGCAAGGCGTGTTTCCAGACGACGATCCGATNGTGCAATCCACGAGCGCGCGCTGCGACGATGTATTCCTTTTGTAATTCTTNAATCATGGAGGCGCGCGTGACACGGGCGAGAATAGCCCAATGGGCAAGGCTGAGGGTGGCCACAGGCATAGCCAGGTGACGGAAGGCCGAAAGGGTCACATCTATACGCCCATTCAGCAGACCGTCAATGGTGAGCAGGCCGGTGTATACGTGGTAACTTGGTGAGCGGATAATTTCCATGTCTGTATAGCTCATGCGCTCGATGGGGAGAAGGTGAAGCGCGACGTAAAAAATCGCGATCAGAACCAGACCCAGGATGAAGGACGGGATGGATGTAGCGATAAAAGCCGTCAGGCGAAAGANGATATCCACCTGCCGGTGAGCCCTCCAGGCNGCGAATGCGCCGCAGATGATCCCCAANGGCAGCAGCAGGATCAGCGAATATAAGGTCAGCTCGGCCGTTACCGCCGATCGATTGACCAGGGCAGAGAAAACGTCTTCCTCGATCACCGGGCTATAGCCCCATTCGCCTCTCGCCAGATTGCCCAGCCAGCGTACATATTGAACCGGCATGGGATCATTCAAACCATAGCGTTCTGCAACCTGGCCTAACAGACGCTCGACTTGGTCGGGCATTAAATGCGGAGGGATATTGACGTAAAGCATGGCCCGATCCTTGGGCGGCGTCAGCATGGCAATGGAAAATAAAATTATCGTGATGACGATCAGGGTAATCGGGAAAAATAGAAGGCGGCGNATCAAATACGTCAAGAGAGGCGGCATATCCCCAGCCTGTAAAGAGGATTTGTACAATCATCTCATTACTGAGGGAGATGTGTCAAGCTGTAATAGACAGTTATTATTAAAA